>Ga0209181_10002901_pt1 | contig 27383 bp, 19 predicted proteins | sample MAT05_FD_187208 | JGI IMG/M metagenome (GOLD analysis project Ga0209181, IMG submission 187208) | Freshwater microbial communities from Lake Fryxell liftoff mats and glacier meltwater in Antarctica - MAT-05 (SPAdes) (version 2) | ecosystem: Environmental > Aquatic > Freshwater > Ice > Liftoff...
CGAGCGCGGATGCCGACCGCACCGCCCTCGGCAAAGTGCTCGGCTCGACCCCCGACCCAACCCCCCGCACGCCGCCCGGCGTGCACGCCGACCTGCTGGTGCAGCCCGCCGCCGGCAGCGCGCTGGCCGGCCGCTTCGGCTTGAGCGGTGGCCTGCGGCTGCGCTGCGACAGCGACGGCCACACACTGGCCGTTCTGGGCGATGAGGCGCTGTTTCTGGACGGCCGCAGCCGCCGCCTGCCCTACCTCTGCCTGCAGCTCGACGGCGTGCACACGCTGACCTTGACGCTGAGCTGCACGTTGGTGCCCGGCCCGTCGGCTGTGTCCGTGCTGGTGGCCGTGCCCAGCCCGCAGCAACCCCCGCCGCTGCACTGGCTGCCGCCGCAGGACGACAGCGCCGGTCAGGCACTCAGCGCGCTGGCCGACTGGATGCCCTGGCTGGCGCACAACGCGCTGGTGCACTACCTGTCGCCGCGCGGGCTGGAGCAGTTCTCGGGCGGTGGCTGGGGCACCCGCGATGTCTGTCAGGGCCCGACCGAGCTGCTGCTGGCGCTGGGCCGGCATGCTGACCTGCGCGACCTGCTGTGCCGCGTCTTCAGCGCCCAAAACCCGGACGGCGACTGGCCGCAGTGGTTCATGTTCTACCCCCGCGACGCGCACATCCGGTCCGGTGACTCGCATGGCGACATCGTGTTCTGGCCGCTGGTGGCGCTGGCCGACTACCTGCTGGCCAGCGGCGACAAGACGCTGCTGGCCGAGCCGCTGCCTTTCCACGGCGCGCCCGATCCCCAGCCGCTGTCCGAGCACGTGGCGCGCGCGCTGGCGGTGGTGCGCGGCCGCACCATCGCCAGCACCCAGCTGGCCGCCTATGGCCACGGCGACTGGAACGACGCCCTGCAGCCCGCCGACCCCGCCATGCGCGAGCACCTGTGCAGCGCCTGGACCGTGACGCTGCACCACCGCATGCTGCGCAGTCTGGCGGCAGCCTTGCGCCACCTGGACGCCGGTCAGCGCCTGGTCGCCGGCCCATCCGGCCCAGCCATCCCATCAGTGCCGGCCAGTCGCACCAACCCGCCCACCCCGCCCACCCCGCCCAGCCCACTGGCCGACCAGGCCGGCACGCTGGAGGCCTGGGCCGACGCTGTGCTGGCCGACTTCCAGCGCCTGCTGGTGGTGGATGGCGTGGTCACCGGCTACGCATCGTTCGAGCACGGCGTGGCGGTGGACTACCTGCTGCACCCGCGCGATTTGCGCACCGGCATCCGCTACAGCGCGCTGCCGATGGTGCACGCCATCCTGGACGGGCTGTTCAGCCCGGCGCAGGCCGCCGCCCATGCCGACCTGATCGAGCGCGAATTGCTCGGCCCCGACGGCCTGCGACTGTTCGACCGGCCGCTGCGCTACCGCGGCGGGCCGATGACGCTGTTCCAGCGCGGCGAGAGCGCCAGCTACTTCGGCCGCGAGATCGGCCTGATGTACATGCACGCCCACCTGCGCTGGGCCGAGGCGCTGGCCGAGCTGGGCCGGGCCGACGCCCTGCTGCACGCGCTGCGCCTGGCCAACCCGATCGGCTTGTCCGCGCTGCTGGCGCAGGCCGCGCCGCGCCAGCGCAATTGCTACTACTCCAGCTCCGACGCCGCCTTTGCCGACCGCAACCAGGCCTGGCAACACTACGATCACATCGGCAGCGGCGAGGTGGCGCTGGAGGGCGGCTGGCGCATCTACAGCAGCGGCGCTGGCATCGCCTACCGCCTGGTTTTGCAACGCCTGCTGGGGCTCAACAGCCAGCAGCACCGGCTGGGGCTGGACCCGGTGCTCAGCCCCGCGCTGGACGGCCTGCGCCTGAAGGTGCCGCTGTACGGCCATCCGGTGGCGCTGCTGTACCGTGTCGGGCCGCGCGGCTTCGGACCGAAGGCGGTGCTGCTGGACGGTGTGCCGCTGGCCACCCAGCCCGGCCACAACCGCTACCGCACCGCCGGTGTCTGGCTGGACGCCGACGACCTGCGCGTCCGGCTGGGCGCCGGCGCTCGGCAACTCGTCATCAACCTGGGCTGAGCCGGTCCTGCCGCCCGGCCCCGGCGCGCGCCGCGGCGGCCCAGCCGGGCCAGTCAGATCGCCCGGCCCTGACGACTGTCAATGTTGCAGGCCGTGCGCGGCACACGGCCGTCGCCCCTGTTCAGCCCGTGCGTGGGATGATAAATTTGGCAGGTTGGGTGCAACTTCGCCAGGGCGGGCGAAGGGGCAGGTTGTTGCGTCCACCTGACGTACCGACAAACCTGACCCACCTGCTGCACCTGACGAACAGGACCACCGCATGCCGTCCCGACAATCCGGCGCCCCGCAGGCGCCCGACACTGCAAGTCCAGCCGACCCGGCCGTGCCCGTTGCCGGTGCGCCTGGCCCGGCGCCCGCCGCCGTCACCCCGGCAGACCCACCGCCGGCCGCCCCCGCCGCCCCGCTGCGCTTTCCGATCATCGGCCTGGGCGCCTCTGCCGGCGGGCTGGAGGCGCTGGAGCAGTTCCTGCGGGCCGTGCCGGACGGCACCGGCATGGCCTTTGTCGTGGTTCAGCATCTTGACCCCACCCACCCCAGCATCCTGACCGAGATCCTGCAGCGCAGCAGCCGGCTGCCAGTGCAGGAGGTGCAGGACCAGATGCGGGCAGAGCCCGACCACGTCTATGTGATCCCGCCCAACCGCGACATGGTGATCTTCCACGGTGTGCTGCAGCTCAGCGAGCCGACCGAGGCGCGCGGCCACCGCCTGCCGATCGATGCCTTTTTGCGCTCGCTGGCCGAGGACCAGGCCGAACACGCGGTGGGCATCATCCTGTCGGGCACCGGCAGCGACGGCACGCTGGGGCTGCGCGCCATCGACGGTGCCGGCGGCCTGTGCCTGGTGCAAGACCCGGCCACCGCCCGCTACGACGGCATGCCGTCCAGCGCCATTGCGGTGGGTCATGCCATCCGCGTGCTGGTGCCCGACACCATGCCGGGTGTGCTGATCGAGGCCTTCCGCCGCACCAGCTACCTGCCCCCTGCGCATGAACGTGCGCCTTCGGCCGGCCTGAACCGCATCCTGATGCTGCTGCGCAGCGCCACCGGGCATGATTTTTCGCTTTACAAGGTCAGCACCGTCGGGCGCCGCATCGAGCGCCGCATGACCCACCACGGCATCGACGACGCCGCGGTCTACGCCCGCTACCTCAAAGAGCACCCGGCCGAGCTGCAGACCCTGTTCCGTGAGCTGTTGATCAACGTCACCAGCTTTTTCCGCGATCCGCTGGCCTTTGCCGCACTCAAGGCGGAGGTGCTGATCGACCTGCTGGCGACCAAGGTCGACGGTGACGTGCTGCGCCTCTGGGTGGCCGGCTGCGCCACCGGCGAGGAGGCCTACAGCATCGCCATCCTGCTGCGCGAGCTGATGGATGCGAGCCACAGCGAGTTCAAGGTCCAGCTCTACGCCACCGACCTCGACGACGCCGCCATCAACACCGCGCGGGCCGGGTTTTATCCGCTCAACATTGCGCAAGACCTGACGCCCGAGCGCCTGCGCCGCTACTTCATTCGGGAGGACAAGGGCTACCGCATCAAGAAAGAGATCCGCGAGATGGTGGTGTTTGCGGTGCAAAGCGTCACCCGCGACCCGCCGTTCACCCGGCTCGACCTGCTGGCCTGCCGCAACCTGCTGATCTACCTGCAGCCCGAGTTGCAGGACCGGCTGATACGGTCGTTCCACTATGCCGTCAAGCCCGGCGGCGCGCTGATGCTGTCGCCCTCCGAGAGCGTGGGCGCGCACACCGCCCTGTTCGAGCCGATCAGCCGCAAATGGAAGCTCTACCGCGCCAAGCCGGTTCTGGGCACAAGCCGCGGCGTGCCGGGCAGCCAGCCGGTCTTTAGCCGCGCCACCGGTGTGGACGCCGTCGTGCCGGCCGCCCGCCGCCCGCGCGAGCTGCAGATTGCCGAGCTGGCCAAGCGTGCCCTGCTGCAGGTGTTTGCGCCGGCGGCCGTCGTCACCGACCTGCAGGGCAACCTGCTGTACGTGCACGGTGAATGCGGCCGCTACCTGCGCCCGGCGCCGGGTCACCCGTCGCACAACCTGGTCGACATGGCGCGTGACGGCCTGCAGCTGGCGTTGCGCGAGGCCCTGCGCCAGGCCGGCCAGGGTGTGGCCACGCTGAACCTGGCGCTGCAGGTGCAGACCGACGGCCAGGCCACGCCGCTGCGCTTGAGCGTGCGGCCGTTGGCCGAGCCGGCTACGCCGATCGGCATGCTGCTGGTCAGCTTTCAGGACCGGCCGGACGGGCCACCGTCGCCGCCGCTGCGCAAACGCCGCGCCAGCGTGTCGGCGCAGGCCCGGAACCTGACCGACATCGAGCGCGAGCTGGCCTATGCCCGCGAGGGCATGAGTGCGATGCTGGAGGAGCGGCAAGCGTGCAACGAAGAGCTCAAATCGACCAACGAGGAGCTGCAGTCCACCAACGAGGAGCTGCAGTCCTCCAACGAGGAGATGGAGACCTCCAAGGAAGAGTTTCAGTCGGTCAACGAGGAGCTGATCACCGTCAACGCCGAGCTTCACAGCAAGATCGAGCAGTTGGTCTTGATGCAGGACGACATGAAGAACCTGCTCGAGAACATGCGGCTGGGCACGATTTTTCTGGACCGCCATCTGGTGATCCGGCGCTTTACCCGCGATGCCACCCAGATCTACCGGCTGGTGCCCGGCGACGTGGGCCGGCCGCTGGCCGACATCCGCGGCGCGGTGCAGGGCGACGAGCTGCTGGTCGACGCGCAGACCGTGCTCGACACGCTGGAGCCGATCGAGCGCGAGGTCGTCACCGCCGCAGGTGTCTGGTATCTGGCGCGCATCCGGCCGTACCGCACGGTCGACAACGTGATCGACGGCGTGGTGATGACCTTTGCCGACATCACCGAGCGGGTCAAGCAGATCGCCACCCGCAAGGCGCTCAAGCTGGCCGAGGCGGTGGTGGACACGGTGCGCAAGCCGCTGATGGTGCTGGACGACACGCTGCAGGTGCTGTCGGCCAACCGGACGTTTCTGGCGTCGTTCGGTTGCACGCTGGCCAACACCATCGGTCGGCGTATCTTTGACATCGGCGACGGCGCGTGGAACCTGCCGGCACTGCACCATCTGCTGGAGGTGCGCCTGCTCGCCGAGCGCAACTTCGAGCATGCGCCGTTGCTGCTGGGCCTGCCCGATGCGGCCCAACGGCGGGTGTGGCTGAGCGCCCGCCACATCGTCGAGTCCAACGGCGAATCCCCGTTGGTGCTGCTGGTGCTGGGTGACGAGTCCAACCCCGAGGGCAATGCATGACCGCTACACCTGCAACGCCGCCGGCCGGCGCGGCGCCGCAGCGTCCGTCGCCAACCGATGCTGCACCCGCCGATGCGACACCCGGCGACACCCTGCTGCACCTGGCGCACGAGCTGCAGGTGCACCGCATCGAGCTGGAGATGCAGAACGACGAACTGCAGCGCACCCAGCTGGCGATGGAGCTGGCGCGGGACCGCTACCAGGACCTGTACGATTTTGCCCCGGTGGGCTACTTCTCGCTCAGCGCGCACGGCCTGATCACCGCGCTGAACCTGACCGGCTCGGCCCAGCTGGGCACCGAGCGCGCCGCGCTGCTGGGCGGGCGCTTTGTGCGCCATGTCGCGCAGCACGACATCGACCGCTGGCACCGCTTTGCGCTGGCGCGGCGCCAGACCGGTGAGCCCGGCAGCATCGAGCTCGACATGCTGACCGGCGATGGTCAGGCGCTGCCGGCCCAACTGGAAGTGTTGCCGATGGCCACGGCAGACGACGGCGGCGCGCTGCGTGTCACGCTGACCGACATCAGCGAGCGGGCCCGCACCCAGGCGATGCTGCGCCAAGAGCTGCAACACAGCCAGCAGCTGGCCGAGCAGCTGGAGCAGCACCGCCAGGACCTGCAACACCGGGTGGACCAACGCACCGCGCAGCTGCAGCAGCTCAATGCCGAGCTGGCGCTGGCGCGCGACCAGGCCGAGGCGGCCAACCGGGCCAAGAGCGCCTTTCTGGCCAACATGAGCCACGAGATCCGCACCCCGATGAACGCCATCCTGGGTCTGTCGCACCTGCTGCGCCGCGATACCCGGGACGCACTGCAGCACGAGCGTCTGGCCGGCATCGGCAGCGCCGCCGGGCATTTGCTGCAGATCATCAACGACATCCTCGACCTGTCCAAGATCGAGGCCGGCAAGCTCGAGCTGGAGCGCATCGACTTCTCGCTCCAGGCCTTGCTGGCGCAGACCTTCGGCCTGGTGGCCGAGCAGGTGCGCGACAAGGGCCTGGTGCTGCAGGTCTACACCGGCCACGTGCCCAACGCGCTGTGCGGTGACCCGACGCGCTTGTCGCAGGCGCTGCTGAACCTGCTGAGCAACGCCGTCAAGTTCACCGCGCGGGGCAGCATCACGTTGCGCGCCAAGTTGCTGGGGCGGCAAGCCGGCCAGGGCGCGGTGCGGCCCGACGGCACCGCGGCCAACCGATTGCAGCTGCGTTTTGACGTGGTGGATACCGGCATCGGCATTGCGCCGGCCAAGCTGGGATTGATCTTCGAGCCGTTTGTGCAGGCAGACACCACATTGAGCCGGCGCTTTGGCGGCACCGGGCTGGGCCTGGCGATCACCCAGCGCCTGGTGGCGCTGATGGACGGTGACATGGCCGTGACCAGCACGCCGGGCCAGGGCAGCGAGTTCAGCTTCACCATCTGGCTGGACGAAGGCGTGGCGCTGCCGGGTGAATCGGGCCTGGCGGCGCCCCAGCGGGCAGCCGACGACCCGGCCGAAGTTGAGCACCGGCTGCGCCAACTGGGCCAGCACTGCCGCCTGCTGCTGGTCGAAGACAACCCCATCAACCAGGACGTGATGCTGGCGCTGCTGCGCTCGGTCGGCCTGGATGTGGACGTGGCCGACAACGGCCTGGACGCTGTGCAGCGGGTGCAGCTGCAGCCCTACGACCTGATCCTGATGGACATGCAGATGCCCGTGATGGACGGCCTGGAGGCCACCCGCCGCATCCGTGCCATGCCCCAGGGCGGCACCTTGCCCCGCGGCGGCAGCCTGCCCATCCTGGCGATGACAGCCAACGCCTACAGCGACGACCGCGCCGCCTGCCTGGCTGCCGGCATGGACGACTTTGTGTCCAAGCCGGTCGATCCGGTGGCCTTGTTCTCGGCGCTGCTGCGCTGGCTGTCGTCCGGGCGGCCAGCGGGCGGGGCCGGCGCTGCGCAGCCCGGCGTGCTGCCGGGCGCGTCGCCCGGGGTTCCACCCGATTTGCCCCTCGCAGCGCCACCGGCAGGACTGCCCGCGGCGGCGGGCGCGGTGTTTGCCGGCCTGCCTGTCATTGCCGGCATCGACCCGGCGCTGGCGATCCGGCAGCTCGGTGGCAATGTCGCCTCCTACCCGCGGCTGCTGCAGCAGTTTGCCCTGCACTACAGCGGCTTGTTGCCCGGCTTGCAGGATCTGGCAGGGCAGGGCGACGCCACAGCCCTTCGCGAGGCGGCCCACTCGGTGCGGGGTGCGGCAGGCGCCATCGGCGCCACGGCGCTGGCGCAGCAGGCGCAGGGGGTCGAAACCGCATTGGCCGACGGCGCAGCCCTGCCCGCCGTGGTGGCCGGCTGGCAGGCGCTGGTGCACACCATCGAGCGCCTGGTGCGCAGCATCGGGCACAGCGTGAACAGCGGGGCGGGAGTTGACGGCGGTGTTGACAGCGATGGTGACGGCGGTGTTGGCGCGCTGTCGCCGGGCACGGCGGCGCCGACCACTGCACCCGCAGCAACGCCTGAAGCCGACCCGGCACCCGCGGCGCACCCGTGGCTGCTGGACCAGTTGGAGGCGATGTTGGCGGCCGGCGACTTCCAGTCCGGCGCGCTGTTCCGCCGTGTGCAGGGGCCGCTGCGCCGGCAGTTTGGCGCCCGCATCGACCCGCTGGGCGCCGCGCTGGACGGCTTTGACCACGAGCAGGCGCTGGTGGCATTGCGGCTGCTGCGGGTGCCGGGTTGACGCCTCAGCGCTTGCCCGGCAAGGGCGAGCGGCCGATTTTGGCGGCATCGCTGCGTTGTTCGGGCGGCGCCGAGAAACCGTCAAACGCCGCACCCGCAGGCTTTGCGCTCAGGGCATAGCGGCGCGGGTCGCGCAGGCCCCGCACGCCGTCGTCCCAGGCCATCAGCATGCGTTTGCCGATGTCGTCGAACCCTGGATGGGCTGCCATCGCAGCGCGCACCTGCGGCGCCACGTCGGCCACCGCGTCGCTGATGGCCTCGACCAGCCGGGCTTGAACCTTGGGCGCGATGCCAAAGGTGGCGGCCATGAAGGTTTGCAGGTTTTTGCCCGGCAGCCAGGTCTTTTTGCCCATGAAGCCGATGCCGGGCGGGTTGTGTTGGTAGCCGGCGTAGACGCTGGTGGTCAGCAGGTCGCAGGCGGGCGCCAGCTGCACGTCGTCGCGCCGGGTGTAGCGCAGGGCCAGGTTTTTGGCATGGCAGTCGGCGTTGCGCAGCGCGTAGGTCAGCAGCAGGGTGTTGGCCAGGTTCTGGAAGGTCTCGTGCTGCAGGCTGCCGGGCACATGGTCGCGCACGGCGCGGGCAATGCGCTCCCAGGTGGTGTCGTACTTGGCGGCGGGGCGCAAGCCCAGCAGGCTGCAAAAGTCTTCCATGCCCCACAGCGGCTGGCCTTGTGCGTCCACGTCAAAGCGGTGCACCACCAGGGCTTGGCCGTCGTCGGACACCTCGGTTTTGGCCGTGGGCATCACCCGCGCAGCAACCTGCATGCACAGGTGCTCGTTGAGCGCCACAAAGGGCAGATGCGCGCTGGAGCCTTTGATGATGTGCTTGCGGGTGACCAGGCTGGCTTTTTTATGCGGGCCCAACGTGGCTGGCGTGGCTGGCATGGCTGGCATGGCCGGTTCGGCGGGTTCGGCTGGCGCCGGGCCTTGCCCGGTGTCGAGAAATTTGGGCACCACGCCGGACACGCCGCTGGTGGCGTGCTGGCGCACCAGCTCGGCAAAAGCCTGTTCAGCGTTGTCGCCCTTGAGCAGTGCGGCAACCTCGATGGGCTGGGCCGGTTGGTCCAGCGCCGCGCCGGGCGCGGCCACCTGCAGCCGGCCCACCATGTTGCGGCCGATCACCGACAGCAGGGCGGCCGGGCTGGCGCCGATGTGGGGGCCAAATTGTTCTTGCAGCACCTGCAGCAAAAAGCCCTCGGGCAGGTTCATCTGCAGCACCGGCGGCAGGGTGTCGTCCCAGACGTACGACTCGGTGCGCACCGGCATGGTCAGCGACACAAAATCGGCGTCGGCGGTGCCGGCGTGGTAGGTCAGCACGCTCTTGAAGTCGCCCACCTGGTCCAGCACGGCCACGTCACGGCCCAGCAGGTAGACCGCGAGCTTCATGCGCCGTCCTCCGGGTGCGGGGGCCGGGTGGGGGAGCGGTTTTGGCGCGGTTGGCGGGCCGGTTTGTTGGCAGCGAGGGTGCTTGGGTTGGGGGTGCCAGCGCGCTGGCGCTCCAACCGCAACTCGTCCAGCGTGCCCGACTGGCCGCGCGGGGTCAGGCCCAGCTCCAGGCCCAGCACCGCCAGCACGGCAAGCAACTTGCGTGCGCCAAACTCCGCTATGCGTCCACGCTCGAGGCGGGACAGGGTCTCGGCACTGATGCCGGCTTGTTGCGCCACGGCCGCCTGGCGCAACCCCAGGTCGCGGCGGCGGGTGGTCAAGGCTTGCCCCAGATCTTGCAAGGTTTGCATTTGATAAATACGTCAATTTATGGCCGACATATTAATTTACTTGATATATTTGTCAAATCTTTGAGCGAAGAAGCCATGTCTGTCCCGCCACCGCCGCCCAGTCTGCCGGCCAGCCCGCCCGTCACCCCGCCCGTCACCCCGCCCCAACAAGTCATCACCTTCCGGCGCGACTACAACAGCTGGGTCGCCAGCGAGACGATGGAGGACTACGCGCTGCGCTTCACGCCGCGCACCTTCCGCAAATGGAGCGAGTGGCGGGTGGCCAACACCGCGTTTGGCGCGGCGTCGTTCCTGATCCTGGAGGCGGTGGGCGCGACGCTGCTGGTGCAGCACGGGTTTGTCAATGCTGCGCTGGCCATCCTGGCCACCGGGCTGATCATCTTTCTGGCCGGGCTGCCGATCAGCGTCTATGCCGCGCGCTACGGCGTGGACATGGATTTGCTGACCCGGGGCGCAGGCTTCGGCTACCTCGGCTCGACCGTCACCTCGCTGATCTACGCCAGCTTCACCTTCATCTTCTTTGCGCTCGAAGCCGCAGTGATGGCCTACGCGCTGGAGCTGGCGTTCGACATCCCGCCCGCCTGGGGCTACGGCATTTGCGCGCTGGTGGTGATCCCGCTGGTCAGCCATGGGGTGACCGCCATCAGCCGGCTGCAGGTCTGGACCCAGCCGCTGTGGCTGACCCTGCTGGTGCTGCCGCTGGGCTATGTGCTGGTCAAGAACCCGGACGAGTTGGCCGGCCTGACCGCCTTTGCCGGCAGCGACGGCCGCAGCCCCGGTTTTGGCCTGATGGGTTTTGGCGCGGCGCTGACGGTGGGCGTTGCCCTGGTCACGCAGATGGGCGAGCAGGCCGATTACCTGCGCTTCATGCCCGAGCAAAAACCCGGCCATGCGGCGCGCTGGTGGCTGGGCACGCTGATGGGCGGGCCGGGCTGGGTGCTGGTGGGCGTGGCCAAGATGATGGCTGGCGTGATGCTGGCCTACCTGGCGCTGGCGCACAGCGTGCCGCCCGAGCGGGCGGTGGACCCGAACCAGATGTACCTGGTGGCCTGGGAATACGTGTTTCCGCACTACGGCTGGGCGGTGGCGGCCACGGCGCTGTTTGTGCTGGTGTCGCAGCTCAAGATCAATGTCACCAATGCCTATGCCGGGTCCCTTGCCTGGAGCAACTTCTTCTCGCGCCTGACGCACAACCACCCCGGCCGGGTGGTGTGGGTGGTGTTCAACACCGCGATCGCGCTGGTGCTGATGGAGTTGAACGTGTTCCAGGCGCTCAGCCATGTGCTGGGCCTGTACAGCAACGTCGCCATCGCCTGGATCATGGCGGTGGTGGCCGACCTGGTGATCAACAAGCCGCTGGGGTTGTCGCCCAAAGGCATCGAGTTCCGCCGCGCGCACCTGTACGACATCAACCCGGTGGGCGTGGGCGCGATGGGCGTGGCCTCGGTGCTCAGCGTGGCGGCGCACCTGGGTGCGTTTGGCCCGATGGCGCAGGCCTTCTCGGCCATGATCGCGCTGGTCACGGCGCTGCTGGTCTCGCCACTGATCGCCTGGGCCACCGGCGGGCGCTACTACCTGGCGCAGCGCACGCCGGCGGCACAGGCGGTGGCCGCGGCGGCCGGGCTGGCCCCCGCGGCCAGCCGCTGCGGTCTGGGTGAAGCCGACGCCGACGCCGACGCCGACGCCGCCACCCTGGGCCGCCACGCGCTGCGCCGCTGCACCCTCTGTGAACGCGACTACGAGCCCGAGGACATGGCCGCCTGCCCGGCTTACGGCGGCCTGATCTGCTCGCTCTGCTGCACCCTGGACGCCCGCTGCGACGACCTGTGCAAACCGCAGGCGCGCTTGTCAGCGCAGTGGCTGCGCCTGCTCAAGCGCCTGCTGCCGGCGCGCATGGCGCCGCACCTGGAAAGCGGGCTGTCGTCCTACCTGCTGCTGATGGGCGCGGTGGTGCCGGGGCTGGCGCTGTTGTTCGGTGCGCTGTATGTGCTGGGCACAAGATCGCTGGGCCGGCTGGACGCGACCAGCGCCGCGGCGGTGGCGCCGCTGCTGCGCACGGGTTTTGGCCAGGCCTTTGCGGTGCTGTTGCTGATCGCCGGCATGGTGGCCTGGTGGGCGGTGCTGGCCCAGCGCAGCCGGGCGCTGGCGCAAGAAGAGTCACGCCGCCAGACCCAGACCCTGCACGACCAGGCGCTGGTGCTGCAAAGCCAGGCCGCCGCGCTGGGCCGCGAGGTGGCGTCGCACCAGCGCACCGACGCCCAGCTGCAGCGGGCGGTGGGCCAGGCCGACGCCGCCAACCAGGCCAAGAGCCGCTTCATCACCGCCATCAGCCACGAGCTGCGCACACCGCTGAACAGCATCCTGGGCTATGCCCAGCTGCTGGAGGACGACCCGGCCATGCCGCCGCACCGGCGTGGTGCGGTACAGGTGATCCGGCGCGGCGGCGACCACCTGCTGAGCCTGATCGAGGGCACGCTGGACATCGCCCGCATCGAGAGCGGCCGGTTGGCGCTGGACTCGGCGCCGATGCACTTTGCCGATGCGATGGACGAACTGGCGCATTTGTTCGAGCCGCAGGCCGCGGCGCGCGGCCTGCGCTTCGAGTTCAGCCGCACCGGCACCCTGCCCGAGCTGGTGCGGGCCGACGAAAAACGGCTGCGCCAGATCCTGATCAACCTGCTGGGCAATGCGGTCAAGTTCACCCGCGCTGGCCAGGTGTTGTTCCGGGTGGACTACAGCCGCGAGATGGCGCGCTTCGAGATCGAGGACACCGGGCCCGGCCTGTCCGAGGCCGAGCTGGCGCAGGTCTTCGAGCCCTTTGTGCGCGGCACGGCGGCCGGTGGCAATGCCACCAGCGGCACCGGCCTGGGCCTGACCATCGCCCGCATGTTGACCGGGCTGATGGGCGGTGAGCTGACGGTGCGGTCAACGCCCGGCGCGGGCAGCTGCTTTGCCGTCAAGCTGTACTTGCCCGAGCTGCAGGCCCGCGCCAGCCAGCGCGAGCGGCCTGGTGGCCTGCGCCACATCGGCTACACCGGCCCGCGCCGCCGGCTGCTGGTGGTGGACAACGAAGAGGCCGACCGCCGCCTGTTGATCGACCGGCTGGCGCCGCTGGGCTTCGAGCTGCTGCCCGCGGCGTCGGGCGAGGCCGCGCTGGCGCTGCTGCGCAGCGAACGGGTGGACGCGATTTTTCTCGACCTGGCGATGCCCGGCATCGACGGCTGGACCACCTTGCGCCAGCTGCGCGCGTTGGGCCTGAGCGACGCGCCGGCGGCCATCGTGTCGGCCAATGCCTTTGACAAGGGGCTGGACAATGATCTGGGCATCCGGCCGCAGGATTTTCTGGTCAAGCCGGTGCGCATGAGCGAGCTGCTGGGCTGGTTGCAAGACAGCCTGGCGCTGCAGTGGCGCGACGCCGAGCCGGATGCGCCTGACGCCACCGCCGCTGGCGCCGCAGCTGCCGACAACGCCCTGCAGCCCCCGCCGGCCGACGCGCTGCGGGCGCTCGACGAGCTGGTGCGGCTGGGCTATCTGCGCGGCATCCAGCGCAAGCTCGATGCGATCGAGGCCGAGCACCCGGCCAGTGCCGCTTTTGTCGGCCGGCTGCGGGCGCTGGCCAAGGGCTTCCAGCTCGACACGCTGGCGCATCTGGTTCAATCCGCGCTGGCCGATGTGGCGCTTGCAACGCCCACCGGCGCGGCACCCCCGGCCGCCACTGACAGCCCCGCCGATCTACCCGATGTCCGCTGACCCTCGCAACGCCGCCGCTATCCCGCCCGCCCCGCTGGCCCATGCCGCCGGCGACGTGGTGCTGATCGTCGATGACGTGCCCGACAACCTGTCGCTGCTGCACGACGCGCTGGACGAGGCCGGCTACACCGTGCTGGTGGCCACCGACGGCCCCAGCGCGATTGCCCGCGCCCGCCAGGCCCGGCCCGACATCGTGCTGCTGGACGCGATGATGCCGGGCATGGACGGCTTCGAGGTGGCGCGCCGGCTCAAGGCCGGGCCGGAGACGGCGGCGATCCCGATTGTCTTCATGACCGCGCTGACCGCGACCGAGCATGTGGTGGCGGCGTTTGCCGCCGGCGGGGTGGACTACGTCACCAAGCCGATCCAGCCGCGCGAGGTGCTGGCGCGCATCCGGGCCCACACCCAGACCGCCCGGGTGCAACGCCAGGCCCGCAATGCGCTGGACGCTTTTGGCCATGCGACGATGGTGGTGCGGCCCGCCGACGGCCGCCTGTTGTGGCAGACCGCTTTGGCGCGTGGCCTGCTGCGGGACTACTTCAGCAGCGAGAGCGCGTTTGCGCCGGTGCCGATCATCGACTGGGTGCGGCGCGAGGCCGCTGCGCGCGCTAACGGCGTGCCGCCGCAGCCGCTGCTGACCGCCCGCGGCGGCCGCCGGCTGACACTGGAGCTGCACGCCATGGGCGCCAGCGATGCGCAGGCCGCTGATTTGTCCAGCAGCGACGATTCAGGCGACGACGAGTGGCTGATCGTGCTGCGCGAGTCGGACGATGCGCGCACGGTGATGGCGTTGCTGCTGGCCTTCAAGCTCACCCACCGCGAGGCCGAGGTGCTGTACTGGCTGGCCAAGGGCAAGACCAACCGCGACATCGGCGACATCCTCGGGTCCAGCCCGGCCACGGTCAAAAAGCAGCTGGAGCATGTCTACGAGAAGCTGGGCGCCGAGACCCGCACCGCGGCGGCCTCGATCGCCATCAGCACGGTGCCGCAGCTGGCGCCTGCGCGCTGAGGCGCGGGCTGCGCCAGCGCGCCGGCCTGGGCGCCTGGCTTACACCGGCACCCGGTCGATCTCGGCCATCGCGTGGTTCAGCCACATCTTCAGGCGCTGGCGCTCCATCATGCCCAGCCCGGCGCCGTCCTTGCCGCTGTTGTGCCGGGCCGCCCAGAAGCTGGCGTTGGCCGCGTCGATCTTGTTGACCACCGGGTCGTGCAGGTGCTTGAGCGTGATCACCTGGCCGCCAAACGCCAGCGCCCGGGCCTGCTCACCCGATTTGTCGAGCTGCGCAAAATCATCACCGCGCAGCTGGTTGCGCACCAGCACGTAGCGCAGGCGGGGGCCAAACTGGTCCAGCAGCTTGGCCAGCAGGTCCACCGAATCGCGGCCGTTGTCCATCACATGCCAGTAGTACACCGTCATGCCGTTGACGTCGGCCAGGTCCAGCACGCCCGAGTCCTCCATCCACTGCACCAGCGGGCCGTGGGTCTGGGCCGCCAGGTCCACCAGCACACGCCGGCCGGGCTGCTCGGCAGCGCTCTCGACAATGGCGTCCAGCGCCTCGTAGCGGTCGGCCAGCACCGGCGAGGCGTAGCCGGCGTAGTAGCGCAGCAGCGCGCCGTGCGAGCGGTCGGTGTCGAAGCCGACAAAGGGCATCTCGTGGTCGATGAAGTATTGCGCCAGCAGACGCGCGACCATCGACTTGCCGACCCCGCCTTTTTCGCCGCCGATCAGGTGGATCTTGGACTGGGTCAGGGTTTCGAGGGTGGGCGGTGGGGTCATGGTGGGCTTCATGCGGGCCGGCATCCGGCGGGTGGGGAAGTATCGCTGCTGCGGTGCAACAAGCATGCCATCGGGCCGCCCGCGGGGTTGTCAGGCGTCAGCGGTCAGCCGCCAGAGGTCAACGCGTCGCGCGCTGGCGCACCGCCTCGATGTAGGCCTGGCCATCTGGTGGCAGGCCGCTGCGCTGGCTGGCCCAGATCATCTCGCCCAGGCATTCCATCACCTCGTGGTGGGCGCTGTGCAGGCTGTTGCGGCGGGCCGCCAGCAGGGCCACGGCCTGGCGGATGCCGGTGGGCTGGTCGATGCCGCATTGCTCGGCGATCGACAGGTGCATCGACAGGTGCAGAAAGGGGTTGCTGCGGCCGTCCTCGACCGTGAAGCTGGCGGCCAGCGCGGCGGCCTCGTCCGACAGGTCGGCGTTGTACTCGGGATGCTCGCTGACCCAGTCGGCAGCGATCGCCTCCATCGGGGACAGGGGCAGGGCGTCGCGCTGCTTGCGCCAGGTCTCGCAGAAGAATCGCCTGACGTCGTGCTGGGAGGGTTGGAACATCCCACAATTGTCGCCCGTCCTTGACCAACCCAGACCCACCCCATGACCCAGACAACCCCGACGACCGTGACCACGGCGCAGCTGTTCACCGATGCCCGCACCCAGAACGGCTACCTCGACGTGCCGGTGTCCGACGCGCAGTTGCATGCGCTTTACGACCTGTTGAAGTTCGGCCCGACGGCAGCCAATGCTTGCCCGGCACGCTTCAAGTTCGTGCGCTCGGCCGAGGCCAAGGCCCGGCTGGTCGCCTGTGTGTCGGCGGCCAACCAGGCCAAGGTCAAGCAGGCGCCGGTGACCGTGATCATCGGCATGGACATGGCGTTTTACGAGCAGCTGCCGTTTTTGTTTCCGCATGCCGACGCGCGTGCCTGGTTTGTCGGCAACGAGGCGGCCATCCAGGACACGGCGATGCGCAACGCCAGCCTGCAAGGCGGCTACCTGATCCTGGCGGCCCGCGCGCTGGGGCTGGACTGCGGGCCGATGAGCGGCTTCGATGCGGCCCAGGTCGATGCGGGCTTTTGGGCCGGCAGCACCGTCAAGACCAACTTCCTCTGCACGCTGGGCACGGGTGACCCGGCCAAGGTGTTTGGGCGCAGCCCGCGGCTGAGCTTCGAGCAGGCCTGCAGCCTGGTGTAAGCCGCCCCGCCAACCCGGTCAGCCGGGCTTGGCACCGAAGCCGGCGTCGGTCGGGTCGTCGCCTTCGGCGTCGGTCGAGGGCGCCGCCGGCTCGCCGTGCCAACCCTGCCGGTTGCGCCGTGCGGTTTGCTGCACCCGCTCTTGCGCCCACATCTGCTCCAGTTGCTCGCGGCCCTGCTTGGCCACCGCGATCAAGGCTTGTGGGTCGCCGATGTGCGGCGCCATTTGCTCCAGCAAATCGATGGTGTGCTGGCGGTAGCGCAGCGCCTGGTTGCGTGCGGTGTGGGCCTGCCAGCCCATCAGCTCGAGCACCCGGCGGCCGCTCATCAAAGCGGCGTCCAGTGTCTCGCGCTCGACCGATTCGATGCCCAGCTGGCGCAGCTGCGCGTAGTGGGTGACGTTGCGCGCCCGGGCCACGATGGTCAGGTTGGGAAAGTGCTGCTTGACCAGCTTGGCCACGGTCACGCTCTGTGCCACATCGTCGATCGCCAGCACCAGCACCCGGGCCTCGGCGGCGCCAGCGGTGCGCAGCAGGTCGAGCCGGGTCGCGTCGCCATAAAACACGCGTGAGCCGAACTTGCGCACCGCCTCGACCTGCTCGGCGTCGTGCTCCAGCACGGTGGCCGACAGGCCGTTGGCGTTGAGCAGCCGGCCCACCACCTGGCCGTAGCGGCCGAAGCCGGCAATGATCACCGGCACCGCCTGCGGCTCGCTCAGCTCGGCCGGCCGGGGCGCGCCGCTGCGGCTGGCGCGCCGGGCCAGCGCGGGCACCCACCAGCGGTCGGCGATCAGCAGCAGCAAGGGCGTCAGCAACATCGACACCGCCACCGACGCCACCAGAAAGGACGTGGTCCGGGCGTCCATCACACCCGCCTGCTGCGCCGCCTGGAACACCACAAAACCGAACTCGCCGCCCTGCGCCAGCAGGATCACGTAGACCGGCCGCTCGACCAGCGGCAGGCCCACCCGGCGCGCCAGGCCCCACAGCACCAGCGCCTTGAGCGCCAGAAAACCCAGCACCACCGCAGCCATCAGCCCGGGGTGGGCCAGCACCACGGCAAAGTCGATGCTCATGCCGACGGCGATGAAAAACAGCCCCAGCAGCAGGCCCTTGAAGGGCTCCAGGTCGGTTTCGAGTGCGCGGCGGTACTCACTCTCGGCCAGCAGCACACCGGCCAGAAAGGCGCCCAGCGCCATGCTCAGGCCCACCGACTGCATCAGCGACGCGGTGGCCACCACCAGCAGCAGCGCGGCAGCGGTGAAGATCTCGGGCGTGTCGCTGCCGGCGATCCAGCGCAGCGCCGGGCGCAGCAGCAGCCGGCCGCCAAAGATGATCGCCGCGATCACGCCAAAGGCCTTGGCGGCCGCCAGCCACGCGCTGCCCTCCGCGTGTTGGGCCGACGCCCCCACCGCCAGCAGCGGCACCAGCGCCAGCACGGGGATGGCGGCCATGTCCTGCAGCAGCGCCACCGACAGCACGTTCTGGCCCGACGCGGTGGGCATCAGGTTGCGCTCGGCCAGCGCACCCAGGCCGATCGCGGTGGACGACATGGCCAGCCCCAGCCCGGCCACCAGCGCCAGCGGCCAGGCCAGGCCGGCGGCCACGGCCACGCCGGTCATCAGCGCGGCCGAGCCCAGCAGCTGCACGCTGCCGCCGCCAAAAATCGGCCGGCGCATGGCCCACAGGCGGCGCGGCTCCAGCTCCAGCCCGACCAGAAACAGCATCAGCACCACGCCGAACTCGGCGATGTGCAGCATGGTGGCCGGCTCGGTCACCAGCTTCAGGCCCCAGGGCCCGATCACGATGCCGGCCGCCAGGTAGCCGATGATCGCGCCCAGCCCCAGCAGCCGCGCCAGCGGCACCGCCAGCACCGCAGCACCCAGGTAGACCAGGCTGAGACTCAGCCAATCGCCGTGTTCCATTTTTTTCGGGCTTTTTCAGTCGGCGGGCCGGGCGTCGGCGGGCACGTCGCAGGCGGCGCCAGCCGCCAGGCCGTCCAGCTCGGGCCAGTGCGGGTAGCTGGCCAGGCGCTGCGCAAACAGCGCGGCGTGGGCCTGGATGTCGGCCTCGCCAACCCGGTGCGCCGCATGCAACACCAGCGGCGGCAAAAAACGCAGGCCGACCAGGTTGGCGGTCTGTTCGTAGGGGGGCAGGAAGGCGTCGAAGAAGTAGCGGTTGTAGCCGTCGCCGCGGTACGAGGTTTCGGGCCCGCCGGTGGACGTCGCCAGCCACAAATCCCTGCCGCGCAGCGCGTCGCCGCCCGGCCCGTAGGCCCAGCCGAAGGCGAATACCTCGTCCAGCCAGAGCTTCATCAGCGGCGGCATGCCGTACCAGTGCACCGGGTGCAGCCAGACCAGTAAATCGACGTCGGCCAGCGCGCCCTGCTCGGCGGCCACGTCGATCAGGTAGTCGGGGTAGCGGGCGTACAGGTCGCGCACTTCGATGTGATCCGGCCCGGCGGACGCTGCACGTGCCGCGTCGGCCAGGGCATGGTTGACGCGGGAACTCTCCAACTGGGGGTGGGCAAGCAGGACCAGAATGCGCGGCATGGCGGGGGTTTGTCGGGGGCGGGCGGGGGTGAGGCTCTCGTAACATATCAGCAATCCGTCAACTGAACAGGAACGGCAGCCATGCCTGTCATCGTGGTGGCCAACCCCAAGGGGGGTGTCGGCAAAAGTACCCTGGCCACCCACATCGCCGGCTGGCTGGCGCACCAGGGCCACGCCGTGATGCTGGGCGATGTAGACCGCCAGCAGAGTGCGCGCCAGTGGCTGGCGCTGCGGCCGCCGCATCTGCCGGTGATCCGCGGCTGGGACACACTGGACGGCGAGTTGCTGCGCCCGCCCAAGGGGTGCACCCACCTGGTGCTCGACACGCCCGCCGGCCTGCACGGCAAGCGGCTGGACGCGGTGATGAAACTGGCCGACCGGGTGCTGATCCCGCTGCAGCCCAGCCCGTTCGACATGGCGGCCACCCATGCCTTTTTGCAGGTGCTGCGGGCCCACCGGCGCGCCGAACGGGTGGCGCTGGGCCTGGTGGCGATGCGCGTGAAGGAGCACACCCACGCCACCGAGCACCTCAATCACTTTCTCACCGCGCTGCAGCAGCCGCCGGTTGCCTCGCTGCGCGACACCCAGAACTACGTGCACCTGGCCGCCCGCGGCCTGACCATGTTCGACGTGGCCCCCGGCCGGGTCGAGCGCGACCTGGCGCAATGGCGTCCCCTGACCCAATGGCTCACCCCATGACCGACAACACCCCCGCCGCCTCATCGACCCCCACCGCGCCCGTGCACTTCGCCACCCTGGCCTCGCTGCAGGCCCGGGTGGGTGACCACTTGGCCACCAGCCCCTGGCTGGTGATCGACCAGCACCGCATCGACCTGTTTGCCGAGGCCACCGGCGACCACCAGTGGATCCACGTCGATCCGGTTCGGGCGGCGGCCGGGCCGTTTGGCACCACCATCGCGCATGGCTTCTTGACGCTGTCGTTGCTGCCCGAGCTGGCCGCCAGTGCAATGCAGGTTGACGACGTCAAGATGGGTGTCAACTACGGCCTGAACCGGGTGCGTTTCATGGCGCCGGTGACGGTGGGCAGCCGGCTGCGTGGCCAGATCCGGCTCAAGGCCTTTGATTCCATCGAGGGCGGCGCGCAGCTGACGATGGAGATCAGCATCGAGCGCGAAGGTTCGGACAAGCCGGTTTGCGTGGCCGAGGCGGTGTCCAGGCGCTTTACCTGACCGGCCGGGGTCTGGCAACACTGCCACGAGGGGAACCCATGAGAGTGCTGCTGGTCGACGACCACCCGCTGATCCTGTCGGCGCTGCAAGACATCATCCAGACGCTGGACCCGGGCATCGCGGTGCTGGCGGCGGAAAACCCGCAAGACGCGTTTGCGCTGCTGGCGGCCGACCCGGGGGTTGAACTGCTGTTGCTGGATTTGAGCCTGGGCCAGGGCGTGGACGGTTTTGCGGTGCTGGCCGACCTGCGTGATCGCTACCCCGCCTTGCCGGTGGTGGTGGTGTCGGGCACCGAGCGCCTGGCCGACATGGTGCGGGTGATCGACATGGGCGCGATGGGTTTTGTCTCGAAGTGTTCACCCACCCGCGAGCTGACTGAGGCGCTGGCGCTGATGCTGGCCGGCGGCGTTTACATCCCGCCGGCGCTGCTGGGGCTGGCGCGCCTGCCCGGCATGAACCTGGCGGCGGCGGCCGCGGCCGCCGACGAAGCCGCCAGCCGGCAGCCGGCGCGCTGGCAGGCCGGCCGCGATGCCGCCGACACCGAGCCCGCGGTGATGCGGCCCATGCCCGAGACGGCTTCGTCCCCGGCCCCCGGCGCCGGGCTTGGCGTGCCCGCGGACAGCCGTGCCGGCATGGCCGGCCTGGGCCTGACGCCGCGCCAGGCCGACGTGCTGACACTGCTGCTCAAGGGACTGCCCAACAAGTTGATCGCCCGCGAACTCAATGTCTCGGTGGACACCGTCAAGGACCATGTGGCCGCAGTGTTGCGGGCGCTGGGGGTGTCGTCGCGCACCCAGGCGGTGCTGGTGATCAGCCGGCTGACCCAGCAGGCGGCCCACCCGGGCCGGCTTTGACCGGCAGGGCCGCCGGGGTGGCCCTGACCGGCGCAGCCTCGGCCAGCCCGGCCGCCCGCACCACCGTGACCGTGCAGCCGGCCAGCGCCACCACCTGAGACGACACACTGCCCAGCAGGCGGCGCAGGGTGGTCGTGTCGCGGGCGCCCATCACCAGGTGGTCGGCCTGGTTGCGCTGGGCAAACTCGATCAGCGCAGTGGCCACGTCGCTGGCCTCCAGCACGTGGAAGGTCAGCCGCCCCTCGTCCAGGTCGAGTGCCTTGCTGATCGGCCGGGCCCAGTGCTTGAGCGCCACCAGCTGCTTGACATGCCGGCTGCGGCCCTGCTCATCGACCAGGGCGTCCAGGCCGATGCGGGCGATCTTCATCACGCTGACGCAAGCCAGCCGGGCGCCAGGTTCGGTCAGCACCAGCCGGCGCACGGTCTCGCGCAGCTGCTGCAGCAGCTCGGTGGTGGCGTGGTCGATATCGACCGCGGCCATGATGATCGGGCTGCGGTCCAGCCGCTCGGCCACGCCGGCGCGGTCCTGGCCGGGCTCGGCGCCGAGCGCAAAAAACCAGCGCTTGAAGGTCTTGATCGCGCTGCTGCGCTGCAGCCGCTCGGCGCGGCGCGTCAGCGGGATCTGGCTGGGCGCCTGCAGGTCGGCGGCCAGCTGGCCGGCGGTCTGGTAGCGCCGCTCGGGCTGCACCTCCAGGCATTTCAGGATCACCTCCTGCAGCCAGGGCGGGCAATCGCGGCGCAGCGTGCGCGGTGGCACCGGATCGATGTAGAGCCGGCGGCGCAGGCCGCGCACGCTGTCGGGCTGGCCAAACGGCCGTTCGCCGGTGGTGAAGTGGTAGAGCATCACGCCCAGCGCAAACAGGTCGCTGCGCGGGTCGTTGCGCACAAACTGCACCTGCTCGGGCGACATGTAGGGCCCGGTGCCCATCGGCAGCGTGAACTCCTCGTCCAGCAGATCAGGCAGGTGGTCGTGGCGCGACAGACCAAAATCCACCAGCACGGCCGTGCCGTCGGGCCGGAACAAGATGTTGCTGGGCTTGATGTCGAGGTGCACCAGGTGCTGGCGGTGCACATCGTGCAGCGCGGTGGCCACGCGTGAGCCGATCTCGATCACCTCGTCCAGCGCCAGCGGCGCCTCGTCCAGCCGGGCGCGCAGCGAGACACCGGCGATCGCCTCCATCACGATGAAGGGCTGGCGGGTGAAGTCGCCCTTGGCGATGAACTTGGGCACGTGTGGCCCGCTGAGCATCGGCATGATCATCTGCTCGACCTCGAAGCCGACGATGGTGGCCGGGTCCTCGCCGCCCTTGATGCGCGGCACTTTCATGATCAGCGGCAGGCGCGAATCGCCCGAGTGGTTGACCTCGCTGACCCGCCACAAGTGGGCCATGCCGCCGACATGCAGTTTTTCTTCGAGCCGGAAGCGGTCGATCACCATGCCGGGTGCCAGCAGGGTGGGCGCGTTCTGGCCACCCGAGCCGGTGTAGCCCAGCGAGTTGCTGTAGAGCTTGGAGTCCACGCGTCAGTTCCCGTCTTCCAGCCGGCTGGCCAGGCGCTGCGGCAGGTCGGCGGCCAGGATCTTGGCGCCGGCGGTCTCGAAGTCGTACGGCACGCGGTGAAAGCACAGCGCGTGGCTGCTGTCGTCGAACATCGCGTAGCAGGCGGCGGGGTTGCCGTCGCGCGGCTGGCCGGCCGAGCCCGGGATCACCAGCCACTGCCGGTGCGGCGGCAGCGGGATGGCCACGCCCGGCGTGGGCACGAAGTCGCCGGCCTTGCCGATGCCAGACAGGTGAAACAGCTTGGGCTCGTGCATGTGGCCGCAAAAGGTGTAGCGGCAATCGGTGGCGTGCAGGCTGCGCACCGCCTCCGCGCGACCGGTGATGTACTCCCAGCCGGCCGGCGCCCAGGCGTTGGCGTGCACATAGAACTGGTCGCCGTGGCGCTGGGTCATCGGCAGGCTGGCCAGAAAGTCGAGCTGGCTGGCATCGAGCTGGGCACGTGTCCACTCGACCACAAAGCGGGCGTCGGCCCGCATGCCGGGTGCTGTGCCGCGCACCACCGCCTGGTCGTGGTTGCCCATCACCACGATCGCGCCCTGGCGCACCAGGGCCCGCACCTGGTCCACCACCCAGCCCGGGTCGGCGCCGTAGCCGACAAAGTCACCCAGCAGCACCCAGCGCTCGGCGCCCTGGCTGCGGGCGTGATCGAGCACCGCCTCGACCGCTTCGCGGTTGGCATGCAGGTCGGTGATGACGGCGCATTTCATGGGGGCAATTGGGGCGGGCAGGGGGCGGGCGTGCCGCTTGCAGGCCCGGCAAAACCTGGCGGCATTGTGCGTCAGTGGGTGCGGGTGGTCGTCAATGCGCGTGCGGCTTGCGCCAGCCGGCCAGCGCGTCTCGGGCCTCTTCCTGGCGCACCACCGGGTTACCGTCCATGTCGCCGAAGTCGGCTGCGTCCAGGCGCTGGAAGTCCCCGGTACCGGCACCGGCGCCGGGCCAGTCGGCGGCTGGCGTGTCGCGCAGCGCCAGGCGCTGGTACAGCACCTGGCCGGTTTTGCCGCGCCGCAGCAGTTGCACCGGTAGCCGGGCCACCGGGTCCCAGCGCAGGTCGACCTGTTCGCCGCTCACGACGCCGCGGTAGTGCGGCCATGCGCCGGCTTTGGGGTCGGGCAGGGGCTGCAACCGGGCCAGGTCGGCGTCAGTAAACAGGCTGCCCAGCGCGCGCCAGTCGGCCACCACGCCCAGCGTGCGCAGCTCGCCGGCGCTGTAGTCGATCACATGGCGGTCGCGGCGCAGCACCCGCTCCAGGCGGATGCCGCTGGCATCACGGCGCCAGATGTCCTCGCGGCCGTCGCCCTTGATCCAGCTGATTTCGGTAGCCGATCGCTGCAGCTGCCACTGCTGAATTTGCGCCGGCCGACCGCGGGGTGTCCAGGTCACGCGGAAGCGTGCGGCCAGGTTCGGGGCGTCGGCGGGCTGTGCTGCGCCGGCCGGCGGGCTGGCCGCAGCAAGCGGAGTGGCGGCTACCGGCTGGGCCAAGACAAGCGGGCTGAAGGCTGCCGCCGCCAGCGCCACCAGCGCCGCCGCGGCCACGGTCGTGCGAACCACCGCAGGATTCCGCACCGCCCCTGCCGCCTAGAACCCGAAGGCCTCGCGCATCACATGGAAGATCCAGTTCTGCTCCATGCTGCCGCGCACCAGGTAGGCCTTGGGGCCGCGCGCCCAGACGCCCACGTCCTCGCCGCCGTGGGTTTCGCTGGACAGCGGCACGGTGGCTTCCTGCAAGAAGTTCAGCGCGGTCGTGTCCACGCTGCTCAGGTCGGGCCGGGCGCCACCCCGGTAGCCAGGGCCGTTGGCATAACCCAGCGTGGTGAACGGCAGGCCGTTTTTGTCCAGCGTCAGCTTGGTCGGTGCGCCGTCAATGCCGGGCACGCCCTTGACCAGACCCAGGATCGGATTGCCCCGGTTCGGGTAGCCGGCGATGGTGAAGGTATGGCTGTGGTCGGCGGTGACGATGATCAGCGTGTCCTGCTCGCTGGTCATGGCCATCGCAACCCGCACCGCGTTGGACAGCTCGATCGTGTCCTGCAGCGCCCGGCTGGCGTTGCCAGCGTGGTGGGCGTGGTCGATGCGCCCAGCCTCGACATGCAGGAAGTAGCCATTGGGGCTGTTTTGCAGCAGCCGGATCGAGGTGGCCGTCATCTCGGTCAGCGAGGGCTCGCCCGCCGGGTCGCTGGCACGGTCAGCCTCGTACTGCATGTGCGAGGGCTCGAACAAACCCAGCACCGGCCCGGTGGTGGCCACATCGATCGCGTCGAACTGGGCCTTGTTCCAGACATAGGCTGCACCCGCACTGCGGTTGGCCACCCACTCAGACGTCAGGTTGCGGCCGTCGTTGCGCCGGCCTTTGGTGGTGGGGTACTCGGGGTCGGCCTCGCCCTTGGGCAAGAAGTTGGTGCGGCCCCCGCCCATCGCCACCTTCAGGCTGGCCAGCACGGCGGGGCTCGCCTCGATCAGCTGGCGGGCGATGTCCTTGGTGCTGCAGCCGGGCGCCAGGATGTTGCTGTCGGCCTCCCAGTCGCGCATGGGGGTGTGGGCATAGGTGGCGCCGGGCGTGGCGTGGGTCAGCCGGGCGGTGGACACGACGCCGGTGGCACGGCCGTTGGCGGCGGCCAGCTCCAGGATGGTGGGCAGTGCACGCGCCGCGACTTTGGCACCGTCGCACTCGTTGCGGGCGGTGGTGTGATCCACCGACAGCATGCCCTCGCGCGCCTTGTAGCCGGTGAACAGCGCGGTGGCGGTGGGTGCCGAATCGGACGTCTGCTGGTCCCAGGAGTAGGTCTTGGACAGCGCGCTGTAAGGCAGGGTCTCGAAGGACAGCCGGTTTTCTTCACCGGGCTTGCCCTTCTGCTGGCCTTCCAGGATGCGGGCGGCGGTCTGGGTCGAGATGCCCATGCCGTCACCGACAAAGATGATCACGTTGCGGGCGCGGCCGGTGTTGTCCTGTAGCGCCTTGCCGGCGGCGATGAAGTCATTGCCGGCCTTGTTCCAGTCGGCCACGGCTTCGGGGCCCTTGACGGCGGGTTCGGCTGCAAACGTCGCGGTATGTGGCAAGCCGCCCAGCAGCAGCGCCGCCGCGATCAGGTTCTTGTTCATGGATTTGTTCCTCATCCGATCCGCCCGAGCAAAAGGTACTCCATGAGTGCCTTTTGCGCGTGCATCCTGTTTTGGTTTCGGCCCGGCGCTGGCGCGCCTTCACATCGAAAATCGATGTGAGCCTGCACCGAAACAGGCTGCCGGCCCTGCGGGCCACCGGATCGGAGGGTCATCCGATCCGGCCGAGCAAAAGGTACTCCATGAGTGCCTTTTGCGCGTGCATCCTGTTTTCAGCCTCGTCCCAGACCACCGATTGCGGGCCGTCGATCACCTCGGCTGCCACCTCCTCGCCGCGGTGCGCCGGCAGGCAGTGCATGAACAGCGCATCGGGTGCGGCGGCGGCCATCATCTCGGCGTCCACGCACCAGTCGGCAAAAGCGGCCATGCGCACCGCGTTTTCGGATTCGTATCCCATGCTGGTCCAGACGTCGGTGGTCACCAGGTTGGCACCGCGGCAAGCCTCCAGCGGGTCGGCAAACACCTTGTAGCAGGACGTGGAGGTGATGCCCGCGACGGTGGGATCGACCTCGTAACCGCCCGGCGTGCTGATATGCAGCGTGAAGCCCAGGATGTCGGCCGCCTGCAACCAGGTGTTGGCCATGTTGTTGCCGTCACCGACCCAGGCGACCACCTTGCCCTGGATGTCGCCGCGGTGCTCGATGTAGGTGAACACGTCGGCCAGGATCTGGCAGGGGTGGAACTCATTGGTCAGGCCGTTGATCACCGGCACCCGGGAGTGCGCCGCAAAAGCCTCGATCTTGGTGTGCTCGTAGGTGCGGATCAGCACCAGATCGACCATGCGACTGATGACACGCGCTGAATCCTCGATCGGCTCGGCCCGGCCCATATGGCTGTCGCCGGTCGTCAGGTGCACCACCGAGCCGCCCATCTGGTACGTGCCGGCCTCGAAGCTGACGCGGGTGCGGGTGCTGGCCTTCTCGAAGATCATCGCCAGCGTGCGGTCCACCAGCGGCTGGTAGCGCTCGTAGTTCTTGAAGCGCGTCTTGATGGTGCGGGTGCGCTCGAACAGGTAGGCGTACTCCTCGGCACGCAAATCCTTGAACTGGAGGTAGTGTTTCATCAGGCTCGGTCCTGGCTTCATGTCGCTGGCGTCATCGCACGGGTTTCTTGGCCCGGGCTTCAGGCCTCGGGCGCCGCCAGAAAGTCCCGCACCAGCGGCACCAGGATGCCGACCAGCTCGTCGGCCTCGGCCGCGCTCAGGATCAGCGGCGGCAGCAGGCGGATCACGCTGTCGGCGGTGACGCTGAGCAGCAGCCCGGCCTGCGCGGCTTTGAGCAGCAGCGCGTTGCACGGCCGGTCCAGCTCGATGCCGATCATCAGGCCCTGGCCGCGGATCTCCTTCAGGCCACTCACGCCCGCCAGGCCTTCCAGCATGCCGGCGCGGATGCGCTCGCCCATCGCTGCGGCATTGGCCATCAGGCCGTCTTCTTCCATGATGCGCAGCGTCTCGATGCCGGCACGCATCGCCAGCGGGTTGCCGCCAAAGGTGGTGCCGTGGTTGCCGGGCTGCAGCACGTCCTTGGCACGCGGCCCGGCGACGATGGCGCCGATCGGCACGCCCGAGCCCAGGCCCTTGGCCAGCGGCATCACGTCGGGCAAGATGCCGGCCCATTGGTGGGCAAACCAC
>Ga0209181_10002905_pt1 | contig 27360 bp, 25 predicted proteins | sample MAT05_FD_187208 | JGI IMG/M metagenome (GOLD analysis project Ga0209181, IMG submission 187208) | Freshwater microbial communities from Lake Fryxell liftoff mats and glacier meltwater in Antarctica - MAT-05 (SPAdes) (version 2) | ecosystem: Environmental > Aquatic > Freshwater > Ice > Liftoff...
CGATATCTACAGCTTCGCCCGACTGTGCAGCGCTACCCGAAAAGCTGGGTTCTACCACCATACTGGCCGTCAGTTTTTTGAGAAATGAACCCTCTTCCTCTTGCGCCTTGGTCTGGGCGATTAATGCTTCTATGGGTAATTGTTCACTCTCAACTTCGGACTGGGGTTCTGCTGAAAAGGTGTCTGTTGTTTCGTGAGATTCTTCAGTAGAAATAGGGTTGGATGGAGTAGGTGTAGTAGGTGTGGCAGGTTTGGAAAAAGCAGCTGGGGTAGCTGGAGTGGGTGGGGCGGACACGCCGCCTTCCTTAACCTTTACCTCGTCTTGCAATGTGGGTGGTGAGCGTTTAAATCGGGTGAATAGCTGGCCGATACCCTGAAGAGTGGCGTAGATAGGCGCTGTCAGCCGACTTGCTAGGCTACGGTTGGTCGGCGCTTCGGTGGGTGTGGAAACAGGGGGAAGTGTAGAGTCGGCAGAGGGCGTGGAATCAATGGGCGCGGGTGAAAGGGTGGAAGGTGAAAGTGTGGAAAGTGAAAGGGGCGAACTAGGCAAACTGGATGAACTGGAAGCGATAGCGCCCTCCGACGTCACTTTCGTCGTGGGTAATGCCATATCGTCTTCCACACTGCCGTAATTGATTGTTTCCAAGTTGCCTCCACACCCGACACATCCTGACGGGATGTAACCGTATCTGCAGGTATTGACGGCTTAAAGTAACTAGAACTTTAGGCGGGCAGTGTGGGGGGGTGGGATCGGGGTAGGTGAAGTAGGTGACTTTGGGTTATCAGGCCAAGGTCACTATAGAACTAGAGAACTAGAGAACTAGAGCTTTAGATTGAACTGTCAAGCTGGCTCTCGATCATCCCTAAAACGTGCGTGGCGAGATCGGGTGCCAGGCAATCCACTTGTGGCACGTCCGACATGCCGCGCAGCCACGTCATCTGGCGCTTGGCGAGTTGTCGAGTCGCTGCAATACTGTTTTCTTTCAGGGTGGCGAGGTCGATGCAACCTTCTAGGTAATCCCACGCTTGCCGATAACCCACGCTGCGCATGGAGGGTAAGTTGGCATGCAGGTTGTATTGCCGCCGCAATCCTTCTACCTCGTCGATCAAGCCTAGTTTCAACATACTCTCGAAGCGTTGAGCGATGCGTTCATGCAAAACAGAACGTTCACTTGGCATTAAGCCGAGCGGGATAAACCGATAAGGCGGTGTAGCGGTGGTTTTGCGGGCAAAACTGGTGGCGAGCGGTTCCCCGGTTAAACGAATTATTTCCAAGGCACGTTGAATACGTTGCGCGTCGTTGGGTTTGAGTCGTGCTGCGGTTTCTGCATCTAGCTTCGCCAGTTCGGCGTGTAGGGCGGGCCAACCTCGCACAAGTGCTTGCGCATCAATTTCACGACGAATCTCTGCATCAGCAGCGGGCATGTCAGACAATCCCTCCCGCAACGCTTTGAAGTAGAGCATCGTGCCGCCCACGAGGAGCGGAATATGGCCGCGAGCCGTAATTTCGGCCATTTGAATTAAAGCATCTTCGCAAAAACGCGCAGCAGAATAGCTTTCCTCTGGGCTAATCAGGTCGATTAATAAATGGGGAAATTTTTTCAGCGTAGCGTGATCCGGCTTGGCGGTACCGATATCCATATCACGGTAAACCTGCGCCGAATCTACACTGATAATCTCGACAGGTAATCGCGTCGCAAGCTCCAGCACTGCGGCCGTTTTTCCACTGGCCGTGGGTCCCATTAATAGAATGGCAGGTGGAAGCTTGGGAGCAAGAGGGAGTAAAGAAGTCACGTTAGGAAGTTGGCTAAGTTTTGATAACACTGAAATAAAAGCGGGCAATATTCTGAAAAAGGTCCGACAAAAAGGTCCGAAAAAAGGGTCCGAAAAAAGGTTCTAAAAATGGCAGGTGCAAGCGGGTGAAAGCGGGTGAAAACGTCGGGTATTGTATTCTCTTCTAATCTTATAGTTAGCGTATCCATCAGTGAGGTTTTCGTGAACAGACATTCTCTATTAAAAAGTATCAGCTGTTTTTTTGTAGCAGTACTGATTTTTTCAGGCTCCGCCTACGCAGGTGAAAAACTTTTTCTTTGGGAGGTTCAGTCAAAGCGGCCCGGCTCAGCGAGCGTTTTTTTGTTAGGCACGATGCACGTATGGAAACAGAGCGATTACCCCCTACCCGAAGCGATTGAACAAGCTTTAAAACGCGCCAGAGTATTGGCGGTGGAGGTGGATACCGCCAACCCCCAAACACAGCAGCGCATGATGTCGCGGGCGTTTTATGGGGCAGAAGACAGCCTAGAGCGCCACTTGCCGAGCGATGTGTTGAACGACACCCAGGCAGCACTCAAGGCGCTGGGTTTAGATACCGGCCCGCTCGCGCAGGCCAAGCCTTGGTTGTTAGGTTCTATGTTGATTGCCACGGCTGCGGGCAAGGAGGGGTATCGGGCTGATTTGGGAATCGATACCTACTTAATGCAAAAGGCCATGAATCAAGGCAAGCGGATTGTGGAATTGGAGTCCGCCGATTTTCAGATTGATGTAATGGAAAGCCTGACGCCAGCAGAGCAAGTACTGTTTGTTAAGGAGGCGATACAGTTGCTGCGAGGTAATAAAATCCGGCAAACTTTTAACGATTTCGTGGCAGCCTGGAACAGGGGCGACACTGCGCAAATGGATCGCTTGCTGCGCGCAGAACTTAAAAACGATCCATTGGCCGAGTCATTTTACAAACGACTATTTGAAGATAGAAATCCCGCCATGGCCGAGAAAATTATTCGCCTATCAGAGGGATTCGACCCGGTGTTAGTCGCGGTGGGAGCAGGGCATTTGGTGGGGCGAGGCAGTGTTATTGAAGCGCTGACTGCGCGGGGTTACATAGTACGTCAGGTGAGCCGTTAGTTTTATCGCCGCTCTACCGTCATTCCCGCGAAGGCGGGAATCTAGAGCCATGATTGAATGCTTTATAGACCTGCTATTTTGGTAGGAGGGGGATTTTTTCTGAGTTCCCGCCTTCGCGGGAACGACGATATTTGTGGAATAGAACAAAAATAAATATCATGGTTAAGTGGTCTCAGAACTAACGGAATTGAGGATATGTTTTATCCATCATCGTCACTTTCCCCGCATAAACAACTTATCCAGTTCCCCAATACTCAGTTGCGTCCACGTGGGTCGGCCATGGTTGCATTGGTCGGCGCGGTCGGTGGCTTCCATCTCGCGGAGCAGGGCATTCATTTCCGGCAGGCTGAGTGTGCGATTTGCGCGCACGGCGCCGTGGCAGGCTAAGGTGGCGAGTAGTTCATTGCGATGTTCCGCCGCCGCGCGACTTGCGCCGAATTTTTCTAGATCGGCCAAGAGTGCACGTATTAGTTCAGGGATTTTTGCATTGGCGAGCAAGGCTGGTACAGCGCGGATCACCAGCTCGTAAGGCCCTGCGGGAGCAAGTTCAAAACCGAGGTGGGCGAGCGTTTCGGCATGTTCTTGGGCTGCCGCCATTTCCGGACCATCCGCAGAGAGTACGGCGGGAATGAGAAGTTGTTGTGAGGCGGCGCTACGTTCGTCCAGCGCGTTTTTTAGTTTCTCGTAAAGGATACGTTCGTGCGCGGCATGCATATCGACAAGTACCAACCCCGTCGTGTTCTGCGCCAATACATAGATGCCATGCAGTTGCGCTATGGCATAGCCGAGTGGTGGCGCGTTGTTGAGGTCTGGTGCAACCGCTTGTCCTGCAATGCTCTGCGGCACTGCTTGCCGGACAAAATCGTAATAAGTGGAGATGGGCTGCTCAACGGAGAATGACTGTTGGCGCGGGACGTTTTGCTGTGTCCAGTTTGCACCCGGCGTGTTTGTAATCTGCGCTTGGTGGGGTGGGTATGAGTACGTCTCGGCGCCCGCCGACATCGGTGTTTCCGTTGCGTGCGAAAGTGGTGTGGCTAGGGTGCGTTGCAAAGCATGGAAAATAAACTGATGTATAGCGCGGCCATCGCGGAAGCGCACTTCAATTTTAGCGGGATGCACATTCACATCTACGCCATAAGGATCAATCTCCAGAAACAGCACGTAGGCGGGGTGGCGACTGCCATGCAGAATGTCGGCATAGGCAGCGCGCACGGCATGAGCGAGTAGCTTGTCGCGTACAAAACGGCCATTCACGAAGAAGTATTGAGCGTCGCGGCTGGCGCGTGAGTAAGCGGGCAGGGCGGCGTAGCCAGTGAGTTTCAGCGGCCCAGCTTCGACCGACACTTCGCGCGCTTGAGCTTCAAAGTCCGAACCCAAAAGTTCGCCCACGCGCCGGGCCAAGCTGGAGGCAGGAAGACGATGACCAACACGTCCATTGTGCTGTAGTTGAAACGACACATTAGGAGCGGCCAGCGCGATGCGGCGAAAAACTTCTTCGCAGTGACCATATTCGGTTTGCTCGGTTTTTAGAAATTTGCGACGCGCGGGTGTGTTGAAGTACAAGTCAGCTACCTCAATCACTGTCCCACTATTCAAAGCGGCGGGGGCAATAGCTTGATCCGCCGCTTCGATGCGGTAGGCGTGCGCAGTATCACGCAAACGGCTGGTAATGGAAACGCGTGCTACCGAGGCAATAGACGCCAGTGCCTCGCCCCGAAAACCGAGCGACGCAACATGTTCTAAATCTTCCAACGAGGCAATTTTGCTGGTGGCGTGTCGCGCTAAGGCCAATGGGAGCTCGTCGCGGGCAATGCCGCAGCCATCGTCGGCCACTCGAATTTGACGCACGCCCCCTTCCGCTAATTGCACGCTAATGTCTTGAGAGCCAGCATCCAAGCTGTTCTCCAGCAGTTCTTTGAGTACAGATGCGGGGCGTTCAACCACCTCGCCAGCGGCGATTTGGCTAATGAGTAGATCAGGAAGCGCTTTAATGACAGGCATGGCAATACGGGCGAACTACAGGCAAAAATAGGGATGAATTATACTCTGCCGGCTTTTTCTCTTTCGTTATTAAAACAACACTTTATTCACTCACTTAAAAACGCTCACTGATCATGGAAATTCTCGCGCTCTTCTGGGACATTATTGTCCACCTCGACAAGCACCTCGCCGCTTTGCTTGTGCAATACGGTCCTTGGATATACGTGATTTTGTTTGCCATCATCTTCTGTGAAACAGGCTTAGTCGTAGCCCCATTTTTGCCCGGCGATTCTTTGCTGTTTGTCGCGGGCGCATTGTGTGCGACGGGGGTGGCAGGTGCGAGTGGTGTGGATAGTGCAATAAGAACCGGCGTGAATACCGGCGGTATGGATATTCTGATCCTCAATGCTGCGCTGATCGCCGCCGCCATAATCGGCAATAGCGTGAACTATGCAGTCGGCCGCTATTTTGGTCCGCGTGTTTTTCAATGGGAAAACTCACGATTTTTCAATCGTGAGGCTTTGGAAAAAACGCATGCTTATTACGAATTACATGGCGGGAAAACCCTCATCCTCACGCGCTTCCTTCCCTTATTCCGTACCTTTGCACCTTTCGTGGCCGGCATAGGGAAAATGCCTTATGGACGTTTCCAGTTTTTTAATATCACAGGTGGGATTCTGTGGGTGACATCGCTCACCCTGCTGGGCTATTGGTTTGGGAACATGCCTTTCATCAAAAACAATCTGACCGTGGTGATCTTTGCCATTGTCGGCCTGTCGCTCTTGCCGGCAGTGGTGGGATACCTTAAGCATCGATTTTCTTCGGTAAGCAGTTAGTGCTTTTGGTTGCCTAAACTTGGGCCAGCCCATTCAAACCACCGCACCTCAAAACCGCGAGGGTACTGCCTTGGTGGGGTGTGCTGGCTGGAGCTTACATCGCGACACGGCAGCTTTTTTTCCAGCAGAAGGTACTCACCTTCAACGTTATGCATCTCTATTCGGCGCAGTCGAAATTAACTCCTCATTTTATCGTCCCCATCAACCCAAAACCTATGCACGCTGGGCGGACAGTGTTCCTGCTGGCTTTCGTTTTTCGGTAAAGATGCCACGCGCCATTACACACGATCAGAAATTAAAGAACATTGAATTGCAACTTGCACAGTTTGCAGAAGAGGCGGGCGAACTAGGCAACAAACTCGGTTGTGTTTTATTGCAACTGCCGCCCAGTCAGAAGTTCGAAGCGGTGATCGCCAATGATTTTATGGCGCGTGCACGAGACACTTTCAGTTGCATGATCGCATGCGAAGCGCGCCACCCTAGTTGGTTTACAGATGAGGTAAGCAAGTTGTTGGAGCGACACGCCATCACGCGCGTAATAGCCGATCCGCCCAAGGGTCAGCTAGGTGCGCATGTGCCGACGACCGATGCAATTTACCTGCGCTTACACGGCTCCCCGCGCATTTATTATTCATCGTACCCAGAGGATTATCTTATTCGTCTAGCGGAGGAGCTAGCTGAGCATGCTCAACTAGGGCGCACCGCTTGGCTCATCTTCGACAACACAGCGTCGGGTGCGGCACAGATGAATGCACTAACAGTTATAACTGCTCAAACTTATAGTGATTAGTGTGAATTAAAGCATGCGAATTTCAGAGCTCCCAAGGATTGAATACCTGCGGGTAGTAAGCGAAATCCTGCACATTACGAGTGACGACGGTGAGGCCGTGGCATTGAGCGGTGGCCATGAGTAGGCCGTCCATAATGGGTAGTGGCTGTCCGGCCAGTTCGGTGTGGGCGGTCAGTTGTGCCCAAACGTGTAATGCAGCGGTGTCTAACGGCAGAATACGGCCAGAGAAGCGTTGTTCTAGTTTGCCTAGCCAAGCGGTGAGATTTTGACTACGGCGTTGGTCGTGTGCACGTAGTTTGAGAATGCCCTTTTCGATCTCACCAAGCGTGATGACGCTGATAAACAAACTAGCTTCGTCCTGTTCGTCCACCCAATCAATCACTTTTAGTTCGGGCGTTTTTTTGGCGTATTCGGATAACACGCAGGTATCAATTAGCCAACTCATGATGGGGTATCTAGTCAGCCGAGTTGGCCGAGATCAATACCTGTATCACGGCTGGAATCGCGGCCTGCATCACGACTACGGGAAATATCCAGATCTTCACCCGCAAGATCAGGGTGTAGCAGTGCGGCAGAAAGCTTCCCTAGGCGACGGGTTAGCCTCGCGTACTCATCTGCCGAAATAATCACGGCCGTGGGTTTGCCATGCACTGTGACCACTTGTGCTCCACTCGCCGCTTGTTTAATTAGTTGGCTGAAGCGCCCTTTTGCTTCTTGTAATTGCCACTCAGTGCTCATGATTACCCCTATTCTGTCCAGACTGACCAGAATTTAACATAGTCTATTTTATTTCGCTATTTTCATTGATCGGGTGGGCTGATTGCCCGCCTCGCCCATTTCGCTGCTAACTCGGAACCCGACATCCCCGCCCTTTTTCCATCGGTGTAAATTGTGCGCCGCCGTTGTTATAGCGGCTAGGCAGTATGCAAATATCTAGGATGAGTTTGTTGGTGGCGTTGCGGATTTCTGGTGGAAAGGCAGCGAAGGGCGAGGCTTGTTTGACGATGGCGTTGATGTAGGCGATTTCCTCTTTTTGGTCGGCGGCTTGGAGTATTTTGAAACTGCGCATTGAGCCATCCTTATTCAGGGTGACACGTACTGCAGCGACTTGTACTCCACGTTCCTTGGTTTCATTCTTCACCATTTCTGCGCTGCGATTGAGTTTGCGAGTTAGTGCGTCGTAGTACATCGCTAAACTGAATGGCTGGACATTGGCTTCAGCTAGGCGTGTGGCGATCTCTATTTCCTCTTCACTGACTTCATCGCTAGGTGCTGGCATGCTGCGCGCCATAGCCCGTGCCCTTTGTGCAAGTGCTCGGCCTTTAAGTGGCTTGGCTTCTTCGGCAAGTTCGTTGAGAAACTGATTCATTTCGTTTTTCTCGGTGGGCGTCCATGTTCTTTCTGGTTCATGGAAACTGGGCGAGGGTGATGAGGATTTTTTGACAGCTAAAATTGAGCGCCTTTGTTGTGTTGGGTTTGTTGGGCGAGTTTTAGATTTTTTGATCGAGGGAATGGCTTTCTCTGGCGAAGCCTTCGGTTGCAAAGCGACAGTTATTTTTTTGTTGATTTGAGACTTGCTTTGGCCAGGCACGCCTTCAGGTGACGAAAGTTTAATTAAAAGTGCTGCACCATGGATTGCGAACGAAAGCGCAAGGGCCAAGCTAAACAACTTTTTGTTGCGGATAAAAATCACGATTCGGCGTTTGTCTTCGAAGGCTACGACCCCATGCGCCAGTCTAGGCGATAAGGAGAGAATTTAAGAAAAATGGAAGTTTACGATCATACAGGCCTACAAGTCCTCAGTGCTTAGGGCTTTCACTTTGGGCTATTATTGGCGCACTGAAATCGGCACGTCTGACATTTAGGCTTTTTGGTTTTGGTTCATTGGTTCTTCCCCAGTTATCTCTTTGCGAAGTTTCGGGCTTCGATTTTTAAGGCCTTATGAAAAAAATCGTTATTCTTATTTCAAGCCGTGGCAGCAATATGGAGGCCCTGCTTAATGCGCAGTTGCCTTGCCACATTGCGGCGGTGATTAGCAATAAAGCCGACGCGGCAGGGTTGACCATCGCCCGCAAGTTGGGGTTCAAAACAGTGGTTGTGCCACATAGTGATTACGCCACACGTGATTTGTTTGATGCTGCACTGGCCATCGAGATTGAGCGTCATGCGCCCGATTTGGTGGTGTTGGCTGGTTTCATGCGTATTTTGAGCGATGGCTTTGTACGCCAGTTTCAAGGTCGTATGGTGAATATTCATCCTTCGCTGTTACCCGCCTTTCCGGGCATGCATACGCATCGCCGTGCGTTGGAGGAGGGGGTTCGTATTCATGGCTGTACGGTGCATTTTGTGACACCAAGCTTGGATAGTGGCCCGATCATCAGCCAGATGGCTGTGCCTGTCTATGGGGATGACTCTGAAGACGCCCTATCCATGCGGGTCTTGGAGCAAGAGCATATTGCCTATCCGCAAGCGGTGCGATGGTTTGTTGAGGGGCGATTGACGATTACACAAGACGGGCACGTGTTGGTTGACAGAGAGCAGCGCAATCCGGTTGCATTGCAGGTGCCGCCGATAGACGAAATGGGTAGCCCTTCAACGGGACGCGTTGGCGTCAACATTAAAATGAGTGTCTCCTGAGTTTGTGCGACTAAGCTCATGCCTCGCTTCCACAATCGCTCGCCGAGTCGTCGAATACTCTTCGCTTTATTTATTTCAGTTCTAATTCATGTCTTGGTTGTGGATAGTCCAGGTTGGGGGTTGTCCTTTACGGATGCTGTAACGGAGGCTCCCGCCACGCTGGAAGCTCGACTCGTTGCGCCCCGATTGCAGCCTGTACTTAAAAAACCTTCTCTTCCCCCTATAGAAACCGCACAACCCATAAAGCCTTTATTGAAAAACGCAGTGCTACCGCCTGTTATCAATACGACTCCATCCAGCGAGACGACAATTACGGCGTCGCAAGGAACAAGTTCCGTTGAAGTGCGCGATGAAATAAAAGCACCTGCGCAGCCTGCCTTAAACAAAACAGAAATGGCTTGGCCCAAACAAGGCCGCGTTCGTTTTACTGTGACGCGGGGAGAAGCGGATGGCAATAAGAAGCCGCTCATCATCGGCCAGTCGGTTCAAAGTTGGCAGCACGATGAGACGACGTACTCCATGCAGACCGTGACAGAAACGACAGGACTCATCGCTTTTTTTAAGTCGATTAAAATTGCGCAATACAGCGAAGGAGCAATAGGCGAGAACGGACTGTTGCCGCGAGAATTTCGTGTGGAGCGCAGTGGTGTCTTAGCGGAAGGGGCGCGTTTTGATAGAGAGACAAAGCGTGTGCTGCTCACCGAGGCGGGCGTGACGCGGAAAGAGGAGTTGCTAGCCGTAGATTCCGGGGGGGAATCAGGGGATAAAATAAGCCAAGATATGGTGAGCCAAATTTACCAGTTGGGCCTGATGGACAAACCTGCGCGGGTAGAAATGATGATTGCCACCGGTAAGAAATACGCGCTGTTTACCTATGAGTTGGTAGGCGAAGAACGCCTATCTACAAGCCTCGGCGAGCTAAATACGCTGCATTACCGCACGGTGTCTGCACCGGGCGAAGACCGATACGAGCAGTGGCTGGCGACTGATTACATCAATCTGCCTGTGCGCATACGCTACCTTGATCGCAAGGGGGATATTTATGATCAAGTGGTCACGGAGATTGAAATTGATGGGAAGCGCACGGTGGGGCGGGTGGAGAGTAGCGCGGGTGTTGATTAAGCTTGCACCACACGCTCGTTTCTACGGGCGAATCAGGAATAAGAGAGATTAATAAATGAGCAATTGAGAGCCGCTCCCGTATCATTGCAGGTTGCGGTTAACATCTGAGCGTGCGAACAACCGAATAACAGAACAACCCAATATCCGAATATCTATTCCGATAAGGTGAATTACGGGCTGAATTAAAAGCTGAATGAAAGAAGCAATGCAAATTACACCAAAACTGATTGACTCCACACTCACCGTCCTCATGAGCTTGCTGAAATTTCAGCAGCCAGCGGACGCTGTTTTATCTAAATATTTTCGTGACCATAGTGTGCTGGGCCAGCGCGATCGCGGTTTTATTGCGGAAACGGCCTATGCGGTTTTGCGGAATAAGCGTTTGTTGGAACACCTGGCGCAGCCCGATGTCACGCCTCGCCGCCTTGTATTGGCCGCCTTGGTGCGGGTCTTCGGGCATAGTCAGCGTCAGATTTCCGGTTTGATAAGTAACAAAGAGGCAGACTGGATTGCCAGTATCAAAGCACAATCGACGGATGATTTTACGTTGGCTGAGAAGGCTGACTTTCCTGATTGGCTGACTGAGCGCTTGCTCTACCATATGCAACCCGAGGCTGTGTTGGCTTTGGCGCAGGGCTTGAATCAAAGCGCACCGCTGGATTTGCGTGTGAATACCCTGAAGGCTGAACGCGAAGCCGTGCTCAAACAATTGGACGAAGAAGGGGTTGCGGCAGACGCGGGAACGCTTTCACCGCTGACAATTCGACTGAAAGAGAAGCCAGCACTGCAAAAACATCCGCTGTATGTATCCGGCGCGGTAGAAGTGCAGGATGAAGGCAGTCAGTTGCTGGGCTTTTTACTTCAGCCCAAACGTGGCGAGATGGTTGCGGATTTCTGCGCGGGCGCTGGGGGTAAGACACTTTTGCTGGGCGCAATGATGCGCAACACCGGACGGCTTTATGCGTTTGATGTGTCTGATCGACGGCTTTTGCGTATGCGCGCTCGCGTAGCGCGTTCGGGTTTGTCGAATGTTCATCCCATCACGATTACGAACGAGAACGACATCCGGATCAAACGCCTGGCTGGGAAAATTGATCGTGTGTTGGTGGATGCGCCTTGTAGTGGTCTGGGCACGCTTCGCCGTAATCCAGATCTCAAATGGCGACAAACATCCGAAGGCGTGGATGAGCTGACAAAAAAACAGGCGGATATTTTAAAAGGTGCGTCACGCTTGGTGAAGCCCGGCGGACGTTTGGTGTACGCAACGTGCAGCATTTTGCCGGAAGAAAACGAGGCGATTGTTGAGGCTTTCTTGGCAGCGAACCCAGCGTTCTTTAAACTTTCAGCACAAGAAGTGTTGGCGCAGCAAGGCATTACTGTTGAATGCGGTGACGACTTGCACTTAACGCCTCATCAGCATGCCACGGATGGTTTTTTCGCCGTGGCGATGGAGCGGAGCAAAACGGTGCAAGTTGTGGAGAGTGCGGCTGTGTTAGTGGAACAGGACGGCCTAGAGCAAACGCAAATGAGTACAGAAATGAGTACAGAAATGAGTGCGGAAACGAAGACCGAAACGATCATAGAGAAGAATACAGAAAAGCGGGGTATCGAGGATTAAGAAAATGCGCCTTAGTTTGGGGGTACGTGAGCTGGCGCTAGTCTTGAGCCTGGCTTGCCCGTCTTTTGCGGCACAGGCGTTGGATTCTGCCCAAGCCGCAGTTTCCAACGCACCCGCAGCACAACCCCTAGCCGGTACGGTAGAGGTCTTGTTTTCGCCTTGGAATGATATTGAAGGGGCGATTTTAAACGCGCTTCGCAACGCTAAGAAGACCATTTATGTGCAAGCATTTTCATTCACTAGCCGTGAGTTAGCGCGTGGCTTGATTGAGGCGCATAAACGTGGCGTTAAGGTGATGATCTTGGCCGACCATGAACAGACCGTGAAAATGGACAACTCGCAGATACCTGCTTTGGTTAAAGCGGGTATCCCGGTGGCGTTAGAGATGCGTTACGCTTCTGCGCACAATAAAATTATGCTGATCGATGCGGATGAGAGTGAAGGACTAACCCAGGGATTAACCCAGGGATTAAATCGGGGCTCGAATCAAGGCTTGGTTATTACAGGCTCTTACAACTTCACTTATTCTGCGAAAGCAAGAAATGCAGAGAACATCGTGATTTTGCGCAGCAACCCAACGGTGCTGCAAACGTATTTGTACAACTGGAAGCGGCATCATGCGGATGCACTGCCTTATGTTGAAGCGGCGCTGATTCCGCCTAAATCACGTCAGGGAAAATCTCGAGCTTTCTCTAGGAAATTTGAATAAGCATGCAAGCAAACGAAATCAGTACTCTTTGGTTCGGGTTGTGGAACGACTTAAAACAGCCGGATGTGTTGTGGCAGCTTTTATCACTCACCTTATGTTGGGCTTTAGCATGGTTGGCTGCACGTAGCTTGCGTCGACCGACGATGGGCGCGGGAGCATGGCGGATGGGGCATGGCAGCTTGAATCGCCTGCTCTTTCCTCTTTTTGCACTCACCTTTGTTTTGATTGCTCGAGAAGGTCTAAAGCTAGGGAATTTCCACGTCAATATACTCAGTGTGGCGATACCTTTGCTAATGTCATTTGCAGTGGTTCGCGTGGTTGTTTATACCTTGCGCTATGCCTTTAATCCGTCTGGCTGGCTGGCCACTTTTGAGCGTATCGTCATCATGGTCGTGTGGGGCGTGGTTGCACTGCATATAACGGGATTGTTACCCGATGTAGTCTTAGGGCTGGAAAGCGTTACCTTCGCAGTGGGTAAGCAAAAGCTGTCACTGTGGATTGTGCTGCAAGGCGCAGTCACTGTGCTGGTTACCATGTTATTAGCACTGTGGATTAGCGGAATACTCGAAGCTCGCTTAGATAGCGCAGAGTCGCTTGATGTGAATCTACGCTTGGTGCTAGTCCGTTTAACTAAGGTGGGTCTGTTGTTGTTGGCGGTACTGTTAAGTTTGCCGATGGTAGGCATCGACTTGACGGCTTTATCGGTATTTGGTGGAGCGCTCGGCGTTGGTATCGGGTTTGGTTTACAGAAAATTGCGAGCAATTATGTGGCAGGTTTCATTATTTTGCTGGATAGATCGATTCGCATCGGCAATATGATTACGGTCGATAAATTTTCTGGACAAGTGACTCAGATCACCACGCGATACACCGTTTTGCGAGCCTTAAATGGGGTTGAGTCGATTGTGCCAAATGAAATGCTGATTGGGTCTGTGGTGCAGAACGAGGCCTATACCAATCCTAAAATGCGCCAATTTATAACGGTGCAGATTGGGTATGAAAGCGATCTTAACGCGGCGATGCAATTGCTCGCTGAGTCGGCGCAGTCTCATCAACGCGTTTTAAGTGACCCACCTCCTGAGACCAATTTAATTCGGTTTGCTGAGTCGGGGATAGAATTAGAACTGAGATTTTGGATTTCCGACTCACACGAAGGCAGCACGAGGATGAAGTCCGAGATTAACTTAGCGATCTGGGCAGCGTTTAAACAAGCGGGGATTGTGATTCCTTATCCTCGGCGTGAAGTGCGTCTACTTGCACCGCTGCCCCCGTTTCAATCTGTAGTCCAATCTTCTTTGAACTCGGCATCACAACCGCAGTCTGATGAGGCCATACAGTCGGCTGAACCTTCACCTGAACGTGAACCTAAATCTTGAGCGCTATTTAAATCGTATTTTTGGGTTGTTTTTGGGATTTCTCTCTTGCAACTCTGTAAGAAATTTCCCTACAAGTTACTAAATTTACAATGAAAATGACTTAGTTCTCGCTCGGAATATCAGAGTTCAAGTAGAATTACATCGACTCTTCCATCTTCCTAATTTCACGGATTCTTACATGTTGTTTTCGGGTATTTTTGATCTTCCTTGGTGGGCCTACGTGCTCGTTGTTCTTGGCCTGACACACATCACCATTGTTGCCGTCACCATTTTTTTACATCGCCATCAAGCGCACCGTTCCTTGGATTTGGCGCCTTTGACGAGCCATTTCTTCCGCTTTTGGTTATGGCTCACGACAGGAATGGGGACGAAGGAGTGGGCATCAGTCCATCGTAAACACCACGCCAAGTGTGAGATGGAAGAGGATCCGCATAGCCCTCAAATTCTGGGTATCAATCGTGTTCTATGGGGTGGCGTATTTCTTTACGTGAAGGAAGCCGCCAACCCGGAAACGCTGTCGCGTTATGGTCATGGCACGCCAGACGATTGGTTAGAGCGCAACATCTATACACCTCGGCAAAAGCTGGGCATCTCCATTATGGCGATCATCAATATCGCTCTATTTGGCGTGGTTCCTGGCGTGTTGATTTGGGTCGTACAAATGATCTGGATTCCGTTTTGGGCGGCGGGCGTGATTAATGGATTGGGACACTTTTGGGGTTATCGCAATTTTGCATGCGCCGATGCCAGTACCAATATATTCCCTTGGGGCATCCTCATTGGTGGTGAAGAGTTGCATAACAACCATCACGCTTATGCGACATCAGCCAAGCTTTCAAACAAATGGTACGAATTTGATATCGGCTGGTTCTACATTTGTTTGTTAGTAATGGTCGGGCAGGCGCGGGTGAAAAAAATTGCACCGACCCCCCGGCTTGCTGCAGCGCGCCCAACGCTTGATCTCGATAACCTGCAAGCCATCATCACGCATCGCTACGATGTAATGGCGAAGTACATGCAATCGCTTAAGCAAATTTACCAAGAAGAGGCGGTAAAACTCAGAGCCTCATTTGATAAAGCAACGCTTAAATCAATCAAACACGCTTTGAGTTGCGACGTAGAGGAGCTTTCTCAACAGGACAAAGACAAGCTTAACGTCGCCTTTGAACATAGCAGTCGTCTATCTACCGTCTATAACATGCGTAACGAATTGGTAGCCTTGTGGCAGCGCTCTACCGCCACGCATGAGCAATTGCTTCAAGAGTTGCAAGATTGGTGTCATCGCGCTGAAAAAAGCGGTATTCAACAGCTAGAAGAGTTTTCTTTCAGACTCAGGCGCTATGCGGTTTAAGCTAACCAAAGTATGTAAACCAGCTCTTAAATAAGCGGTTAATTATTGAGTTGTTGAGTTAATGAGTTGTTGAATTGCTCAAATAAAAACGCCTCGAACAGAGGCGTTTTTATTTGCTGCTTATTACCGCGTCCCTACTCATTAGCTTTATTTATGCTGATGTTGGCCAGTATGCTTCTCGTGATGAACCCGAGCACTTTGATGGTTTTCTTCATGTTGAATGCGATTTTGTTCGTGCCTACACATGCCCACCGTGCCCCCTTGTGCAAATCAGCGCCTAACGCGCCTCTATGCGGTAGATTCTCGCCAACCTTCATTCTCGTGTACCCGTTGAGTGATAAACACGCGCTAGGGGCCTGAATGAGTGTGGCGTTAGCGCGCATACCGAGGCATACAGAGTTCTGACCAGAAAAACAAAAACCCGCTGAAGCGGGTTTTTGTGTCGAAGCGAAAGCGAAAAAGCAGGGCTTATTTCAACTTTGTTTCTTTGTACATAACGTGTTTGCGAGCTTTAGGGTCGAACTTCATGAGTTCTAACTTTTCAGGCTTGGTACGTTTGTTTTTAGTGGTCGTGTAGAAGTGACCTGTACCGGCGCTGCTTTCAAGCTTAATTTTTTCACGTGGCATGGTGCGCTCCTCAGACTTCGCCGCGGGCGCGCAAATCTACGAGCACAACGTCGATACCTTTTTTGTCGATAATACGCAGCCCGGCGTTAGAAATACGCAGGCTTACGAAACGGTTTTCAGATTCGACCCAAATACGGCGGTTCTGCAAGTTAGGCAGAAAACGACGCTTAGTCTTATTGTTGGCGTGGGAAACATTATTTCCCACCATCGGGGCTTTCCCCGTGATTTGGCAGACGCGAGCCATGTGATGCTCCAAGTTCAGGAATAACAAGACCGCGCATTCTACACGATTTTGAGCATTTGTCTTTAGACCTTTTAGGTTTTTTTGACCAACGCGTACTTAATAAGGGGTTTGTAAGTGGTTTCTAGATCAGGCCGCGCTCGGCAAACGAGAGTGGGGAGGTGCTTCCCGCCACAATGAAATGATCTAAAACTTTAACATCTACTAAGGCTAAAGCCTGTTTCAGTGAGCTGGTCAGCATTTCGTCTGCACGGCTGGGTTCCGCAGCACCAGAGGGATGGTTATGGGCAAAAATCACGCTGGCGGCATTGTGTTGGAGCGCCAGCTTCACCACTTCACGGGGATACACGCTAGTTTGCGTAAGCGTGCCGCGAAACAATTCTTCAGTCGCTGTAACGCGGTTCTGTGCGTCCAGCAGAAGCACCACAAACACTTCATAAGGCAGGCTGCCGATGGAGAGGCGCAGATAATCGCGCACCGCTTTAGGAGAGGCCATCGTCACGCCTTGCGCCATTTCCTCAAGCAGCGCGCGGCGGGCCAGTTCCAGCACGGCTTGTAGCTGGGTATATTTCGCATCGCCCATGCCATGAATCGCTGCGAAAGCCTTGACTGGTGCGGTGAATAGGCTGTTTAGACTACCAAAATGAGTGAGTAAATCACGCGCTAAATCCACGGCACTTTTGCCTTTAACACCAACGCGTAAAAATAGCGCCAGCAATTCCGCATCGGAGAGCTGGCTTGCCCCATGCTCTAAGAGTCGTTCTCGGGGGCGTTCGGATGCGGGCCAGTCGGTGATCGCCATGTTTTTCCTCGCAGCTTATTCGGTTAGTTCGACGTGGAGAATGCCTAACAACTGGGACGTACGCAAACGGTATTTTTAGCCCAAGTTTTCATCAACCCCGCTTGCAGAGCAATCCAGTAGAATCCGTGGTTCTAAATTTGGAACATAGTGGGTCATGACAGAGCTCAATACTAAACGCTTAGTGTTAGGAGTTACAGGAGGTGTCGCCGCCTACAAAGCAGCCGAACTGGCGCGGCTGTTTGTGAAGAGCGGTGTGCAGGTTCACACCGTCCTCACCGAGGCGGGGGCAAAGTTCGTTTCCGCCACCACCTTCCAAGCGCTAACCGGCAATCCAGTATGGTCTGATCTGTGGGATGCCAATGCGCCGGGCAGCATGGCTCATATTGATTTGAGTCGCGGTGCAGATGCCATTGTGGTCGCGCCTGCCTCTGCCGATTTTCTCGCCAAGCTAGCCCAAGGTTTAGCAAATGATCTGCTTTCAACGCTGTGTCTTGCCCGTGACTGTCCTTTGATTGTGGCCCCCGCCATGAACCGTCAAATGTGGGAGCACCCCGCGACACAGCGCAACATCGAACAACTCCGCGCCGATGGCGTGATTATTCTTGGCCCAGCCAGTGGCGAACAAGCCTGTGGCGAGACAGGCTTAGGCCGCATGTTGGAAGCCGAAGACATTTTTGCCGATGTGACGGAGTTTTTTCAGCCGACTCAGCCCACTCAGCCGACAACACAACCTTTGATAGGGCAACGCGTGTTGTTGACCGCAGGTCCCACATTCGAAGCACTCGATCCCGTTCGTGGATTAACCAACCTCTCCTCAGGGAAAATGGGTTTTGCCCTAGCGCGCGCCTGTGTTGAGGCGGGCGCACAAGTGACGCTTGTCGCAGGCCCTGTTACGCAAACCACGCCGCAGGGTGTCACGCGGATTGATGTGGTGAGTGCAAGAGAAATGTACGACGCCGTGATCAACGCGGTGAGTAATGCCGATATTTTTATTGGTGTCGCCGCAGTGGCGGACTATCGACCAGTGCAAACAGCTGATCAGAAAATCAAAAAGAATACGCAAAGCATCACCCTGACTTTAGAGCCGAATCCGGACATTCTCGCTGCAGTCGGTGCGCTGAAGTTACCGCCGTTATGCGTTGGGTTTGCCGCCGAGAGCGAGAAGCTCGACGAGTATGCTGAAGCTAAACGCATCAACAAAAAACTCGCGCTGGTGGTGGGTAATCTTGTGCAAGACGGTTTGGGTGGAGACGACAATACGGTGGTGTTGTACGACGCAAATGGGCGACATGCTTTACCGTCGGCATCAAAAATCGAAGTTGCGCGACGCATTGTTGGGCATATTGCCATGCTTTTGAAATTGAAAAAATAAAATAGAGTTTAGGGATAATTGAAGCCGTCGTGATTGAAGAGACAGAGAGGAAACCGATGACACCACAGGTTTCTAGGTGGCTCAAAGCGGCAGCTTGGTTCCAAGCCATAGTGGCATTGATGAACATCCTCTTTGTTATTGTTCGAGTTATAGGAGGGGTGGAATGGCTGGCCTTAGCTGCGAGTTTTTCTATTAACTTAGCACTGCTTCTTGCATCGTTAGGAGTTGGCAGGGGGTATAAAGGGCACATTTTATTGTCTGGGCTTGTCGCTGCATTGGTGCTCTTTCTTTATGGACCGTTTTATACACATCAAGCCCTCTTACTATTGGCAGATCACCCTATATTTAAAGAGGCACTAGGAATATTGATAACGCTGTCTATTGGAGCAGGACTGACTGTGTTACCTGCGAGTATTCTGGTTGGTTATTATCTGATTTACGCAATTCTGAACACATTAAAAGTAAAACGATAAGAGGGTAAGTTGAGTTGTTTGAATTAAAGCTACTGAGCTCTCAGAGTTGATGCTCGGAAACCCGCATCCAGCGTGCCTCTCAGGGCAGTTCAACAGAGCTGACTATGTCCTCTTTGATTCGCACTCTCTGGTTCTTTGTACGAAAACCTAAACACCTATTAGCATCATTAAAATAACTTAGAAGAGGCCCACAGTTCATGCATCAAATCGAAGTCATCATTCTCGACCCCCGCCTTAAAGACAATCCGCCCCATTACGCCACGCCGGGTTCTGCTGGCTTGGATTTGCGTGCTTGTGTGGCAGCACCGACGAAATTGCATGCGGGGGAAACGCAGTTGATCCCGACGGGGATTGCGATTCACTTGGCTGATCCGGGGCTGGCGGCCATGATTCTGCCGCGCTCTGGCTTGGGTCACAAACACGGCATCGTGTTGGGGAATTTAGTTGGGTTGATTGATTCGGATTATCAAGGCGAGATTTTTGTGTCGACATGGAATCGGGGCACGGAATCTTTCGTCATCAATCCGCTGGATCGGTTGGCGCAACTTATTGTCGTTCCTGTTATACAAGTTGCATTTAATGTGGTCGAATCCTTCGATCAATCCGCGCGCGGGGCAGGCGGGTTTGGCAGCACCGGCAAACAATAATTCAGGGCACTCTAAAAATCCAAACTTCGTCACGATACGTCGTTGTTCAGTAAATTTTATTCCTTACATAGGATAACTATGCGCGGCCTAAAATTGACTTCACGCCTAGTCTCGTTTAGAAATTTGAATTTTTAGAGACACCCTGTTATCCAACCAAACTAAAGAACACATTCCAACATGGCTCAATACGTTTTTACAATGAATCGGGTGGGCAAAATTGTCCCACCCAAGCGTCAAATTCTTAAGAACATCTCACTTAGTTTTTTCCCTGGCGCAAAGATTGGTGTGCTTGGGTTGAATGGCTCCGGTAAATCCACCGTGCTGAAAATTATGGCGGGTTTGGATAAGGAAATTGAAGGCGAAGCTACGCCGATGCCAAATTTAAATATTGGTTATCTCGCGCAAGAGCCGCAACTGAATCCTGAGCAAACCGTGCGGCAAGCGGTGGAAGAAGGGCTGGGAGAAATTTTCGGAGCGCAGCAAAAGCTTGATGAAGTCTACGCAGCCTATGCGGAGCCGGATGCCGACTTTGATGCGCTTGCGGCGGAGCAAGCGCGGCTGGAAGGCATTCTCGCCGCTAGCGATGGTCACCACGCTGAGCAGCAAATGGAGATTGCTGCCGACGCGCTGCGACTGCCGCCTTGGGATGCAAAAATCGACAAGCTCTCCGGTGGAGAGAAGCGTCGTGTGGCGCTTTGCCGGTTGTTGCTTTCCAAGCCAGACATGCTGTTACTCGATGAGCCGACGAACCACCTTGATGCGGAATCAGTTGATTGGCTCGAACAATTTCTCACGCGTTTTCCGGGTACGGTAGTGGCGGTCACGCATGATCGCTACTTCCTCGACAATGCGGCGGAGTGGATTCTTGAGTTGGACCGTGGACAAGGCATTCCGTGGAAGGGAAATTACTCTTCGTGGCTAGAGCAAAAAGAAGAACGCTTGAAGCAAGAAGAGTCATCTGAATCGGCGCGCCAAAAAGCGATTCAAAAAGAATTAGAGTGGGTTCGTCAAAATCCAAAAGGCCGCCAAGCCAAGAGCAAAGCGCGTCTTGCGCGATTTGACGAGTTAAGTTCGCAGGAATATCAGAAGCGTAACGAGACTCAGGAAATTTTTATTCCGGTGGCGGAACGCTTGGGCGACAAAGTCATCGAGTTCAATGACGTGAGCAAAAGCTATGGCGATCGATTGCTGATCGACAAGCTTAGTTTTCAAGTTCCTCCGGGCGCGATCGTGGGCATCATCGGGCCGAACGGTGCGGGTAAGTCGACGTTGTTCCGCATGATCTCCGGTATGGAGCAGCCCGATTCTGGTGAGATTGTGATGGGCTCCACGGTCAAATTGGTTTCGGTCGAACAGTCGAGAGAATCTTTGCCTGCCGACAAAACCGTGTGGGAAGCCATCTCTGGCGGCGCGGATATTTTGACGGTGGGTCGGTTCGAAACGTCATCCCGCGCTTACATTGGCCGCTTCAACTTCAAAGGCGCTGATCAACAAAAAATCGTGGGCAATTTGTCCGGTGGTGAGCGGGGCCGTTTGCATCTCGCCAAAACCCTGATTGGTGGCGGTAACGTATTGCTGCTCGATGAACCATCAAACGATCTCGACGTAGAAACATTGCGTGCGTTAGAAGATGCCTTGCTTGAGTTTGCAGGTTGCGTCCTCGTCATCAGCCATGATCGTTGGTTCCTCGATCGAATCGCTACACACATTCTGGCCTGTGAGGGCGATTCGCAATGGGTTTTCTATAACGGTAACTATCAAGAATACGAAGCGGACAAGAAAAAACGTTTGGGTGAAGAGGGCGCTAAGCCTAAGCGACTGCGCTACAAACCGATTAGCCGGTAGGTTGCTAACAACTCGGGAGCTTCGGATGAATTCAAAACCTAAAAAAATTAAGCGTTTTGTTCTTATCGTTGCTCTTGTTGTAGGCGCTCTGATCGGCCTAGGTGCGCTAGGTTTGCTAGGTTTACACCTCGCCGCCAAGAAGCTCAAAGATCAGATTATTGTGGCGCTTGGCCCGGAAAGCGAAGTAGGAGAAATTGTTCTTGGCTGGTCTGCGATTGAAGTGAGGGATGTTCGTGTTCATGCGACCAGAAAGGGGCCAAAGGCTTGGCCGACTGAAGATACTTTGCGTGCAAAACGCATTGTGGTTACGCCGGATTTACGGAGCCTGATCTCTAAAAAAATTCGCGTGCATCGCATCGTTGTTGAAGAGGCTTATCTTTCGTTATACCGTGCCCGAGATGGGCGTCTACGCTTGCTTCCCAGCCTGTTAGAGAAGGTTGGCTCTGACGCAAAATCTCAAGGTACTGCGGTCAGTATTGGCGTGGTTGAGTTAAAGGATGGGGTTATTGAGCTTTTTGATGCGACGGTGCGCCAGCCCGCTCATAAAATTCGGGTGGAACAATTGCAGGCTACTTTCAAAGACATTCAGTTACCCGATTTACGGAGTCACACCGCTATTGATTTGGATGGCGTCATTAAAGGCGTGCAGAAAAATGGCAAGGTCGCTGTTAAAGGTTGGGTTGAGGTAGCCAGCAAGGATTCGGCTATTGTGACCAAACTACGTGGTGTTGATCTGGTCGCGTTTCAGCCTTATCTCATTAAGGCGGCGGAAACCGGTGTTAAAAAAGGGTCATTGGATTTTTATTTAAACGCGACCGTGAACAAAAACCGTTTGCACGCACCGGGTTCCATGACACTGAGTAATCTGGAGTTGTCTTCTACCGGCGGTGCGTGGGGAACGTTTATGGGGATGCCGCGTCAGGCGGCGGTCGGTGCGTTGAAAGATCGCAATGGAAAAATTGATGTGAAGTTTACGTTGGATGGCAATCTGAATGATCCGAAATTTTCTCTAAACGAGGCATTAGCCATGCGGGCAGGGGCGTCGGTAGCGGGTGTGCTGGGTGTGAGTGTGGAAGGTCTTGTGCACGGTGTGGGCGGCGCGGCGCAAGGGATTGGTAACGCAGTTTCGAAGTTGTTTGGGAAGTGATGCCGCTCGTTTCAAAGTTCCGCTAAATAGGACACTAATGATGAAACCATTACTGTTGGCGATGACAATAGCGAGTTCCGTACTGGTCTCTGCGTGCGTCTCACCTTCACGCGATCATGTCGCAACAAGGTCTGCGTATCCTTCCAATTATCCGTCCAATGAACGCAAGATTGAGCGATTGTCTCCGGAGGCTTTAGCTAAAATTCAGCCTGCTTTTCAGCCTATGGTGGCAAAGCTGTCGCTGGAAGAAATTGTCGCAATGAAAAAATCGGGTGCAACGAACGAAGCAATTATTCAGCGCATTAGGGAAACACAATCAAATTATCGCTTGGCGGGACGCGACATTATTTATCTACACAACGCGGGCGTGTCTAGTGTGGTGATTGATTTAATGTTGGATGCGGAACGACAAACCGTTCTTGATGCCGCCAATGCGGAGATGGATCGACGTGATGAACAACGTAATGAGCAACACCGGGAAGAGTTGCAGCGACTTGAACAGCAATGCCGTTCGCAGATGCTGGCTTGCCAGTCAGGACCTTATGTTGGGGCTTACATAGGACCTTACATAGGACCGGTGTTTCCCCCTTACCCCTACCCCTATCCCTATCCTGTCAGGCCCTATCGGCGGCGCTGAGCAGCCTGTCCAATCTTTTGTTACAAACACATTAAAGAGTCGGTGGGCTCACACGCAGTAGTCGCTGGATCGTTTCGCACAGCTCATCTACGGTATTAGGTTTATACAAAACATACCGCACGCCCACGGCGCGTGCACCCAGCCTTAGCTCATCAGTGATGTAACCAGAGGTGATGACTACGGGCAATTCGGGGCGCAAGGAGGCCAATTCCTGTGCTACATCCAAACCGGAAAAGCCCGGCATGTTGAAATCAGTGACCACCAGATCAAAATCGTCTGCTGAACCGGCTTCTTGGGCGCGCACTGCGTCTAATGCAGCAGCAGCCCGTATAAAGCCACTCACACGATATCCGCTCGCACTCAACATGCGTTTAACTAGAAATACCATCGCTTCATCATCATCGACATAGAGCACGTGCTTACCCTGACCATCAATGATAAGTGGCGTGGTGGCCGAATTGACTAGAGTCGGTTGTGGAGGTGCTTCAACTAAGGGGATAAATACTTTGAAGGTGGTTCCTTCATTGGGCTGACTTTCTGCAGTGATTGCGCCATGTAGCGTTTTAACAATGCCATGAACCACAGCCAAACCTAAGCCAGTACCTACCCCAACAGGTTTAGTTGTATAGAACGGTTCAAAAATGCGCGCTAAAGTCGCTTCACTCATGCCGTGTCCTGTATCTGCAATGGAAATGCAGGCATAGCGTCCTTGTGCTAAATCACCCAGCCGTTGTGCGGCAATTTTGTCGAGATGGTGCTCACTCAGTGCCACTTCAATACGGCCGCCCCCTCCTTGCAGGGCGTGCCAAGCATTCGTGCACAGATTTAATAACACCTGAGAAATTTGTGTGGCATCGGTACTGACAAAAAGAGGTCGCTGTGCAGATGTGTCGCGTCGGAACTCCAAATTAACACTGGTCGGTAAAGTTGCGCGTAGCAAACCGAGCGATTCTTCGATAATGGGTTGCAATGATTGAGTGATAAGTTCGTGAGTTTCTTTGCGGCTGAAACTTAAAATTTGTCGTACAAGATGTTTGGCACGGTTTCCTGCCTTCTGAATTTCATCCAGACTTTCTAAGCCGGCGCTGGTTCCGGTTCCGCTCTCGCTTTCCTTCTCATCAGTGTTTCCGTTTTTATTTCCATTTCCATTTGGTGTTGCTAAGCTTAACTGCGCACGCGCGAGGGCTACGTTACCCAGAATGGCGCCCAATATATTATTGAAGTCATGCGCTATGCCGCCAGCCAAGGTACCGATGGCCTCCATTTTTTGCGACTCTCTTAACTGCATCTCCAGTTGTTCTCTTACCGCCCCTGCTTTTTTGCGATCTGTAATGTCACGAATAAAGCCTCCAAAAATGTGTTGGCCTTCTCCATGCATATGGCAGAACGAAATTTCAACTGGGAATTCGTGGCCATCTTGGTGTAGGCCGATGGCTTCGGAGGCCCACCAGTCAAGCTTCTTCATGCCACTCGCTATATAACGAGCCAGCCCAAGTCGGTGAGCTTCGCGGAGTTTTTCAGGTTGTAATACTGAGATGTTTTTCCCGATCAACTCGTTCGGGTTGTAGCCAAAGACATTCAGCAAGGCAGGATTAACGTATTGGATGATGCTGTCTTGATCGTGTATTACCACCACGTCGGTTGTGGTTTCCCACAATAGGCGAAAACGCTCTTCGCTTTTTCGCAAGGCTATTTCAGTTAAACGGCGTTCGGTAATGTCTTGAAATGCGCCAGTGATTTTCACAGTGCGGCCATTTTGAGCGGTAATAAAGCTGGTGGTGTGCACCCAGATAGGTCGTTTTTTTGCGGTAATTAGCTCAAGTTCCAAATCAAAGGCGATGCCGCGTTCAATCGACGCTTGTATAGCAGCTCGCATAGTAAGAATGGATTGCGGGGCGTAAAACTGGATAGCTGAATCAACTGTCGGCGTATATTCGTTGGGAGAAGTGTCGTGAATTCGGTAGGTTTCTGCTGTCCAAAATAAAGTATTTTTTACTAGATCAATCTCCCATCCTCCCACCTTGGAAATTGATTGAGAGGCATCTAGTAACTCTGATGTGAGGCGTAATTTTTCTTCGGCAACTTTGCGGTCACTGATATTGGTCACCATAGCCAAAGTCCCTGCGTACGCTCCTTCAGCATCATATAAAGGACTTGTGGTTAGCGAGGTATCAACAATTTCGCCGGATTTGTTGAGGAACGCAAAGTCATGTTGTTCTTCGACACCAGATAGACGACGTTCAAGTTTTTTTTCAGCGCTTGCAATTTCCTGCGCACTCATAAAATCAGTGATTGGACGGCCGAGCATTTCATCAACGGGATATCCCAACATGTTCGCCATCTTTGCATTAACAAAGCGGGTTAGTGCTTGGGCATCAATTGTCCAAATACCTTCCTGAGCACTTTCTACAATTTGGCGATAACGCGCTTCACTTGTTTGTAGCGCAGCTTCATGCTCTTGAAGTACATCCAGCATGTGATTGAATTGTTGCGCCACAATTTCTGTCTCGATAGGACCACTCACATTTAACCGGGCGGTGAGATTGCCTTCAGCAATGTTTTTAGACGTTTGAGCAAGATCACGAACGGGACGCAGAATAGTGGAGGTAATACGCCAAGCAAAAATAAGCAGGGCCAGTAATAGGCTTAACCCAATCACAATACTTTGCCTAAGGTGTTCTCGGTAAGCCGCAAAGACAGTCGCTTCAGGTACACCAGCCAACACTTTCCATCCATTTGGCAAAGTGACAAAGGCAACGAGGCGCGAAACACCATCTATGCCTACTAGTGAGTAGTACCCTTGTTTTTCCTTCAGTGTTTCTGATCTATGCGCTGGGATACTTTGACTAATCCATTTTTCTGGATCGATAGAGCGCAGCACAATTTTATTATTACGATCCAGCACGGTAATGACGGTGTTGAGTGTTTTGGGTGGGTGTGGGAACAGCAACGCATTCAGTTTGAGTAGATCAATCGGTAATATAAGTAGACCAGCGATCTGGTTGTTGTCATGTATCGGATAGGTGAGCATGGAAAGCCAGCGGCCGGTGTAATAGCCCTGAAAAATATCACTCGCCAGAAACTTTCCACTACTGATGCCGTCACGAAACCAAGGGTAGTTAACGATCGCGGCGGCAGGGAGGGGATGAGGACGGTTTACACAAATGCTATTTCCGTTGATGTCGCGAATAGCCAACGGATTAAATTCTGGATGCAGGTACACATAGTCGTTAATGAGAGGATCACAGTTGTTTGAGTCCAGCTTCTTAATTAACGGCCGATTGGCTAACCGGTCGAGTACATCTTCGTTATTTCGCAGCAGAGTAGTGAAGGTGGCGGCTGTATTGTCCGCAAGTAGACGGGCTTCTGCATAAGCAGCTTTGCTGGCGTTGTGAAAGTCTGTCGTTAGATACCAAGCAAAAGCGCTGATGGCCGCCAGCATAAAAGCAAGCACCAATAGCGTTAACTGTGTCCGTATCGATAGACGACGTTTAGTAAGGGCCATCGCTAAGTTTCTATTTGTTATTAACCTGCGTTTTATTAACCAGCTTTTCTCAGGCTAACGCAGAAAGCAGTTGTCTGACAAATTATGACAATACCGTTTTTTAATGCAAGGTGTGTTTAGACGGGTGCGGGGGAGGTACAGATGAGTCGACGATTGTGATCTCGGTAGTACTTTCAGGTTCTTCCAATGGATCGGTTAATTTGAATATCCTGTCATCGGCAGTATGAACGGATTTAAGTTGAGTTCGGGCCATTGAGTATATGTTTAACAGCACTACAGTAGTGCCGATGAGTGAGACGCTTCCTTCTCGGCGATTGTCACCTGTATCGCTATATTCAAAACTGTAGACGCGACGCAATTTGAGTCGCTGATCGTCATCTCGCGCAAACCGCACGGATTCGATGGACACGGTTTCGTCGAGAAACAGCAAGTCTTCCGCAGCACATGCTTTCCGAGCGGCCAGTACGCCTGCTTCGCGCGCTTTCAGACTGTCCAGCCATAGCCAGCCTATGGCGAGCAGCAAGGCGAGACTGATTAGTTCGATCACGGGCATATGGGTATAAGCGCTGGGTGATAAGGCTCAGAGGCAATATTCGGCTGTGAGCCAATATCCACGGGCTTCTTCGAGGTACTCAATTTACAGGTTTTTATGTGCGCCATCACACAGGGGTTTGTTGCTGCTGTGTTTGCATGCACAAAACCATACCTTCTCAGATTTTTCGGCTTTGTATTCAGTTGGGGCGA
>Ga0209181_10002906_pt1 | contig 27359 bp, 19 predicted proteins | sample MAT05_FD_187208 | JGI IMG/M metagenome (GOLD analysis project Ga0209181, IMG submission 187208) | Freshwater microbial communities from Lake Fryxell liftoff mats and glacier meltwater in Antarctica - MAT-05 (SPAdes) (version 2) | ecosystem: Environmental > Aquatic > Freshwater > Ice > Liftoff...
CGCGGACGCGGCGGCGGCGGCGGCGGCGGCGGCGTGGGCGCCGGCATGCTTCTGCCTCTGCTGATCCAGATCGGCTCGCGCTTCGGAATCGGCGGCGTCGTCGTGGCGGTCGGTTTGTTCTTCGGCGCGCAGTACTTCTTGGGTGGCGGCAAGACGGATTCACCCAGCGCCGAAGTCGACGATCCGAGTCGCCGCATGGGACCCGCGCCGACCGACGAAGCCGCGCAGTTCATAGGCTTCGTACTCGACGACGTGCAGGCGAGTTGGCAGAAAGAGTTCGCTAGCCTGGGCAAGCGCTACGTGCCGGCCAAGTTGGTGCTGTTCACCGACGAAACCTCGACCGGTTGCGGCTTCGGCGCGGCGGCCATGGGGCCCTTCTACTGCCCGACCGACCAACGTGTGTTCATCGACCTGGGCTTCTTCGAGGAACTCGAGAGGCGCTTCCACGCCCCCGGCGATTTTGCGCGCGCCTACGTCATCGCTCACGAACTGGGTCACCACGTGCAGACGTTGCTGGGGCTCGACCGAGCCAAGCGGGCTGCAGGACGCCACGCACAAGGCGCCGATGGCGCGTCGGTGCGGCTCGAACTCCAGGCCGATTGCTTCGCGGGTGTGTGGGCGCATGGCGCAAAAGCGCGGGACTTGCTGGAAACCGGCGACTTGGAGGAAGGGCTCCGAGCGGCGGCTGCCGTCGGCGACGATCGGATCCAGAAGAAGAGCCGCGGCACGGTGTCGCCCGAGACTTGGACTCACGGGTCTTCGGCCGAGCGTATGAAGTGGTTCCGGCGCGGCTTCGACAGCGGCCGCATGGACCGCTGTGACACGAGCACGGGCGCGCTGGACTAGGTCCCTCGACGTCACTGCCGCGACAACGCCCGCGCCTTGTCGAGTAGCGCCAGGAACTCACGCCGGTCGCCGTAGCGATCGGTGCCAACACGCCGCCGTTCGTCGCCCCTCCGGCCTCGAGGTTGTTGGGCGTGGGGGTGCCGTTCACCAACGCGCAGCTCAGTGGAACGGAAAGAACAACGGCACGACCACCAAGGTGCCGAGCAGCACCAAGAGCAGCAACGGCGCGCCGATTTTGGTGAAGTCCGTGAACCTGTAGCCGCCGGCATTCATCACCATCATGTTGACCGGTGAGCTCACGGGAGTGAGGAACGCGGCCGATGCGGCAATGGCCACCGTCATCAGCAACGGAGCGGGGCGGAGGCCGAGACGCTCAGCTACCTGGAGCGCCACCGGTGCCAGCAGCACTGCTGTCGCGGTGTTGGAGACCACCAGTCCCACGACGGCGGTGAGCGCGAATAGCGCCGTCAGCACCACGTAGGGCCCACTACCGCCCAAGGACGAGACCAAACCGTTGACGATCAGGTCGAGCGCGCCCGTCTTGGTCAAGGCCGTCGCTAGAGGCAAAAGGGCGGCGATCAACAGCACGCTCTCCCAGTTGATGCTGCGCGTGGCATTGCCTGCGTCGATGCAGCCCACCAGGACCATGGCCAGCGCCGCGCAGATGACCGCGACGACAGGCGGAACCGACGAAAGGGACATGACGCCCAACATCAGTCCGAGGATCGCGAGTGCGTGGGGCGCGCGGTCGCGCCGAAACGAGGCCTGTCGAAGGTCCTCCGTCTCCGTAACCAAGATGACGTCCTGCGCTTCGTCGCGCAGCTTGCTCAGCGAGCGGGCCGTACCGAGAACGAGCAAGAGATCGCCGACGTGAAGTTCCGTGTTGGCGACCGAATCGCGCAGCACTGATTTGGAACGAAAGACGGCCATCACGTTCACGTCGAAGCGCGAACGGAGGCGTGTGCTCTTTACGTCTGTGCCTATGAACGCGGAGTCTGGCGGAAGCAGAAATTCTGCCACCGCGAGCCCGGCGGGTAGGCCTTCGGGTCGACCGAGTTCGCGGAGTCGCATCTCTCGCTCGAAGCTTCGCACCTTGTCAGGGTCGCCTTTGATGGTGAGGTGGTCGCCCGCGCGCAGGATGCGCTCGGCTTGGGCGCGCTCGGCTTTGCCCGTTTCGTTGCGCGAGCGGATCGCGAAGATGCCTACGGAAAAGCTGGAGCGCACGGCGCATTGGGCGATGGTGCGCCCAACGAGCGGCGAGTCCTCCAGAATCTCGTGCTCGAAGATCCAATCTTCCAAGCCGTAGCGTTTCCACAGTTCGTGTGCGTCAGGCGGGCCGCGACGCTTTTCTTCCCTTCGATTCGTCGGCAGGAGGCGCGGCCCCACGGTGCACAAAAAGCCAATCCCAAGCCCCAGCAGGACCAGTCCGGGCCCCGTGAAGTCGAAGAAACCGAATGGCGCGAGTCCTGCGCGCTCGAGGGTGCTCGAGACGATCATGTTGGGCGGCGTGGCGATCAGCGTCAGCAGGCCGCCCAGCAGTGTCGCGAAGGCCAGCGGAATCATCAGTTGCGAAGGACTCGTTCCCGAGCGTCGCGCCAACGTGGCCGCCACTGGGATCATGACGGCGACCGTCCCAGTCGAGCTCAAGAACGCAGACAGCCCCGAGGTGACCAGGAGCAGCGAAAGCAGGAGTCTTTGCGGGCTTCCGCCGCCCCGCTTCTCCAGGCTCTGACCGATGGCGTCCGCCAAACCCGTGTGGAAAATGGCTCCGCCCACGACGAATAGGCCGGCAATCATGTGCACCGTCGGATCGGCAAAGCCCGCCAAGGCCTCAGGTACGGTCAGAATGCCGCTCACCAGGAGCGCGGTCAGCCCCAGGAACGCCACGACGTCGAGGCGGAGCCGCTCGCTCGCAAAGAGCGCGGCGGTCACCAGAACCACCGCGAACACGAAAGCGATCGACCAGGTCATGCTAGATGCGCTGGGGCGCCCGGAGGCGCCCCCTTTCCTGTAGTTAGACCTGAATCAACGATGGCAGGTAATCGCTCGGAGCTTCGAAGCCGAGCAGGTTGAACGCGGTCGCGGCGTAGTTGCCAAGGCCAGGCTTTTCGACATCGGGGTTCAAGGCGATGCCGCCCATCAAGCTCGGTGCGTAAATGATGAACGGCACCTTGTTCAGGGTGTGGCTCGTCTTGACCTTGAGCTTGCCGGCCTCGTCGACCGCCAAACTGCCGTCCTTGCCGTGCTCGTACATCTCATCGGCGTTGCCGTGGTCTGCCGTCACCACCAGGATGCCGCGGGCCTTCTCGGTGAACCGCATCAAGCGCCCCAGCGCGAGATCCACGGCTTCGACGGCCAGGATGGCGGCATCGCGGTGGCCGGTGTGACCGACCATGTCGCCGTTGGCGTAGTTGAGGCGGACCGCTTTGAACTTCATGGTCTCGAGCTCCGACAGCAGTTTGTCGGTGATCTCGGCCGCTTTCATCCACGGCCGCTCTTCGAAGGGCAGCGTGTCACTGGGGATTTCGATGTAGGTCTCGTTCTTGTCGTCGAACTTGCCGGAGCGGTTGCCGTTCCAGAAGTAGGTCACGTGCCCGTACTTTTGCGTCTCGCTGATGGCCAGCTGCGTCACGCCGTTTTTGGCCAAGTACTCGCCTGCCGATTCACGGATGTGCGGCGGCGTGACCAGGAACAGGTTCGGCAGCTTCAGGTCGCCGTCGTATTGCATCATACCCGCGTAGACGACGTCGGGGCGCGGCCCGCGATCGAACTTGTTGAACGTCTCTTGTTCGAAGGCTTGCGTGATCTCGATCGCGCGGTCGCCGCGAAAGTTGAAGAAGATGACCGCGCTGCCGTCGACGATCGGTCCCACGGGAACTCCGCCTGGTCCGTGGATGACGAAGGCTGGGAGGTTTTGGTCCCCGATGCCCGGGTTTTCGTCGCGGAACGTCTCGACGGCCTCGCGTGCGCTCGAAAATCCACGGCCTTCGCCTTTGACGTGCGTCTTCCAGCCGGTTTCGACCATGTGCCACTCCGCCTCGTAGCGGTCCATGGTCACCTTCATCCGTCCGCCGCCCGAAGCGATCAGGTAGTCGCGACCCTTGGCCCGCAGAGCCGCCAGCAGCGCCTCGAGGTCGTCCACATAGGTGAGACCGCTCGTTTCGTACACATCGCGACCGTCGAGCAGGATGTGAACGCGAGCTGTCTGCACGCCATTCGCGTCAGCCTTCTCCAGCATGGCCTTGAGGTGGGAGATGTTGGAGTGCACGTTGCCGTCCGACAACAGACCCAGAAAGTGCAAAGCCTTGCCGGTGGCACGAGCCCGCCCGGTGGTGAGCTTCCAAGCGTCGCTGTTGAAGATCTCACCACTTTGGATGGCTTCCTGCACCAACTTGGCGCCTTGATCGTAGATGCGCCCTGCGCCGAGGGCATTGTGGCCCACTTCGCTGTTGCCCATGTCGGCGTTGCTCGGCATGCCCACGGCGACACCATGCGCTGCAAGCGTCGTGGACAGTGCGTGCGCGCGCAGCCAATCCAAGTTGGGCGTGCGGGCCAGGAAGACGGCGTCCGATTCGTCCTGTTTTCCGAGGCCCACGCCGTCCATCACACAGGTGATCACGGGGCCTGCGGCGCCGTGGAAAGAAGAGAGCTTCTTGAGCTGCCAAGCGGTCATGGCGCGCATCGTCACAGCTCTCGGGCGCCGCGCAAGAGGCACGGCAGCCCGGCCTAGGGAAGCGGTGTTCTGCTGGACTAGAGCCCCAGAACGTCGCGCAGTCGGCGTTCGCCTTGGCGGCTCGCGGGCAGGATCGTGCTGTCGTCCAGAAACACTAGGAACCGATCGCGAGTCTCGGGCTCGACGCGCGTCACGAAAGCAACGTTCACCAGACAAGCAGACCCCAGTCTGGGCCCCCGCCAGAAGACACGCAGCATCGATTTGGTCAAGCCTGCAGTGGGGTCGGCCAACGCTCCGCCAGCTGCTCCGAAGGTCGACGCGACTCGTCCGCTTTTGGACTCTGAACGTTCCTGTTAGATCTCGTCCTCGAGTAGATCTCGTCCTCGAGCCCGCTGCCCCATGCGCCTCTTTCTTCGCCTTCTCATCGGCAACATTGCGCCCGTGATCGTCGTGACCGCTGCCCTGGCGTTCATGCTGGTGGCGGTCGTGCGCATGACGACGCTGCTGCAGACTCTGGGCGACACCGAGCTTTCTGCGCTGCGGAGCGAGAGCGAGATGCACCACGCTTGTTGGACCTTCGACGTCACCATGCGGCGCGCAGAAAGAGCCTGTGTGGCGTACGCCGTCACACCCGACATGAAGCCGGCGATCGTCGCCGCCTCCGTCGGCTTGGCGGGCGTGTTGCGCGCGCGTCCCGACGTGAAAGGCGAGATGCCAGAGGTCGCACGACACTACCTCGGACTGTTCGAGAGCGTTCAAGCGGGCGACTTGTGCGATACGTTGCTCGATCACTCTCTCCAGCGTCAGCGGTCGTTGCTCGACGAACGCCTCACGAATTCGTGGGAGCGTCGCCTCGACGTGCTCTACGCGGGCGTCGCCATCAAAGAAGAGCGAGCGCGCGACATCGGCGTCAAGGCCGCCAGTGCTGGCATGTTGGCCGCTGCCGGGTCGATCCTCTTGGCCTTGCTCTTGGCGCGCAACATGGCGCGCAGCGTCAACTTACCTCTGTCACGCTTGGCGACGTTGACGCGCCAGGTGGGGCGCGGCGACTTCAGTGCGGCTGTCGAAGTGCGCGGTCCCGCCGAAATCGAGGCCCTCGCCCGCGAACTCGAGCAGATGCGGACGCAGTTGGCCAAACTCGATGCGCTCAAGCAGGGCTTCTTGGCTTCCGTATCGCACGAGCTACGCACGCCCTTGTCGAAGATTCGCGAAGCTCTAGCGCTGCTCAGTGACGGAGCGGTCGGGGAGCTCGAGCCTCGCCAGGCGCGCGTCGTCGGCATTGCGCGCACCGCCTGCGAGCGCGAGATCCGTCTGGTGACTAGCTTGCTCGATCTGTCGCGTATGCGTACCGGCAATCCACTCCGTTTCACGAGTGGTTGCTCGATCGACGACGTGCTCGAATCGGCAGTGAACGACGAGCGAGGGGATGCGGTGGCACGTGACGTAGCGCTCGTGGTCGAGCGTCAAGGCGACGTGCCCCGCTGCAGACTGGATGCAGTCTTGCTCGAGCGCGCGCTCGCGAATCTTGTGCGCAATGCGGTGTCGGTGTCCCAGCGAGGGCAGGAGGTTCGCGTGCTGCGCACCTACGAACCGGCGCGCGGCGCGCCGGCGACCGCAAACGTGAAGATCGCCGTGGTCGACCAGGGGCCCGGAGTGCCACGCGAGATACGCGCGGACGTCTTTCAGGCCTTCGTCACCAGGTCCGTGCCCGGTTCGCCCAAAGCACTGGGTGTGGGGCTGGGCCTCGCATTGGCGCGGGAAGTGGCTCGTGCGCACGGCGGCGACCTCATCCTCGACGACAACGAGCTGGCTGGTGCTACTTTCACCCTCTCTTTTCCCATCGACGTCTCATGACCGAACAATTCAATCCCAACGAGACCCGCGCTCACGTCGTCGTCGTCGATGACGAAGAGGACCTCTGCGAACTCCTGACCTTGCGCTTGGAGCACCACGGCTTCCGCGCTTCGGTCGAACACACCATCCGCGGGGGACTCGAAATTTTGGAGCGGGAAATGGTCGACGCGATGATCGTCGACCTGCGCCTCGAGAACGAAAATGGCTTGGATCTGTTGAGTGAAGTGCTCAAGCGCTCGGCCGAGCTACCCGTGATCATGCTGACGGCCCACGGCACGATCGAAACGGCAGTGGAAGCGATGGCGCGGGGCGCTTTTGGCTTTCTGACCAAGCCGTTCGACGATCGAGAACTCTTGCAGAAGGTGCGCCATGCGGTCGAGCGCGGTCGCTTGGCGCGCGAAGTCGCGGGACTGCGTCGTATCGTTGGCGGCACCGAGCAGGTGACTCGGTTGCTCGGCACGAGCGATGCGTTGACTGCCGTACGCGAGTTGGTCGCGCGCGTGGCGCCGACGGACGCCAGCGTATTGCTCTTGGGCGAGTCTGGCACCGGCAAGGAACTGGCGGCCCGCTCGTTGCACGAACTGTCCGGCCGCCGAAATCGCAGCCTCGTGACCGTTAATTGCGCTGCTTTTCCAGGAGAACTCTTGGAAAAGCAGCTCTTTGGTTCACCGGGCGGTTCGGCGACTTGGTCGCCCGGTCTGCTCGCAGACGTGGATGGCGGCACGTTGTTCCTCGACGGAATCGACGAGGCGTCGCTCGACGTTCAAGCCAAGCTGCTCCGCGTTCTGGAGGAACGAACGTTCTTGCCTCCCGGGGCGAACGCGCCGCGCACGGTCGACGTGCGTGTGATCACCGCCAGCAGCCACGATCTGCGCGGCGCGGTCGCCGCGGGCACCTTCCGCGAAGATCTTTTCTACCGCCTGCACGTCGTGCCGATCGTCATGCCGCCCTTGCGCGAGCGTCCGGAGGACATTCCGGTGCTGGCCGAGGTGTTCTTGTCGCGCGCTGCCGCCCAGTACTCGCTCGGGGCGCCGCAGCTCACGCACGAGGCGCTTCGGGTGCTCATGCGACACCAGTTTCCGGGCAACGTGCGCGAGCTGGCCCATTTGATCGAGGGCGCGGCCATCCTGAGCAAGGACGGCCGTTTGCTCCCCGAGCATGTCTTGGCAGTGCTGGGCAGCTCGGCACCCGTGGAGGCGGGCCCGCCGAGCCCCGAGCCCGCCGTGGGCGTCCAGGACTTGCCGCTGGCCACACGAGCGGACGGCGAGCTGCGCTCGCTCCGCGAAGCGAGGGAGGCTTTCGATCACCGATATTTGGAAGAGGTGCTTTCGCGCTCGGGCGGCAACGTCAGCGCCGCAGCCAAGCTGGCCGGTCGCAATCGCACCGATTTCCACGAGCTCTTGCGCCGCCACGAGATCAACTCGGCCGACTTTCGCGAAGGCGGAAGCAAGCAAGCGGCGCAAGCCGAGCCGGAGAAGAATTCCTGAGTCACCGTGGCTCGGTCAGCGTGTGTCGACGTCGATCGACATGCGCAGGCTGCGCTGACCCAGTGTGGTACCCGGCGGCTCGGCATCGAAGGACATGCCGCTGCGCACGAACGCCAACGCGTCGAGCAAGCGAGCCCAATCAGAGCCGGCAATTGGCAGCTGGGGCCAGCGAGGGTGGACGGCGTTGCCGTGCGCGGGATCCTGCAGGCCTTCGGCGGAAAAGACGTACTCGAGGCCGTCGGGTGTAACCGGTTCTTCTCCGAAAAAGGCGAACGAACGCCGCGAGCGTTCGCTCGACGGTACGCCCTGTCCGAGATGCAGACCCGCGAACGCGATCTCGGCGAAGTGGCTGGAGCCTGGCCGATGGCGTTTGCCCTCTTGATCGGCCCAGCTCAGTACGGTTGCCAATGCGCCGTTTTGTCGAATGGCCAGCTCGAGCGCGAACTGAGTGAGCTTGGAACTCGAGCTCGCAGCGGGTTCGAGGGGGCTGGGCTCAAGCCCCTGCGCTTCACGATCCAAGAGCTCGTTCAGCAGCGCTCGATCGAAAGTCAGAAAGAGGGTCTTCTGGCCCAGGGCGTAGAAGAGTTCCGGCACATTGCTCTCCCCGCGAAGTGAGACGCGGGTGACCGTGGTGTTTTGGTACGTGCCGACGTCGTCGAACGCCAAGTCCAGGCTAGTGCTGCGTGCCTGTTGCCGTGCGAACTCCATGAACAAGCGCCCGACGACGCGGCTCTTCACTTGGATGCCTGCGTAGATCGGCAGCTGCCTCAGATCCTCTTCCCAGTTGTTCGAAGACGCAGGCCCTGGCGCGCGCGGCGCGTAGCTGTTGCGGACGGCCGCCACCAAGCCTGGTCGGTCGGCCAAGCCGACGAAAGCGTATTGGCCCACCCACTCGAGACTCAGGTTCTGACCCAAGAACATCTGCGAGCTGCCTTCGAGGTCACGCCGTAGCGACGATTCGCGATCGAGAGCTACCAAGGCCCGAACTCCCAGCGCGGGCGCACCGGGGTCGACCTGGACGTCGCCCACCAGTTCCTGAATCGACGAATAGTCGTGGTTGCGGACGATCGGCAACACCCGCAGGTGCGCACGAAAGTGGTGGTCCCGCGGAGAAAGCTGCAGGCGCAGCGCTATGGGATCGATGGCTTCAGACCAGTGCTGTTCGTAGCTCGAAACGAAGCTCTCGTACGCGCGCAGTTCCTCGAGGCTGACCAGTTGCGGTGTCGGTAGGTCGATCAAGGACGCCATGCGCGCCGGCGTGCCGTAGGCGGAGCGGGGCGGCGTCTTGCCGTCGTAGGTCAGCTTTTGACCGTCGAAATGGGCGAGTGCGCCGCTATCGAGCGCGCCGCTTTGCATCAACAGGGCCGCGTCGTCGTCTGCTGCACCACCCAGCAGACCGTTGAGAACGGCGGCGAAGCCGATGCGGCGTAGCTCGGCCCAGGCCAGACCCCGACGGGCATCGAGCACGCGCACCCGAGGCGAAACGATGCTCTCGATGAAGGCGTCACCGGCATAGAACAAGACGTCCGCGGGCTCGGCCAGGTCCCGAGCTCGCATGTAGCGAAAATCGGCCGCGTCGCCGAGCGACGGCGCACGATGGCTCACGGTGTCGAGCACGGCCGCCACCGCGGCGCGACTGTTCGATACGATCGACACGTCCTCGACGTCGACTTGGTAGCGCCGCACGGCGCCATCGGCGCTCTTGGACAACGTGCCGGAAACGCCACCCCATTTTTCGGTCGTTATTTCGAGTCCGCCGTGCTCTTCACCCATCTCGGCCAAGCTCTGCGTCAGGCCTGACCGCAGCAACAAGCGATTTTTGGCTCGAAAGAGCACCGTCAAATCGGAGCCGCGCCGCAAGAACGGATCGCTGCCGACGAGAGCGAGTTCGGCGATGGCCTGGGGACCCAGCAGCTTGGTCAATGGTCCGCGTCGCAGCCCCAGCTCGGTTTGATAGCGGTCCGCCAAGCGGTAGCGAAAGTCACTGGGCTCGAGCAGGTGCGCGAGCGGCGTACCCCAGCGATCGAGTTCGTCGAGGGCTGCGAATAGGCTTTCTGCGGAGGCCGTATGCACGAGATAGAATCGCTCGGGCGTCGCCAGGGCCAGGGGCAAAGGAGGTGCGGTTCGGCCCAGTTGCTTGAGCATCAGGTCCCACTCGTGGTGCCGCACTTGGGGTCGAACCAATGAATCGAGCGGCAGTCTTGGAGCGAACTTTTCGCGCAACGACAGTGAGCGACGCTGCTCGAGGGCGAGTTCCACCGACGCATAACCGGTCCCCAACTCCATCAACAGCGAGAGGTCGCCATCCAGACTGGGCGAAGTCGAGCCCACGAGCCCCGCGCTCGTCCCATGGAGCTTGGCCAGCCGCGATTCGGCATAGGTGCCGAGTGCTCCGAGTTGTTTCGTTGCCAAGTGGCGGCTCAAAGCACGACCGAAAGCGCGGTCCATGCCGTTCGTCTCGCGAGTCCACGGCGGCAAGTTGACGCGCGCGCGAAAACCGGGGCTGGCAGAGCCGGCTACGGGTCCCACGACCAGCTCGACGCGGAGCTCGGCCAGTTGTGTTTCTGGGACCAGCATCCAGATCACCGGGGTTGCAGCGGCGTCGGCCGGCCCATCGCGACTTGGGTCGCGCTCGCCGTCGCTATCGTTCAGGAGGGCAAAAGCATATGCGGCGGCCGGAGCGTGCACGAAGCTCGCCCGCTCGGGGCGCAGCCAGCTTTGCTCGCCGCTGACAGGTCCCAGGTGCTCCAAAAAGTCGGCCCCGAGTTCGAGCGCCACGACGCGGAACGACTTCCATTTCCCTTGTGCGCGAACGGTCGCGTCCAGGCCCCTTTCGTGAAGCACCGGCGCGAGTTCGCCAACGTACCCGGGAACGACGGGTAGGTCGGGCTCTATCGTCGTACCCGCGCCAGCGGGGGGTGGCGCTTGGGGTGCTCGGTTCTCGGGAGGTTTGGTGGCGGTGCTGCAGGAAAGGGCAAGCCAAACGAAGCCGGGGCCGACCACGAAGGGCAGGCGCGAAGTCTCGAACATGTCGAGCTCTATACAAGTTCGGTGCTGCCCGAGCCAACGGAGCGGCCATCGTCGAGCGAATCCGGAGCTCCGGCGCGATCCGCACAGCCAGCTGATGGTATACGAGTCACGAGGATGAAGTCGGCGCCCGCGACGGGCCCTCAAGTCAAGGCCGACCGCTTCCCATCGCAGACTGATCTGCCCGGGAACTTTGGACCAATCGAATCAAGAAATTTGGCGCTTCGTCCGCGTCTCCGATTTCCACCTTCGGAGGTACTCCGCCGGTGACAGGTTGCCAAGCGCCGAGTGCGGCCGCTGGCTATTGTAGTCGTCTTGCCAGGTTCGGATTTTGACCTTCGCGTCGATCATGTCTTCGAAGATTTTCGTGTTCAAACACTCGTCGCGACAGCGGCCCTGAGACGACTCTACGAAGCCATTTTCACTGGGTTTTCCAGGCGTCGTGAAGTCGAGCTTCACGCCTCTTTCGAAGGCCCAGGCATCGAGCGCTTTCGAGGTGAACTCGGTGCCGCTGTCGGCGGTGATGCTGGTCGGATATTTCCCTTTTGCGGCGCGGTCGAGGAGCTCCCCGACGCGTTCTCCGCTGAAGCCAATTCCGGGCTCAAGCACCTCACTTGAGCGACTAAAGATATCGATGACGGACAGCACTAGCAGGTCACACCCACGCCTGGTTGCCACGCGACGATCTCCCCCTGTGTCAGGGAAGTTGCCGCCTGAGCTGATCTGAAAAACCAGGGGCGAGAAGGCCGAGGAGGCCGTGAAGTACAGCGAACGATTCAAGGCAGAGATGGTGAAGAAGATGACAGGTCCGGACGCGATGAGCGCCAACCGATTGTCGAAGGAATGCGGCGTTAATCAGCCCATGTTGTCGTCGTGGTTGCGACAAGCGAAAGTGCTGCCGATGGCGACCAAGCGTCCAGGAAGACCGAAGCAATGGACAGCGGCGGAGAAGCTGCGCGTATTTGGAGCTGCCGCCGCGGCGGGCGAGGAAGGTCGAGGCGAACTGCTGCGGCGCGAAGGCCTCCATGAGGCCGATTTGGAGCGCTTTGAGCGTGAACTCGTCGAGCCGGCCAAGGCTGCACCGACGAAGCGAGACCCGGCTGACAAGAGACGCATCATTGAGCTCGAGCGCGAAGTGCGGCGCAAGGACAAGGCATTGGCGGAGGCGACAGCGCTCGTGGTGCTCTCAAAAAAACTGCAGGCCTACTTCGGGGCATCCGAGGTAGGCGACACGAGCGAGGAGAGCGAGAAGTGACGCTCGCCGCAATTGGTGAAGCAATGACTGCTGGCGCCCGCCTCAGTGAGTCGTGCCTCGTTGCAAACATCGACGCACGCACAGTGCAAAGATGGCAGCGCCAAGAGGTCGGTGAAGACCGGCGTCAAGGACCCAAGACGGCGCCTCACAATCGACTCAGTACTGATGAGCAAGCGACAGCATTGGCGGTGATGACGAGCCCGGAGTATCGCGACCTTTCGCCGAAGCAAATTGCGCCGCAATTGGCTGATTCTGGCCGCTATGTGGCCTCCGAGTCGACGATGTATCGTCTGCTGCGAAAAGAGGAGCTTCTGGTGCACCGCGGTCGACAAAAGCCACGCACCGTGAAGGCTCCGAGTGAACACGTGGCTACTGGCCCGAACCAAGTATGGTCGTGGGACATCACGTACCTGCGGTCGCCGACGCGCGGCATATTCTTCTATTTGTATTTGGTGGTCGACGTCTGGAGTCGCAAGATAGTTGGTGCACGCGTGCACGAGGAGGAGTGCAGCGACCTTGCCTCTGCGTTGATGGTCGACGCCATCTCCAGCGAAGGAGCGGACCCGAAGCAGCTGGTGCTACACCAAGACAACGGCGGGCCGATGAAAGGCGCGACGCTCAAAGCGACGCTGGAGGCGCTGGGCGTGATTGCGTCGTACAGCCGGCCACGCGTGAGCGACGACAATCCTTTCTCCGAGGCTCTTTTCCGCACTTTGAAGTACAGGCCCGAGTATCCGACGATGGCCTTCTCAAGCCTCGAGCACGCGACGCAATGGGTCGAGTCTTTCGTCGACTGGTACAACAGGCAGCACCTGCACAGCGCCGTCGGATTTGTGTCACCGACGCAGCGGCACGAGGGCCACGACAGCGCCATCTTGGCTCAGCGATGAGTGGTCTACGAGGCAGCGCGACGCCGCAATCCGACACGTTGGACTCAAGGAACTCGGAGCTGGTCAGCGCCAGCAAAGGTCATCCTAAATCCGACCAAACAAACGAAGATATCACAACTGATCGCGGCTCACGCCGCGTGATGTTTCAGGCGGCAACTATCTTGACACTCACCACAATCACGCTCGGTCACTCGAGCGCTACGACTCGTACTTCTGAAAGCAACTTTCGATTTCAGTGGAGAAAACGCTGCCGGGGGTGCTCAGGTCATCACAGGTAGACACTAGATAGGCGTCGTAGATGCAATTCTGCATGGCCGTCGGCTCCTCGTCGCAGGTGAACGTCGAAGTGTCGGCGCCGCAATCAGACGCGACGGTAATGGATTGCTCGCACTTCGTTGCCTCGCCACCGCCACAACCCAAGAGGAGCATGGACGCGCCGAGCGTCATCAGGATGTTACGCGCTGCTTCAATCGCTGCGCTAAAGTTAAGTCTTACCCACATCTCCCCTTCCTACGGGATCGTGGGTCCGACAAGCAATCCAAATCCAAACCCGCGCTACAATCGGCCAACCGCCCGGAATCCCGGGCACGTCACTCCGTGCTCATTGCGCCCTGAGGTCGGCGACAAGGGGCATCTTCTACTATTGTATCTGGTGGTCGACGTCGGGAGGCGCAAGATAGTTGGTGCACGCGTACACGAGAAGGAGAGCAGCGACCTTGCCTCCGCGTCGATGGTCGACGCTATCGCCAGCGAAGGAGCGTGCCCAGCTCAAGTGGTACTGCGTCAAGACAACGACGGGCGGATGAGAGGCGCAACGCTCAAAGCGACGCTGGAGTCGCTGGGCGTGATTACGTCGGACAGTCGGCCACGTGTGAGCGACGGCAATCCTTTTTCCGAGGCCCTTTTTCGCACGTTGAAGTAAAGGTCCGAGTACCCCGCGGCTGCCTTTTCGATCCTCAAGCACGCGACGGCATGGGTCGAGTCTTTCGTTGATTGGTACAACGCGCGGCACCTGCACAGAGCGGTTGGTTTTGTGTCGCCGACGCAGCGGCACCAGGGCCGCGATAGCGCCATCCTCGCTCAACGACGGGCGGTCTACGAGGCAGCTCGTCGACGCAACCCGACACGTTGGAGTCGGGGGACTCGGAGTTAGTGAGCGCCAGCAACGGTTATCTTAGACCCGACCGAACAAACGAAGATATCACAAATGCTCGCGGCTCACGTCGCGTGATGATTCAGGCGGCAGGTATCTTGACACTCAGCGGTGTGAGCTGGCTTTCATCGGACCAATGCCGAACACCTCCGGCCGCAATGACCATGAGCGCGGCCTCGCCAGGACATGCCGTTCTGGGCGTCACACGCCGCCACTACAATGAGTTCCGCGATCAGCTGGATTGGACGCAAAGCAAGGACTCCGTCTGCCTCTCGTTCGTCGCAGAGGTAGCCGGAGACCAATGGCGTTGGAGTCCGGATCGCTGCGATCTGATCGTCGGCACCCACGCAATCGAGTCAGACACCATCGTGCTTCACTTCCAGTGGACGGGCGCGGCCTGGGTTCCGTGGCTCACACGCCTGAGCCGCATCGGCGAGGTCCGGGACTCAGTCTCGCTCGCCGACGCCATTCCAGAGCTCGACCCGATCTTCAACGCCACGGGATTCAACCAGCGCTCCGTCGATTCGGTACTGTCGTCAGAGGGCGAAGTGATGACCATTGCCGGCTTAGAAAAGGGTGGCGGCAACTTCTGGGTAGGGCGGTTCAACTGGCGAAGTATGTTCTGAGCGCGCTGGTTAAGCGGCAGTTCCCGCGGAAGGGAGACACGCCGTGGTTGCCGTTCAGCGCGACCGTCCTTTCGGCTACTCCCAGTACGTGCCCTTCCAGAATGAACGAATGGCCGCGTCGCGGGTGACCAGCAGCGCGTCGAGGCGCATCGCTTGAGCGACGAGCATCCGATCGAATGGATCGGTGTGTTCGGTACGTAAGCGCCCCGCCACCACCGCGTCTTCGAGACCCATTGTCACGGGAACGAGACCCCACTCGCGGTGCAGCTCAGCATGGTGAGCGAGGTAGTCTTCGAGGCCAGTGAGGCGCCCTCGTCGCGTCTTGATGGCGATTTCCCAAAGGGAGGCAGCGCTCACGAGCACCTCGGTGTCGGGCGCCGCGAGCTTCTCGCGAACGCCGCGGGGGAGCGCCGGATCATCGGCGAGCCAGAAGAGAAGCGCGTGGGTATCGAGGAGCAGACGAGAGGAACGCACTCGCCGACTCACCCCCAGCCCCCGAGCTCGTCGCCTTCCACAGGCCCCTCCAGGTCCCCCGCGATCTGCCCCCGAAGAGCCCCGGGCTGCCGCGCCGCCGTCGCGACGATCGGCACGAGGCGCGCGTAGGGCACTCCGGCCTTGGCGATGATGACTTCGTCCCCCGAGTGCGCCGCTTCGAGCAGCTGCGAGAACCGGGTCTTGGCCTCGTGGATGTTGGCGATGATTGCCATACCGGAGCATATGACTTAGTCGTCTGACTTAGTCCAGCAAAAATGTCTCACCACAACAACTCGATGAGTGTGGAAGCGGATGAAAAATGAGCTTTTGGGGTTACGATGCGGCCTGGCGGCGAGCATGGCAGCATTGAGGTTCCATGTTCGGCTGGCTCCGCGTTTCCACTCCTCCCAGCGAGGAGAGCAGTCGCCGCGCTGAACTGCTCAAGCGTGTCCTCTGGTCGATGACGGGCTTGGTGCCACTCGGGGTCGCGTCGGCGTCGCTCGAGGAGAAGAACGACGTGCGTCTCACGTTCGTTTTCTATGGCTCGGTCTTGCTCGGTTTGGCATTCGTCGCAGGCATCGTGCGTCTTGGCAGGGAGCTGTTGGCGGCGGTGCTCTTGTCGTGGTTTTTTTGGCTGCTGGTCGCGTTCGTCACCGTGAAATTCGGTGGCTTGACTGGTCAATGGGCGACGGTGTTCACGGTCTGCGTGCTGTTGATCGGCGGGCTAGTCAGTGGCCGCGCTGCGCTCGGCATGGCGGTCATTTCGTCCGCCTGGTGTGGGCTCATAGCCTATCTAGAGGTGCACCACGCGTTGCCGCGGCCGATCACTCCGTACAGTCCAATCAACGCCTGGGGCGCCGTGACGGTCACGTTGCTGCTGACGTCGTTGTTACTCCGGGCATCGATCGCTTCGATGGAGCGCATGCATGCGCGAGCCGAAAAGTCGGCTTTGGAACGCGACGAGGCTCTCCGCCGTTCGATCCGCAGCCAGAAAATGGAGCTGGTCGGCAATCTGACCAGCGGGATTGCGCACGACTTCAACAACCTGCTGACGGTGATAGGAAGCGCATCGCACATGCTGCGCGACGAACTGCCCCGCTTGGACGCCGAAGCGCGCGCTTGGCTCGACGACTTGGACGGCGCGACGTTCCGCGCGACCTTGATGACGCGTCAGCTTCTTTCGATCGGCCGCGCGCCAGCGGGCGATCGAACCCCGGTCAACGTGAGTTCGCTGGTGCGTGAACTCGCTCGCATGCTGCCACGGCTCTTGGGATCGACGATCGAGATCGAGGTCGAAGTGACCGATAGGGCCGTCGTACTCGCTTCGCGCGCCGGTCTCGAGCAAATTCTCCTCAACCTGGCGGTGAACGCCCGCGACGCCATGCCTGAGGGCGGACGTCTGAGTTTACGAGTGCTCGCGACCGCGGAAGAGGTCATTATCCAGGCCAAAGACAGCGGCATTGGCATGGACGAGGCTACGCAAGCACGCGTCTTCGAGCCGTTCTTCACGACGAAGACCATGGGCACGGGCCTCGGCCTGGCGACGGTGCGGCAACTCGTCAATAGCTTTGACGGTGTCATTCGCGTCACCAGCCTCCCCCATGAAGGAGCGAGCTTCGAGGTGCGATTTCCGGCCTCGGATCGCCCGCTCGAGCTCGCTCTTGACCTGAGCGCGGATCCAGTTGCGGGTCCGTCGTCGATTCGAAGTCGCCTGCTGCTGGTGGAAGACGATGCGCTGGTGCGCCGTGGCCTCTGCCGTTGGCTCGGGCACGAGGGGTTCGAGGTGATTCCGGTTGCCGACGGAGAAGAGGCCTGGGCGCTCGTCGGGTCGCTCCGCGGGTTGAGATGCGTGGTCAGCGATCTGTCAATGCCGCGGATGGATGGCGAACAACTGGCCGAGAAGCTGGCAGCTGCGTTCCCCGAGCTGCCGGTCGTGCTCATGAGCGGCAACCGCGAGCCGCCAATCGAGATTCTGAGTGCCAAACGCGTCTTTGTCGCCAAGCCCGTCGATCACACGCAGCTGCTTTCGGCCATCGCCGAAGTGATGCGCGCGAACTAGCGGCTTGTCCATGCCGAGCGCAGGGACGCTTGTCGCCTCGTGTTCTGAGCCAGCAAAGCCGCTAGAGTCCCCCTCCAAGAGCCGTGACCCAACGACCGCCCAGCGTCTTTCCGCGCAGCTCGCGCATTCCCGTTCCACAGCGCGATCCCGATCGCTCGCCTGGCGAACTGCGTGAGCAGTCCGACGCGGAGAGCACGACGACCCGGCTCTGGGTCTACTGCCCTTCGGGCGTCGAGGAAGGCGTGACGCTCAGCCGCGACGTCGTCGACCGAGCGCGGCGCGAGGAGAAGATCGTCTGGGTCCGGGTGATCGGGCTGCGCGAGCCGCGAGTCTTCCAAGATCTCGGCGAGATTTTCGGCATTCATCCGTTGGCGCTGGAAGACGTGATGAGTGCTCATCAACGGCCCAAGACCGACAACTACGAGGATCACGGCCTGATCGTCTTGCGTGCGCCGACCTGCCGAGAGGAACTCGAACTCGAACAGATCGGCATCATGCTCGGCGAAGGGTTCGTGATTTCCGTACAGCAGCACACAGAGCCCTGGTTCGAGCCGGTTGAACGCCGCCTGCGCTCCAAGGCCGCCAAGTTGCGCACGCGCTCGGCGGATTATTTGGTGCACGCATTGATCGACGCGGCACTCGACAGCTACCTGCCGGTGGTCGAGCGCTACCGCGATCGGCTCGAAGCGGTCGAGGATCGCATTTTCGACGATCCGGAGGACACCACGCTGCTCGAGCTGCACGACATTAGGCACGATTTGTACGCGATGCGCCACGTGCTGTCGGCCATGCGCGACGCCTTGGCCGACTCGGTGCGCGGCGACGAAACGCTGTTTTCCGACGGTTTGCGCGTGTACCTGCGTGATTGTGAGGATCACGCGGCGCAGCTGCTGGATGCCCTCGATGCCTGCGTGACCATGGCGACGTCTCTGGTCGAGTTGCGCAACTCGCAGCTGAATCAGCGCATGAACGAGGTGATGAAGTGGCTATCGTTGATCTCGACCATCTTCATTCCTTTGAGCTTCGTCGTCGGCGTGTACGGCATGAACTTCGATCCCGACAGTTCGCCGTTCAACATGCCGGAGCTGCGTTGGCGTCTCGGCTATCCGTTCGCCCTCGGTCTTCTCATCGCCACGACGCTCGGTTTCTTGCTGTTCTTCAAGCACCGCGGCTGGATTGGCGGTGCACGCCGCGGCAGGCCGCGTCGGCGCTGAGGCCGACCGGGCCCCACCAGCGCTCCAATCCGGCCGGTTTGACGGAGAAGAGCCGGGCCGGCGATAACGCCGCAGTCACGTGGACGAGCCCGAGTCGAGCCAAAATCAAGTGTCCTCGCTGGTGGGCACCATCGTCGCCGACCGCTACCGCGTCCAGGAGCTCTTGGGCGAGGGCGCCATGGGAGCGGTGTATCGGGCCGAGCACATCCACATGCAGAAGCTGGTGGCACTCAAGGTGCTGCACAGTGAGACCAGCGGCAATGCCGAGGTCGTGCGGCGCTTCGAGCGCGAAGCCGTTGCGGCCGCTCGTGTCGTTCACCCCCACGTTGCGAGTGCTCTCGATTTCGGCCAGCTCGCGGATGGTTCGTTCTACCTGGTGCTCGAGTACGTGGCGGGCCAGAGCCTGCGCGAGATGTTGCACGAGCAAGGCGCGCTTGCGCCCGAGCGTGCTTGTCGCATTGCCGAACAAGTAGCTGCGGCCCTGGCGGTCGCGCATCAGGCTGGCGTCGTGCACCGCGATCTCAAGCCCGAGAACGTCATGCTGGCGGAAGGCACCGAGCACGATTTCGTCAAGGTCTTGGATTTCGGCTTGGCCAAGCTCGGCCACGAAGACGGCACCGACACGAAGCTCACCAAGATGGGAGCCGTTTACGGCACACCGCAGTACATGGCGCCCGAACAGGCGGCTGGCACCGAGGTCGATCATCGCGCCGATCTCTACGCGCTGGGCGTCATGCTGTACGAGATGCTGGCCGGACATCCGCCCTTTCAATCGGAGCAAATGGTGGCGCTCTTGGTCAAGCACATGACCGAGGAAGTGCCGCGTCTGCCTCCTCATGTGCCGCGGGAGTTGTCGCGGCTGGTCTTTTCGTTGCTCGAAAAAAAGGCCGAAGACCGTTTGCAGAGCGCCGAGCTGCTTGGCGTTGCGCTCCAAGCACTCAGCCTGAACCCAGGCGAGCGGGCCACACGCGGTTCGCTTCTTTCGCTGGGAGCGCGACCGAGTTCACTGGGCATCGGCCAGAGCTCGGACTGGAAAGACCGGGCCAAGGAGCTCGCCTACCGCGGCCTCGACGAAGCGCGCGTGCCGGTCGTGATTCGCGGCAAGAGGGTCCCGCGCTGGGTCGTGGGCGCTGTGCCCTTCGTCATCGGTGTGATTGTGATTTTGACCTTCACGGGCGGGGATACTCCGCCGGAAGACGGACCCGCGAAACCGAGCGTTTCCAAAACCAGTACGGGCACTACCGGCGGCGTGGACGCGGTGCCCGCACCGGCCGATCCGGAGCTTCGCAAGGTACTCGACGCCGCGCGCGCCGGCTCTGACTCGGCACTGTACGCACTCGAGCAACGCAGCGACGACGAGCGCTCGGCGGCCGAATGGCTAGCTCTCTGCCAAGCGCGCCTGATGCGTCGCGACGTCGATCAGGGCTTGCGCGCGTTTGGCGCTGCCATCCAGCAGGACAAGGCCGCGGCCGAGGACGAGGTCATCTTGGGAGCGCTACGCGCACTCACCAAGGACGAGAAGGACGCCAAGCCCATCCTGCATTTCGCAGCCGAGCGTCTCGGCTCGACTGGGGCCGATTTCTTGTTCTTCGTCTGGGCAAAAACCAGCGCAAAGAACGACGTGACGACGCTGGCTGGCGAACTCTTGGGAACGCGTGCCGTCAAGAATGCCATGAGCAACGCACTAGGGGTCGCCGTGGCCCTGCGCGAGGCGAAGAGCTGCGCCGACTACAAGACGCTCTTGCCCGAGCTCGAAAAGCACGGCGACCAGCGCTCGATGGTGAAGATTCGCGATCTGGAACTCGACAAGACGCGCGGCTGCGGCGCTTCCAAGAGGGATGATTGTTACCCCTGTCTGCGCGGCGATAACGCGCCGCGTGACGCCATCACGCAGGCGAGCATGCGGCCCGCGCCGCAGTTCGAACTAGGCCGTCGCTTTCGCTTCTTGCGCTGACTCGAGCAACGGTTCGATCTTCTCGGTCGGCTTCTCGCGCTTCCACCACAGGCGGGCGCGCTCCGGCGTCCAGGCTGCTTCGAAAGCGAGGGCCTCGAGCATCTCCGCCAGTTCGCGTGCCGTTTGCGGCCTGCGGTCGGGGTTCTTCTCGAGGCAGGTCATGAGCACGGCTTCGAGTTCGGCGTGGAGCGGGCGACCGACACGCTTCGAAGGCGTGAGCGGTTTTTGGTGGGCGTGCATGACCAACATGTCGTGGCGTGTTTGCGCCTCGAACACGCGCTGGCCGGTGAGCAACCAGTAGCCGACGCAGCCGACCGAGTAGATGTCGGCGCGAGCGTCGACCGGCGCCTGAAATCGCACCATTTCTGGAGCCATCACCGCTGGCGTGCCGACGAAATGTTGCTCGTCGTCGATCTCTTCGGCCGTCGGGTGTTGATCGAGCACCAGACCGAAATCGAGCACTTTGACGAAATCGACCTCGCCGCCGTAGCGGCAGACGAAGATGTTCGCGGGTTTGATGTCGCGGTGCACCAACTCGCGCTCGTGGGCTTCGCTGAGCGACGAGCAGACTTGGTGCAGGAGATAGGCCGCACGCTCGGGCGGCAGCGGACCGAAGCGCTCGACGAGCCGCTTGAGGTCGAGACCGTCGAGCAGCTCCATTACGTAGTAGAGAGCGCCTTCGCGGGTAACGCCGAAGTCGTAGAGCTGGATGGTGTGCGGAGAATTGAGGGTTGCGGTGACGCGCGCTTCTTTCAGGAAGATGCGCACGAGGCGGGCAGATGCCTCGGGACCATGACCCGTCAAGATTTCCGTCCGGATCAGCTTCACGGCTGCGGGGCGCACCAACATCCGATGGTCGGCCCGCCACACTTCGGCCATGCCGCCGACGCCCAAGCGTTCGACCAGACGATAGCTACCGACTTCACGCGCCTTGACGATGCTTTCACTCAAACGGTGTAAGACGCGAGAAATCGCATAGCCGACGAGTGCCGCCAACAACGGTGAAGAAATGAGCAGGATCACTTCGTAAGGGCGCGGCGTGCCCTGCTGTCCTCGGAGCAGCGCGAGCGCGAGCGGGTCCATGAGCGCGGCTCCAAGCGACGTAGTCAAAGCGGCGCGCGGGCGCGCGGGAATGAGCGCTGCGAACGCTAGAATGGGGATGACGCTGGGCGCGACCTGCGAGAACAGCGCGACCTCGGGCCACGGCACCGAGTGCCGCATGAGCCCCAGTACGAAGCAGAGCGCGATCAGATAGACGTAACCGAGGTCGCGGACGTGCTGCGGGCGCAGCCGTGGTAGCCGGGTGATGCCGACTAGGGCCAAGCTCAGTGCGAGCGCAAGAACCAGCTCCGGGACCCAATAGGAGGAAAGCTCGGCCCACGGCGACTGGTGGCGCGGGACCAGCACGAACAACGAAACTAGCTGGACACCGAGAGCGGCCGTAGCGACGACCGAGATGCCAAAAAGGCGTCCAACTCCCTGTTCCAAAAGGTCTTGGTGAAGCTCGCCGCCGGCGGCAGCGCGCACTGCGGCTTGGGCATCCCAGTCTCCGCCGGACCTGGACGCGGCGTGGTCGGGCAAGGGCTCCAGACGCTTTCCGACGGCGTTTTCCCCGGAGTTTCCTGAAGGATACAGCGAGTCCGGCACCTGCATCGGCGCAGTATACGGGCCGTCGAAAATTCACAAATCCTTCGTTTCGAAGATTTCGAAAGCGCCCCCCGGAAGAAAGGAAAATGACGCAATTTGGAAACACGGCCCGACAAGAATGGGCGTGTTCGCAACCCACCGGAAACGAACGCTGTCTCACCTCGCCAGAGGTCTTTCCTCACGGAGTTCCAGCTCATGACCACAAAAAGGCTAGTTTTGTTCTTCGTCGCCCTCATGGCGGCCTGTTTGTCGCTAGGAAGCGTTGCAACGCCTGCCTTCGCGGAGGATGCGCCGGCTGCTGCCGCCGCGCCCACGATGGCCGAAATGGAGCAGCGCATCGCCGACCTCGAGGCTTACGTGAACAACGGTGCCCGTGGTGACGATGCCGCCTCCAAGATTTCTGGTCCTGGCCCTGGCCACAACTCCTTCATCATGATCTGTGCCGCACTGGTGCTCTTCATGACCATGCCAGGCCTGGCGCTTTTCTACGGCGGCCTCGTACGCTCCAAGAACGTGTTGTCGATCATGGCGCAGTGCATGGGCATCGCCGCACTGGTTTCGTTGCTCTGGTGGGCAGTGGGCTACAGCCTGGCATTCGCGCCCGGCAACGCCTTTATCGGCGGACTGGACTACATGTTCCTCAAGGACGTCGGACCGACCCCCAACACGGGCTACATGGCTTGGGTCTCCCAGGACGTTTTCTGCATGTTCCAGATGATGTTCGCCATCATCACGCCCGGTCTCATCATCGGCGCCATCGCGGAGCGCGTGAAATTCAGCGCGCTCATGCTCTTCGTCACCGCATGGATGTTCATTGTGTACTTCCCTCTCGCGCACATGGTGTGGGGCGGCGACGGCCTGATGAACGGCTTGTGGAACGCCAACGCAGCCATCAAATCGATCGATTTTGCCGGTGGCACCGTGGTCCACATGTCCTCCGGCTGGTCGGCTCTCGTTCTCGCCATCATCGTCGGCAAGCGCGCTGGCTTCGGTACGGCCAACTTCGCTCCACACAGCTTGGTTCTGACCATGGTCGGCACCGGCATGCTGTGGGTGGGCTGGTACGGCTTCAATGCTGGTAGCGCCGGTGGCGCCGACGGCATCGCCTCGCAGGCCTTCATGACCACGACGCTCGCAGCTGCCATCGCCGGCGGCGCTTGGGCAGCCATCGAGTGGATCACCCGCGGGAAGCCCAGCGTTCTCGGCTTCTGCTCCGGTATCGTCGGCGGCCTCGTGGTGATCACGCCCGCAGCTGGCTTCGTCACCGCCAACGGCTCTGTCATCATCGGCGTCCTCGCCGGCGTCGTGCCCTTCTTTGCTTGCACCAAGCTCAAGCACGCTCTCGGCTACGACGACGCTCTCGACACCTTCGGCGTTCACGCCATCGGCGGTACCTTGGGTGCACTGCTCACCGGCTTCTTGGCGACTCCCGACGCCAATGGAAACCTGGGTGGTGACAACCTGGGCGCTATCGTCGGCAAGACCCTGTGGCTCGAGCAGCTCAAGGCCATGGGCTTGACCCTGGCACTGTCCATCACTGCAACGGTCGTCATCGCTTACGCCATCAAGTTCACCATCGGCTTCCGCCCCACGGCAGACGACGAGGAGAGCGGTCTGGACGTCACGGACCACGGCGAGCGCGGTTACCACCACGAGCACGCCTGATCGGCAGCTGGTCCCTCGGGACCATCCGAAACACCGTCCACTCGCTATCGAGTGGGCGGTGTTTTCTCGTGCGCTCCCGAGGAATTTGTAATTTTCTGCGAGCTACTGGGTCGGGGCCTCCCTTGCCCTCTGCCCACGTGGGAGTACGAAGGAGCCCTCGATGTCTACCGGTCCCGACGAGGCTCCTGTGCAGCATGCGGAAGAGCTCGAGCCACCCTTGGTTTTGCCGATCGATGTGGTCATGCGCAAGGAACTGAGCGGAGAGCCGCTCGATTCAGTGCGTGATTCGATGCCTCCGGAGAATTCGGGCCATGCGCGGCCGACCGGTAAACACCTGGCCGCGCTCTGCCTCTCGGCGCTCGGCATCGTGTACGGCGACATCGGCACGAGCCCACTCTACGCGCTCCGCGAGTGCTTCTCGCCGCACCACGGCGTGGCGGTCACCGAGGCCAACGTGCTCGGCGTGCTGTCACTCATCTTCTGGGCCCTGACCATCACCGTATCCATCAAGTACGTCGCCTACGTGCTTCGCGCCGACAACCGAGGAGAGGGCGGCATCTTGGCGCTCATGGCGCTCGCCATGTCCAAGAGCGAGGCTTCGGGCAAGCGTCGCGCCATGATCGTCCTGCTGGGGCTGTTCGGCGCCGCGCTGCTCTATGGCGACGGCATGATCACGCCTGCTATTTCGGTGCTCAGCGCTGTCGAGGGCCTCGGCATCGCGCAGCCGGCGCTGGTGCATTTCATCAAGCCGATCACCATTGGCATTTTGATCGGTCTCTTCTTTTTTCAAAAGCACGGCACTGCCAAGGTGGGCAATGTCTTCGGGCCGGTCACCTTCTTGTGGTTCGTCGTTTTGGCGTGGCTCGGCTTCGTCCACGTTCTGGACAACCCCCACGTACTCTTGGCGTTCAATCCGTTGTACGGGGCCGAGTTCCTCATTCAGAACCGGGTGCACGGTTTTCTGACTTTAGGCTCGGTACTCTTGGTCGTGACCGGCGGCGAGGCGCTCTATGCCGACATGGGGCACTTCGGCACGCGCCCCATCCGCATCACCTGGTTCGCCTTCGTCTTGCCGGCGCTGTTTTTGAACTACCTAGGCCAAGGGTCTCTCTTGCTGACCCGGCCCTCGGCGGCCAGCCATCCGTTCTACGAGATGGCTCCGGGCTGGGGCCTGCTGCCACTCATCGTGTTGTCCACCGCCGCTACGATCATTGCCTCGCAGGCGCTCATCTCAGGCGCGTTCTCGATGACCCGCCAAGCCATGATGCTGGGTTACTGGCCGCGCGTCCGCGTCCAGCACACCTCGGAGCGCGAGATGGGGCAGGTCTACGTCCCGTCGATCAACTGGATGCTCATGATCAGCACCATCGCACTGGTGCTCGGCTTCGGCTCGTCGTCGAATCTCGCAGCGGCCTACGGTATCGCCGTGACCACCACGATGTTGATCACCACGGCGCTTGCCTATGTGGTGGCGGTTCACGTCTGGGGCTGGAAGGTTTGGCAGGCCGTGGCTCTCACCGTCCTGTTCTTCATCGTCGACCTGGCCTTCTTCGGCTCGAACATCGTCAAGGTGGCTCAGGGTGGCTGGGTACCGCTGGTCGTCGGCCTGTTCATCCTGCTGCTGATGACGACCTGGAAGAAGGGCCGCATGTTGATCGCCGAGCGCGTGCTCGAAGAGATCATCCCGCTCGAAGACTTCTTCGAGGTCATGCGCATCGAGCGCCCGGCGCGCGTGCCCGGCACGGCCGTGTTCATGACCAGCAACTCCGACGGTACTCCGACGGCGTTGATGCACAATTTCCAGCACAATCGCGTCGTACACCAGCAGGTCATCCTGCTGACGGTCGTGACCGAGGAAGTCTCGTTCGTGCTGAACCACGAGCGCGTGGAAGTCCAAGAATTGTCGGACGGCTTCGTGCGCGTCGTCGCGCACTACGGCTTCATGGAAGTCCCTGACATGCGCCAGCTGCTGGCGCGCAAGGACACGCCTACGCCGCCAATCGAACACACTACGTTCTTCATCGGTCGCGAGACGCTGTGCATCGTGGATTCGCGCGGCATGGCCAAGTGGCGCAAGCGCTTGTTCGCCTTCATGGCCCAAAATGGCGTACGCGTGACTTCGTTCTTCAGCTTGCCGTCGGACCGCGTGGCCGAACTAGGCGGTCAGATCGACCTCTGAGTCCGCTCGGCGGGCGTCACCGAGTTCGAGTTCCGGGCTCGCTTCGAGCGAATGATGCATCGCTGATGGCCAGCAGGTGCTAGGCCGAGCGGGGTGGCTTTCATCGGGGTGTGGCAAGTTGACACTTGCGGATCATGCGCCGCAGTTGTTCTTGAAAACCAGCAGCATGAAAGTTTTTGAATGCGCCTGCGGAGCCCGGGTCTTCTTCGAGAACTCACGCTGCCTGACTTGTCAGCGTGAACTCGGCTTCATTCCGAGCCCCGCGCACATGGAAGCTCTCGATCTCCAAGCCGACGGAAGCTACCGCGCAGCGTCCGACGGCAGCGCCGTGCACAAGTGCGCGAACTACGACGAGCACGGCGTCTGCAATTGGCTGCTCTTGCCCGACGACAGTACGCACACGCTTTGCCAGGCCTGCCGTCTGAATAACGTCGTGCCCGACGTCACGGTCCTCGACAATCGCGACAACTGGGCAGCAATGGAGACGTCGAAGCGCCGGCTCATCTACACGCTCAATGCGTTGGGGTTACCCATCTTGCCCATGAACGAGGATCCGCAACACGGCTTGGCCTTCGACATCAAGAGCGACTTGCCTGGCCAGCGCGTGCTCACCGGTCATTCCGAAGGCCTGATCACGATCAATCTGGCCGAGGCGAGTCCCAGTATCCGCGAAAAAGTACGTCACGAGATGAACGAGCGGTACCGCACGCTACTCGGGCACTTCCGGCACGAGACTGGCCACTACTATTGGGAGCTGTTGATCGCGGGCTCCAAGTTCCATGATGCCTTCCGCACCTTGTTCGGCGACGAGGTCCGCGACTACGTACGAGCACTCGCCTTGCACTACGAAAAGCCCAAAGACTTTCTGTGGGACCAGGAGTTCATCAGCGCCTACGCAAGCTGCCATCCTTGGGAAGACTGGGCCGAGACGTGGGCGCACTATCTGCACATGGTCGACACCATGGAGACCGCCGGACAATTCGGGCTCGGCTCGGGCGTGCCGGAGCCGCTGCGCTCGAGTCAGATGCCCATGCCACGGGGCCAAGATGCTTTTGACCAGTTCATACTGGGGTGGATGGACCTGACCATCGCGCTCAATGCGCTCAATCGCAGTATGGGCCTCGCCGACGCTTACCCCTTTTCGATCTCGCCGCGAGTTCAGGACAAACTGCGCTTCGTGCATCAGGTCCTGACCGAGCGTGGTTCTGAGCCGTTCGTTGCAGCAACGGCTCGGCCTACGGTGGGCCAGCCCACCGGCGGCGCGCAGCCCGCGACCTGATCATCGCTAGAGCCATCGCGCCTCGGTCGCTCCAGCCGTGCTGTGCGAATGCGCACGGCAGGCAAAGAAAAACGAGG
>Ga0209181_10002907_pt1 | contig 27357 bp, 30 predicted proteins | sample MAT05_FD_187208 | JGI IMG/M metagenome (GOLD analysis project Ga0209181, IMG submission 187208) | Freshwater microbial communities from Lake Fryxell liftoff mats and glacier meltwater in Antarctica - MAT-05 (SPAdes) (version 2) | ecosystem: Environmental > Aquatic > Freshwater > Ice > Liftoff...
CGCGAGCGACGAGAAGTAGACGCAGCCGGTGTCGGGGTCGCACGAGTCGGTGGTGCAGGCGTTGCCGTCGACGCACACGCGCGGGGTGCCGATGCAGACGCCGTTGCTGCACTGAGAGGTGAGCAGGCAGGCGGTGCCGCCTTCGCAGGCGTTGCCGTCGGCGTCGTTGATGCGGCGGCACCCCGGGATGCTGTGGTCGTACACCTGGGTCCAGCACGGGCCGCGCTCGGCGCAGGCGGGCTCGAGCGCAGCGAGGCCGGCGAGCGTGGTGTCGATTGACTGATCGTTCGACGCGAGGTGCAGCAGCAGCTCGTAAATTCCGGGCGTGTCCGGTGTGAAAGCAACTTCGACGGTGACGCTCGCACCGCCTTCGATCGAACGCTCGGCTCCGTCGACGGAGAACGGCGTGGAGGTGGTGAGCTTGAAGGTCCTCGACGCGCGCCCGCCGTTGCGGACCTCGACCGTCGCGGTCGTCGGGTGGCCGATGATCGTCGTCTCGAAGTCCGTGCGCGGCGCGCCAAAAGTCAGGTCGCCCGTCACGCCGTTCACCTGCCCCGGCCGGCAGCCGGCGAGGCTCAGCAGGGCAAGCGTGAGGGTGAAGCGGCGCACCACCCCACCCTAGACTGGTTCCTCCGTCACGATCACCGGGGGGCGGCAGCAGTCTTTCTCGTGTTCCGCCTATTCCGTGTCGCCCGCGTCGCTCTGCCCCAGGCACCCGGGCCCGACGCCAATCGAATCGACCTTCCAGCGGATCCCCTTCGAGAAGCACGCGTTCGCCTTCACGGGCTTGTCGCGCGACTGCCGGGCGTACTCGAAGTCCTTGAGCACCGCGGTACCCATGGCGGGCTCGAAGGCGCCGTCGCAGCGGAAGATCGCCAGGTGTTCGCCCTTCCGGTTGGCGCTGCCATCGAGAAGGGCGAGCTCGGTGAGCTCACAGGCGGTCTCGGCGGTGAGCTCGGCCGAAGTCGCGGTGACACGCGTCGATTCCTTCAGCGCGGTGACCCGCACCGACTTCTCGTGTTCGGCGACCACCGCGACGACCGCGATCAGCAGGTACGTGGCGATCCACACCAGCGAGCCGATGATCGAGACGATCGCCTGCCACGGCGTCGCCGCATCCAGCGACGCGGCGAGCTTTCGGACCCGCAGCGCGAGCACGATCGCCACCACCGAGCCGACGGGCAGACAGCACACCAGCACGCCACCCATCGCCCAGTAGAGCGAGACCTTTGCCGAACCCGCGAGCCCGCCGAGCGCCTGCTGCTTCTCTCGCGCCGTCTGGGCGACGTGGCTTTGGGCTTCCTGCGCCTTCCGTTGCTTCTCGCGCTCTCGGGCCGGAGCGAAGTTCGGCGTCTCATGCCCGCAGTACGGGCAGGTCAATACATCGCTGGGGATGGTCGCGCTGCAGTGCGAGCAATTCACGGGGCGCCAAACATCTCAAGTTGCGAACGTGCGCACCAGCTTCGCGATCGCCGCCGGCAGCGACCGCACCACCAGGCGCCGACCCGTCTCATCGAAAGTCTCAGACACCACCCGCGCCGTCTCGTACACCTCGCCCAGGTCGCCCTGCCGCGCGTACGGAATCACCAGCTCGGCTTCCGTCATCGACGCTTCGAAGTAGTCGATCACCCGCTGCCGCAGCGCCGTGACGTCGGCCGGCTGATGCGCCGAGAGAATGATCGCGTCCGGGTGCTTCACCAGCAACGCCTCTCGCGCCGCAGCGTCGAGCCGATCGGCCTTGTTCAACAGCAGCAGCGAAGGAACAACGTCGGCGCCGATTTCCTTCAGCACCGAACGCGTCACTTCCAGCTGCGCCTCGTAGGTCTTGTCTGACGCGTCGACCACGTACAGCAGCAGCCCGGCTTCGAGCGCCTCGTCGAGCGTCGAACGGAACGACGCGACGAGATCGTGCGGCAGCTTCTGGATGAAGCCGACCGTGTCAGAGACGAGAATGCGCGGCCTCGTCTCGGGCTGCAGCGCGCGAACCGTCGTGTCGAGCGTCGCGAACAGCTGATCCGCCACCAGCACTTCGCTTCCCGTCAGCGCGCGCATCAACGACGACTTCCCCGCATTCGTGTAGCCGACCAACGCGACGCGCAGCTGATCCTTCCGCGCGTACCTGCGGTTGTCCTGCTCGGCCTGCACCGCGGCGAGGCCCGCCTTCAGCTCGGCGAGGCGATCGCGAATCTTCCGGCGATCGAGCTCGACCGCCGAGTCGCCCGAGCCACGGCCCTGTTGCCTTTCGCTGCGGCCCGTCGACTCCCGCAGCCGCGGAGCCAGGTAGTTGAGGCGCGCGATCTCGACCTGCATCCGCGCTTCGCGGCTTCGCGCGTGGCGGTGAAAGATGTCGACGATGACGCCAGTGCGATCGAGTACCTGGGCCGCCGTCGCCTTCTCCAGGTTCCGCAGCTGGCTCGGCGAGAGCTCCTGGTCGACGATCACGACCGTGGGCCGCGCACCTTCGGGCGCTTCGACCGGCGCGGACTCCTCTTCCTCTTCTTCTGCTTCTTCTTCTTCCTCCCACTTCTCGCGGGCCTTCGAGGTGACCTTCGCCGCTCCGGAGGCGATCACGCCGGGGCCGCCGGTGAGGTCTGCGAGCTCTTTGAGCTTTCCGCTGCCGAGCACCGTGCCCGAGCCGAGACCGCCGCGTTTCTGAATCAGCGTGACGACGGGCTCGTAGCCGAGCGTGGTGACCAGGCGGCCGAGCTCGGCGAGATCCGAAGCGTGCTCTTCCTCGGTGACGCCCGGCAGTTGAATGCCGACGAGGACGGCGCGCGGCCGGGCGGGAATGGTCTTCGACATGGTGACCTCGTAACAGTAGATCGCGGCGCATGAAGGCAATCCTCTTCGGCGCGACAGGAATGGTTGGGCAGGGTGTGTTGCTCGAGTGCCTCGCGGATCCAGAAGTCACGACCGTGCTCTGCGTGGGCCGCGGCCCCAGCGGCTCGAAGGAGCCAAAGGTGAAGGACCTCGTGCTCCCCGACATGCACGACTACTCGACGGTGGGCGCCGAGCTCGAAGGCTACGACGCGTGCTTCTTCTGCCTCGGCATCTCGTCTGCCGGCATGAACGAAGCCGACTACACGCGCATCACCCACGACCTCACCCTCTCTGCAGCTCAGGCGATTCACAAGGCGAGCCCCGACGTCACCTTCTGCTTCATCTCGGGTCAGTCGACCGACAGCAGTGAGAAAGGCGGAGCGATGTGGGCGCGCGTGAAGGGTCGCACCGAAAACGACCTGCTGAAGATGAACTTCAAGAAGGCGTACATGTTCAGGCCCGGGCTGATTCAGGCGACCAAGGGCATCAAGTCGCGCACCCCGATGTACCGTTACTTCTACGCCGTCTTCGGGTGGCTCTTCCCGCTCGTCAAGGCCGTGCTTCCCAGCAGCATCACCACCACCGAACGAGTCGGCCTCGCGATGATCAACGCCGTGCGGAAGGGATACGAGAAGCCCGTGCTCGAGACGCGCGACATCAACAAGCTCGCCGGGCCGATGGACAAGGTTCCGCTGCAGCTCTGAGCCTGCTACTTCTTCATCGGGCTGCCCGCGTCGCCGCGCATCTCGACGCGATCGGTGGGCATGGGCTTCTCGACCTTCTCGCCCGGAACGGGCGCCGGCGCCGGCATCGGCTGCTTGGGCTCCTGGGGGGTCTTGGTCGGGTTGGGGCGTTCGACCGCAGGCGTGGCCGCCGGGGGGACCGCCGCCGCGGGGAGCGCCATCAGCGCGAGAAGAGAGAGCAGGGTCTTGTTGTTCATGGGCTCGGGGTCCGGGGTGAATGGCCGCGAAGAACCGACCACCAGAGCCGCTCCGCCGCGTCGTTGAGTTCGTTCTGCAAGGAAGTGGCGACGCGACCCAGCAGGCTGCCCGCTTCGTGCTTTTCCTCGGGCCGCACTTCGCGCGCGTTCTGCAGCACGCGGCCCAGCGTGGCGAGCTCGCCGCGCGGCATCACCCGCCGCAACGCGGGGAAGACCTGCGCCTCTTGCACCGCCGAGTGCGAGAGCACCTGGGTGATGAAGCCGTTGAGCTTTTCGTGGAAGCGAACGTCGGCCGGATCCAGGGCTGGCCGGCGCGGCTCGGAAATCGTGACCGTCAGGCGCGCCGAAACAATGGGCCGCAGGTACGACTCTTCGAGCTTGAGGTGCAGGTTGGCCAGCTGCAACAGCCGCTGCGCAAGGTCGTCCTTCGCCCGGGGATTCTTAGCCGCCTGGTAGCGCGCGAAGAGGTCGGCGAGCCAACGGTGGTCTTCGGTCAACATCGTCACGGCGTCCATGCACGAGCAGAGAGCATTCGACGTGCCAGCCTGCGTGCCCAGGGCCGACCGACGAAGTTGTGGCGAAACGCCTCGACCGGTCAGTTCCGGCCGCGCAACAGCCCTTCGTACAACGCCGTCATCAACTTCACGCCGGCCTCGAGCCCTTCGGCCACGTGCTCACCCTTCGCTGCGTCGACCTCGCGGTACAGCGCCTCGGCGTGCTGCAGGTCGAGCGTCTCGCTGGCGTTGTAGTGAACGACCTCTTCCTGCCCAAGCCAGCCGCGCTCGACGATCGCCTTGCCGAGGTCGCGCGAGACACGCGTGAAGACGTCTTCGATCGCCGCCACTGTCGCGAGCCCCGCTTCTTCCGGTGCCGCGATGCACGCCTGCTCGACGCCCTTGTTGAACGCGTCGACACATGGCCAGTGCGGCGTCGCGTCCGTCTCGGCCGCGGTGACGCCCAGCTTCTCGAGCAAGCCGCGGAAGGTCTGAACGTGCGAGTGCGCCGAAGCGCCTTCGCCCTTGCCAGTCTCGTCGCGAACGTTCTCTTCCAGTGCCTGCTTCGCGCCTGGATCTTTCGACCGCGCGGCCAGCGCTGCCAGATGCCGTGGATACGCCTCGACGGCGAAGAAGAACTGCAGCTGCGTCTGGACGAAGTCGTGCTGCGACACCGAACCATCGACGACGCCGCGGACGTAGGGGATCTCTGGAGTGTTGGCGCGATTCATGGCCGCGGACCTTGCCAGATTCATGTTCACGATGGCAGGTCGGACGACTAGATCTGCGCCGTGACGAACCGAGACACCCGCCCGTGGGGACGCGAAGAGAAGGCCGGCACCTGGGACGCGATCGTCATCGGCTCAGGCATCGGCGGCATGACTTCAGCGGCCCTGCTCGCGAAGTGCGGCCTCAAGGTCTGCGTGCTCGAACAGCACTACGTGCCCGGTGGCTTCACCCACACCTTCACCCGCAAGAACTACCGCTGGGACGTGGGCGTGCACGCGGTCGGCGAAGTCACCGTTCGCAGCATGCCGGGCCGACTTCTTCACGCGCTCACCGACGGCAAGCTCGAGTGGGCGCCGCTGGGCCCGGTGTACGACGCGTTTCATTTTCCCGGCGGCATGCACATCGACTTCCCCGACAGCCCGGGGCAGTTCCGCGAGAACCTGCTGCAGGCGTTTCCGCGCGAAGGCGCGGCGATCGACAAGTACCTGGGCCTCGCGAAGACCATCTCGGCCGGCATGCGCGGCTACTACTTCTCGCGCGTGCTGCCGAACCAGGTCAGCCACCCGGCCGAGAAGCTGCTCGCCTCCAGAATTCAGCCGTACCTCAAGGCGACCACCCGTTCAGTCATCGCCGGCCTCACCGATGACCCGAAGCTGCGCACGCTCTTCTCGGCGCAGTGGGGCTACTACGGCTCGACGCCCAGCCGTTCTGCCTTCGCGATGCAGGCGCTGGTGGTGAAGCACTTCCTCTGGGGCGGCTACTACCCGGTGGGCGGCTCGCAGCGCATCGCCGAGACGCTGCTCGACACCGTCGCGAGCAACGGCGGCTGGACGCGAATCATGGCCGACGTGCAGCAGATCTTGATCGAAGGTGGCCGCGCCGTCGGCGTGCGACTCAAGTCCGGCGAAGAGCTGCGCGCCCCACGAATCATCAGCGCAGCCGGCGTCCTGTCGACGGTTCGCAACCTGCTTCCCGAATCGATGAAGCAGACGAAGTGGGCGCAGTCTTTCGCCACGCTCAAGCCCTCGTCCGCGCACGTCTGCCTCTACCTCGGCTTCAAGGGCGACATTCGCAAGGCGGGAGCGACCCCTGCCAACCAGTGGTTCTACGAAGTGTGGGACAGCGAAGACGACGCGTGGAAGGTGACGCCCACAGGTGAGCTGCCGCCCGCTCCCGTCCTCTATACGAGCTTCCCTTCGCTCAAAGATCCCCTGCACCAGGGCGACGACAACCACACCGGCGAGGTCGTCACCTTCGTCCCGTGGGAAATCTTCGAGCCGTGGCGCGACAAGAAGTGGAAGCGGCGCGGCGACGACTACGAAGCGTTCAAGCAGCGAATGACCGACCGTTTGCTGAAGCAGCTCTTCGAGAAGCTACCCGGCCTGAAGGACAAGCTCGCTTTCGCCGAGCTGTCGACGCCGATCACCACGGATCACTTCGTGCGCCCGACGTCCGGCTCGATCTACGGCATCGAGCCCACGCCCGCGCGCTTCGGCAACCGCTACCTGAAGCCACGCTCACCCGTGCCCGGCCTGTTCTTCGCGGGCAGCGACGTCGCCTCGGTCGGCGTCGTCGGCGCGATGATGGGGGGCGCCCTCGCCGCGGTCGCTGCCGAGCCGTGGGCCACCTTGGGCTTCATGCGGAAGGGAGTCCTCTGAGCCACCGTTCGGACGCCTCGTCGGCTGGAAAGTAGGACTCGATCGCCAGCTCTTGCGCCGTCACGTCCATCGGCGTGCCCAGCGTGGTGAGCATCGTGAACAGTTTCACCTCGGTGTCGCCGTGCTTGAGGTGAATGGTCGCGACCGGATCATTCGCGCGGGGCGCTCCGTCGGGCATCAGCGCGGCGACCCCGGGGTAGGTGAGCAGCTCGGCGCGCAACGCTTTGCGATCTTCATCATGCGGGTGAAGCGAGCACTCGCGATCGATTCGCTCGAGCGTGAAGGCCGCCATCTCGACCCAGTTCACGATGCAGGGGCGCAGGCCCTGAGGGTGCAGCAGCGCCCGGAGCAGATTGCCTGAGATCCGCGGGTCCTCGGGCATCACGGGCAAGAAGGCGGCGAGCATGCGGGTCGCTCCGTCGTTGAAGCGCAGCAGGTTCCACGTGCGATCGACGACGACGGCGCCATACGGCTCCTGCTTCTGCAGCACGAGGTCAATCGCCCTCTTGATCGGCGCCATCGCGAGGCTGTCGAGCGCCGAGCTCGGGTACACCGGCGCGAAGCCCGCGCAGCCGAGCATCACGTTGCGATCGCGCAGCTCGAGCTCGAGGACGCTGGCCAGCACCAGCACCATCTGGCGGCTCGGGCGCGCCTTGCCCCGCTCGAGGCAGCTCAAGTGCCGCGTCGACACCTCGGCGTCATCTGCCAGCTGTTCCTGCGTCAGCCGCGCCCCTTCGCGCCAGCGCCGCAACATCGACCCGAAAGAATCCGTGCCCATGGGTGCGAACATATTCCGCGGCAGCGCGCGTCTGGTACGAGGCTTCGCGTGGAGAAGACGACGCGCCGTCGCTGGCTGATTCGACTGGCGTTCGCCGGCTCGCTGATCTTCGCCGCGCTCGTCGTCGCCGGCATCGGTTGGTCGCGCTGGATGCTCGAAGGTGGCGAGCTGGGAAGGTCGCACCAGAAGCTCACCGCGCCCCACCCCGGCTGGAGCTTCCCCGCCAGGATTTTTTCCCGCGCGCTTCCTCTCGATTCGATGAGCCCTGGCCGCCGCGTCGCCGAGGCGAAGCTGCGCGGCTACACCGAGAACTGCTTCGCAAAGGAAGAGAACCCGGGCACCTATTGCGAGAAGAGCAAGCGCGTCATCCCGCGATCCGGCACCTCGCTCGAGGCCGTGCAGCTGGCGACCTTCGTCGGCCCCGACGGCGAGCTGCGCACCCACCTGCCGATCGCCGAGGCGCCGAAGGTGTTGCTCGACGCGATCCTCGCCTCAGAAGACCGGGACTTTCGCGATCACCGCGGCGTCAGCTTCACCGCCCTGGCCCGCGCCGTCTTCGCCAACTCGAAAGACGGCCAATACTCGCAGGGTGGCAGCACGCTGACGATGCAGGTGGTGCGAAGCCTCTCGCAGCGCAGCGAGAAGAAGGTGTCGCGAAAGCTGCGCGAGATGGCGCTGGCGATGGGCCTCGACTCTGCGCTGGGAAAAGACGCGGTGCTGCAGATGTACCTCGACGCGCCGTACCTCGGGCAGCGCGGCACCTTCTCGATCTGCGGCTTCGCCGAGGCGGCGCGGCACTACTTCGGCAAAGACATCCGGTCGCTCGATATTGCCGAGACCGCGACGCTGGTCGCGATTCTCCCGGGGCCGGGGAAGCTCGCGCCTGACAAGAACCTCGAGGCCTGCCGGGCGCGACGCGATCGCCTGCTCACCGAGCTCGGCAAGTCGTACGGCTACGACGTGAAGGAAGCGCTCGCCTCGCCGATCGCGCTCGCGAAGCCCACGCCGGTCGTCGAGCGCTACCCCGCGTACCTGTCGGCCGTGCGCGCCTCGCTCGAGTCGCAGCTGCCACCCGCGGTCGTCTACGGCGCCGGCCTCCGCGTCGAGACGTCGATCGATCTCGTGATGCAGGACGAGGCCGAGAAGCTCTTCCCGCTGAAGACGGCGAAGTACGAAGGGCTGGTGGGCGCGAAGCCGGGCCTGCTGCAGACGGTCGGCATCGCGCTCGACGTGCAGACGGGGCAACTGCTCGCGCTCTACGGCGGCAGCGGCGTCACCCTCTCGAGCTTCAACCGCGCGACGCAGGCGCATCGGCAGCCGGGCTCTGCGTTCAAGCCGCTGGTGTACGCGCTCGCCTTCTCGACCGGGAAATACACCGCGGCGTCGACGCAGCCGAACAGCTTTCGCGAGTTCAAGACGCCCGCTGGAAAATGGCGGCCGACGAACGTGGGCGGCGAGACTTCGGTGACCGCGTGTCTGGCCCAGGGCCTCGCGTGGTCGCAGAACATCGCCACCGCCTCGCTGCTCGAAGAGCTGGGCGGGCCGCAGCCATTGATCGATTTCGCGAAGAAGGCCGGCTTCGACACACGCACCTTCCCGGTCGAGCTGGGCCTCGCGCTGGGCCAGGCGGAGGTGGTGCCGGTCGAGATGGCGCAGCTCGCGGCGATGATCGCGAACGGCGGCCGGCGCGTCGATGCGACGCCCATCGTCTCGGCGGTCGACGTCGCAGGGGTGCAGCGGCTCGGCACGATCGCCAACGGGCCGCAGGTGCTGGATCCCGTCGCCGCTGCGTTGACGCGCGATCTGATGCGCCTCGTCATCGAGTACGGCACGGGCGGAGCGACCCGCGGCGTCGCCGGCGAGTCCGGCTACCAGGGCCCGGCAATCGGAAAAACCGGCACCACCGATTCCGAGAAAGACCTCTGGTTCGTCGGAGCGTCCCCCAAAATCGCCACCGTCGTCTGGGTCGGCTTCGATCTTCCGGCGCGGGTCGGAGCTTCTGCCGCCGATCTCGCCGCTCCGCTGTGGGGCTGGTGGATGGGAAAGGTCGCCCAGGCCGATGGCCCGCCCTTCCCCGATTTTCCGAAACAGCCCGTGCTCGTGAAGACCGGCATCTGCACCGTCACCGGGCTCTTGCCGGGCGAGGGTTGCAAGGTGATCGCCGCGCCCTTCGTGCCGGGAACCCAGCCGAAGCTGCAGTGCGCGATGGACCATTCGGCCGACGTACACCCCGCGCACGAGAGTCTTTGGAAGCGAAAGGCGCGCGAAGCGGCTGAGGCCGACGCCGGCGCTACGGCAGTCGAACCCGAGCCACCCCTTCCCGAATGAAGCTGCCGATGCCCGGCTTGCATCGGCCCCAACCCGCTGCGACATTCCGCCGCGTGAACGACGACAACAATGGCAACCGCAAGACGGCCGCGATCAGCGGCGCCGAGGCCCGGACTCCCGCAGATCGCGTCCGCCAGATTCAAGAGATGCAGCGCGCGCTGGAGGCCGCCCCGATGGCGCAGGCGGCTCCGGTCGCCGCGCCCCAGGCGCCTGCGGGCTCGACCTCGCAGTTAAACGACGCCTTCGCGGTCGCCCGCGCGCTGGCCGTCAACGAAGCGCTGAAGGTCGACCCGAAGCAGCAGGTCGAATACGGCAAGCTGCAGAAAGACGTCGGCGCGCTGTTCGGCGGCGGCAAGACGGACCTCGAGCTCAAGGGCGAGCCGTGGAAGATCATCTCTTTCCTCGACGCCGCGCCCGCGCTGTTCGAGCCGAAGAAGTCGCTGGCCGACTACGAGCCGCTGGTCGCCCCGAAGGGCATCGTCACGAAAGAAGGCCTGCTCTTCGAGGTCGGCCTCAAGTCGAAAGACGGCTCGGAGCCACTGCAGAAGAAGCAGGTGCTCGTCGGCACCGACGGCAAGCTCAAGGGCGCCGAGTGCAAGACGCCGCGCGACCTCGACAGATTGCTCGCGTTCATTCCTCCTGCTGGCACCGCGAAGGGACTCAAGGCCCAAGAGAGCACCCAGGCCCGCTTCGAAGTGCCGGTGTCGAAGTCGCAGACGCTGTTCTTCAACAACTTCGGAATCCAGGTTGAGGCGTCGGCGAACCGCACGCTCCACGACATCAAGGCCAGCTACCACCTCGACGAGTTCCAGGCCGGACTCTAGGCCGTGGAGCTGATGCCGATTGTGCAGGCCGGCACGCCGGTGCTTCGCGCCCGGGCCTCTGAAGTCACGCCTGAGGCAATTCCTTCGCCCGAGTTCCAGGCGCTGCTGAAGATGATGATCGCGGTGATGCGTGAGGCGCCGGGGGTAGGCCTTGCTGCTCCGCAGATCGGAATTCCGCTGCGGATTATTGTGCTGGAAGACGACGAGTCGATGATCGCGAGCACCACCGAGACGGAACGCACCGAGAAGGGCCGGGTCGCTTTCCCCACCCGCGTCTTCATCAACCCCGAGCTGAAAGTTCTCGGCACCAAGACCGAGACGTTCTTCGAGGGCTGCTTGAGCGTCGACGGCTATGCCGCGCTGGTCGAACGCTTCCACGAGGTCGAGGTGACGGGCCTCGACGAGCACGGCGTGGAGCAGGTGTGGCACGTGACGGGCTGGCCCGCGCGAATCCTCCAGCACGAGGTCGACCACATCAACGGCACGCTCTACATCGACCGGATGAAGACGAGATCTTTCGCGCTCACCAGCCACGTGCGGTCGCACTACGCCGGGAAGCCGATCGCCGACGTCATCAAAGAGCTGAAGATCGGAGCCCCGTGAAGAACGTCGTTCGTTTCGTCCTCGCCGCCGCGATGGTTGGCGTCGGCGTGCTGCACTTCGTCTCACCCGAGCCTTTCGTTCGCATCGTCCCGCCGTTTCTTCCGGCGCCCCTGCTGCTCGTCTACGTCAGCGGCTTCTTCGAGATTCTCGGCGGCCTTGGCCTGCTCGTGTCGAAGGTGCGGCTCTACGCGGCGTGGGGCTTGATCGCGCTCTACGTCGCCGTCTTCCCCGCGAACATCTACATGGCGGCGCAGCACGTGCAACTTGACCCGGCGAACCCGATGCCCGCGTGGATTGGATACGCGCGGCTCCCGCTTCAGGCGCTCTTCATCGCGCTCGCCTACTGGCTGCGGAAATGAGTCAGAGCGCCAACCCGAGCATGATCCGGCCGACCACGGTCGAGTCGAACCCGGCCCGCGCCGCGTTCGGCGCCGTGAAGACGTACACCGGCAAGCCCAGGTGCGCGGTGAGCCAGAGCCGCCCGCGCGCCAGCGACAGCGTCGGCCCCACCACCACGCCACCGCCCTGAAGCAGGTGGCTGTGCACCGCGACGTTCGTCAACTTGTTCAGCGACCACGCCTCGAGCCCTAAGTTCATCGAAGGGCGTGGGCCATCGGCCTCCATCAGGTTCGCCGAGACGCCCACCGAAAGGTCCGTCCACTCCCACCGCGTCCCCGGGCCGTTGACCCCGTTGAACTCAAGCGATTCCCAGAACGAGAAGTTCGCCGCGAGCAGAAAACGACCCACGTTCTTCGACACGCCGACGGTGAAGCGGAACTGCAGTGGGTGCTGCGCCTCGAACCAGTGAAGCATCTGCGCCTGGATGAAGAAGTCGACGGGCCACTTGCCCTCTTCGATGGGCCGCCACCGCAGCTCGGTGACCCACATCATCAGCCCCGACTTCTCGCCGGTTGGCTCGGCCACGTCCGTCTTCTCGAACACCAGGAACCCGGCGAGCTCGAGGTTGTCGAGCAGGCCGAAGCGCGCGCCCAGCCACGCCATGCCGTTCGTCGCGGTGCCTCCGGCGAACTGCGGCCGGCCGAAGTCCAACCACCCTTCGAGCTCGATCTCGCCCTCTGCGTTGCTCGACGCGTCTGTCGTCAAGTCGAACCGGCGCACGCCCGCGTCTGCCTGCACCGCCAGCAGCACGATCGCCAGCGCGGCGAAGAGCTCACTTCGTCTGCATCGCATAGGTCCCGTCCCAGTCAGCGGGTGGCGGCTGCGCGAGGAAGCGATCGCAGCGGGCGGCAAACGTGCGCGAAGGTCCATCGGCAGGCATGGACTCGAAGATGGCTTTGGCTTCCCCAAACCGGCGCTCACGGTACGCCTTTAGGCCGGCCGCAAAATCGCTGCGAACTTTCTGCTGCAAACCCGTGAGCTGACCTTTGCGCGCCAACAGCTCGAACACGCGCACTGGCTTCAGCTTTCCCTTCACCTGCAGCAGATCGAGCTCGCGCGCTTCGACGTGGTCCTTCGCCTGCGCGTACGTCTCTTCGGAAATCATCAGCTCGGTGCCGTACTGCTTGTTGGCGCCCTCGAGCCGCGACGCGAGGTTCACGGTGTCGCCAATCGCGGTGTAGTTGATCTTGTCGGTGGCGCCCATGTTGCCGACGATCGCCGGGCCGGTGTTGAGGCCATAGCGCACGCCGAAGCCGGGCTTGCCCGCGGCCTTCCACTCGATCGAGATCCGCTTCGCCTCCGCGCACATCTCGAGAATCGAAAGGCAAGCCCGCGTCGCGTGGTCGGCCGAGTCGCGGGGCGCATTCCAGAACGCCATGATCGCGTCGCCTTCGAACTTGTCGACGTAGGCGCCATGCGCGAGCAGCACCTTCACCATCGCGTCGAGGTACTGGTTCAGCAGCTCGACCAGGGCTTCTGGCTCCAGCGACTCGGAGATCGTCGTGAAGCCTGCGACGTCGCAGAAGAGAATCGTCAGCTCGCGACGCTGCCCCTGCATCGACAGCCCCTTGCCGCCGACCACATCGGTCGCCATCTCGGGCGACAGGTACCGGCCCAGCGCGTCCTTCGCGAGCGCGCGCTCTTTGAGGCCCTGCACCATCTCGTTGAAGCGCCGCGCCAGGTCTCCCAGCTCATCCTTCCGGTCGGCCGGCACCGTCACCTGCAGATCGCCCTTCGCGACGCGGCCCGCTGCTTCGGAGATCTGGTTGATCGGCCGGCTCAGGTTTCGCGACAGCGCGACCGCGATGCCCATCGCCAGCAACACGACGCCGAGGCCGATGCCCGCGAGCTCCGTCTGCGCCGCCTTGATGCGCTCGAACTCTTCCGCGCGCGAATAGAAGACGCCTGCCTTCACCGGCCCTTCGACCAGGCCGGGCACCGCCAGCGGCAGCGCGTAGTGCGGCACCCCGGCCAGCGTCACTGCTGCCTTCCCGGTGGGTTTCGTCGCGAGCCAGGCGGCGGCTGCATCTTCGATCTCCGAGCCTGCGTCGCGCGAGCGGAAGGTGCTGTCGATGGGTTTGCCGCGATCGATGAACACCGCGTCGGCCCCGGTTGCGCTCACCCTCTCGAGCTCGAGGCGGTGGCTGGCGACCAGCGCGGCGCCGACGACCTCGTCACCTCCGATGCCCGAGGTGTGGAACACGACGCGGCTGCCGGCGGCGAGGTACAGCCCCTTCGTGAGCCCCGGAAGCACCGGAGCGTCGCTGCGAAGGCGCGGGCCGCTCCACAACATGCGGGCGGACTCGTTTCCGGTGGCGATCGCTCCGAGCAGGGTCGACACCTGCAGGTTGTTCATCACCTCGTTCTCGAGCAGCGACCGCGCGCCGTCGCCCGCCTCGCCGTACGCCAGCGTGCCGTCGGCGCCTACCAGCATCATCACGTCCTGCTCGTCGTCGACCCAGTACTCGTCGACGAAAGACTCGAAGTAGTCGTTCGCGTTCTTCGTGCGCTCTTCGTCAGTCTTTCCGCCCAGGCCTTCGGGGTCGGCGAGCCCGGCGCGCGCGGTGAGCCCGCCCTTGATGCGCGCGTCGTTGGTCAGCGGGCGCAACAACAGACGCGCCCGGTGATCGCGGTCATCGATGGTGCTGAGGATGACGGCCGACGCGGCAGAGATCGCACGCTGCGACACTGGTTCGTAGGTGCGCTGCAGAATGCGGCTGGCGATGGTGGCGGTGAGAACGACGAGCGCGACGATGAGGCCAGAGAGGATGAGGAAGAGCCGGGGTCCGAACCTCACTTCCACTTGTCCTCGGACTCGCCGGGCGAGCCTCCGTCGGGCATCAGCGCGCGGTAGTCGACCTTGTCGCGCCGTTGGTGTTTCAGCAGTGACGCTTCAATCTCAGTCGTGCCTTCGAGCGTGATGTCGAGCTTCGTCGTCTTGCCGTCCTGAATCACGACGTCGACTTCCAGGGGTGCCTTCGCCGACCGGTGCCAGACGGTGAGCTTGTGTTTCCCCGCGGGGATGCCCTGAAGCTTGTACGGCGCCGTCGCGCCCTCCGCGCTCGAGAGCAGCGTGTAGAAGTCGTTGGGCACGACGTACACGGTCGAGATCATCTCTTTGTGAATGTCGCAGAAGACGGTGATTGGCCCGACACGATCGAGCGGGCGAGTGTCGTACGGGTCGTCCGTCGGGCGGTACTTCTTCGAGTTGATGCCCACCTTCGGGTCGGGCGAGAAGACGTGGTGGTAGATGTTTTCCAGCGTCTCTTCGTTGGTGAACCGCACCACGCCGCGCCGCACGATGGGCAAGACGACCTTGTCGAAGGCGCGCCCCTGCTGTGCCATCAGCGCCGGTTTGGTCGGCTTCGCGCCTTCCACCGTGTCACCCAGGTAGACGAGCGTGTTCTTCGCGTACGCAGGCTGCCCGTCGCGCTTCACGGTGATGACGCCTTCCACGGCTCCCGCTGCGAGGGCCGGGCAGGAAAGCAGACACAGCCAGACGAGGGAACGCACGGCGCCGCACGATACGCCAACCTCGGCACGGGAAAGGCCCTGAAGGCTTGCAGGCCCCGCCCTCGGGTTCGGCTTCGAGGGGCCAGAAAGGCGGCGAAGCACTACGGTGTGGTTCGACGTGGCCCGCTTCCTCTTCAAGCTCTTCCGCAAGCTCGCCTGGTGGCAACAGGTGGCGGCCGCCGTGGCGCTGCCGATTCTGCTGCTCAACCTCACCGTCGCCTTCCTCGGCAGCAGCATCATCTTCCCGCTGTCGCCGTTCTTCCTCGGCGAGAAGTGGGCGGCGCTGAAGCTCTACGCGTGGCACCGGCCTTCGTGCCTCTTCACCGGACACGAAGGGCTGAGCGGCCTCACCGCAAAGGCCGAGAAGGACGCCGGCCTGCCGAAAGGGCTGATGCAAGCGATCGTCGAGGTCGAGTCAGACGCGCGCTCTCACCGCATCTCGTACGCCGGAGCGATGGGCCCCGCCCAGCTCATGCCCGGCACTGCGCTGATGCTCGGCGTGAAAGACCCCTTCGACCCCGAGCAGGCCATCAACGGCGGCGCCCGCTACCTCGCCCAGCTGCTCAAGCGCACCGGCAGCGTGACGCTGGCCGTCGCCGCCTACAACGCCGGACCCAACAACGTGAACGGCGCCGTGCCGAAGAACGGGCAGACCGAGTTCTACGTCGCCCGGGTGATGAAGAAGTTCGAGGGGCGCGACTAGAACGGGCAGATGACGTCGATGACGCCGCCGCGGCCCGCGTAGATGACGCCCGTGTCGGGGTGAATCGCCATCGCGCCAAAGAGCTTCGAAGTCCCGAAGTCGAACTGCGCCAGGTACCCGCCATTCGGCGAGAACTTCTGCAGCCGCGACGCACCCGGGTCGCTGGCGTAGACCTTTCCCTCGGCGTCGATCGCGACGCGGCTCGGGCCGTAGTGCGTGGCGCCGGTTTCGTTGCCGTCGAACTGGCCCTTCTCGGGGCCGCGCCCGCCGAACTGCACCCGCTGCGAGCTGCTGCCAGGCGTGTACTGCGACACCACGTTCAAGAAGATGTCGGCGACCCAGATGGTCTGCGACGTGTAGTCCCAGGTCAGGCCGGCGGGCAGCAGCATCTTCCCGACGCCCACCCCCGAGATGCCGTACTCGTCGACGTACGTGCCATCGGTCTTGTACCGGTAGATGCGGCTCAGCCCACCGATGTTGAGCAGCCCTTCGCCGTCGAAAGCGGTCGCGAGGCCCTCGTCCTGCCTGCCGCCGTTGGCGACGAAGGTGCCGGTGAAGTTCCCTTTCGCGTCGAACTTCTTCACGCTGGGTGGGCCGGACTCGAAGTTCTCGACGACGTAGGCGTTGCCGGCCGCATCGAGCGCGAGATCACGAACGGGCCCGAGGTGTCCGCGCCCGTACGTGCGAGAGAGCCCGTAGCTCGGCGGAGCGAGCACCGCGACGAACGAGTCCGGATCAAGCTCTGAGAGGACGTGAAGGTTGCGGTCTTTGTCGAAGACGATCGCGCGGATGTCCTTGAACGCGTCGTTGCCCGCGGGCGACGAAACGGAAATCGAATCGGACAGCGTCCGCATGCACACCGGCGGCCCGAGGCCGGTGACGATGGTGTTCCCGCCGTCGGGGTTGCGCGAGTACAGCCCGCTGCAGGCGATGGTGAAGACGAGCAGCAGTGGAGCTGCGCGAGTCATCCCCAAAATCAGGCCCCGCACTCAGATGGCTCGTCGCGGTACGCCACGCCAGAAAGGTCGAGCTTCCCGTCTTCGCCGATGGTGCCGTCGCGCGTCTTCCCGTCGATCGTCACTGACAGCTTCCGGCCGGTCAGCGTCCACTTGCCCTTCAGCGTCTTGCTGTCGACCTTCCCCGAACCTTCTTCCATCACCTTGGTGGTCTCGGTGATGGTGCCGTTGGCGGCGAAGGTGAGCTGGCTCAAGGAACCGTAGGCGCCTTCGCCAGGGCTCCAGAAGCGGACCTTGGCGAGCAGCGCGGGCAGGTCTTTCTCGCGCGAGGGCGAGAGGCCGACCATCGACTGGTAGGCGAGCGTGTCGCGAATGGGCTCGAGGTCGCGATCGACGGCGACGCGATCGAGGCGGCTGGGGTCGAGCAGCACGGATTTTTCGAGGTGGCCGGTGATCGAGCTGCGGTAGGCGTCGCCGTCACAGACGCGGCCGGCCTTGCGGAGCAGCGACTGCGCGCAGGCGAGGTTGAAGTGCGCGAGCGCGACGGCGCGGTTGCGGTCGACCTTCTCGCGCGTGGTGGTGGGGGCTTCTTTGTCGCCGAGCTCGATCGCCTGCTGAAACAGGGTGATGGCCTCGACGAACTGCTTCGCCTTGTACTTGTCCATCCCTGCGGAGTTCAGTGACTTCGGAGTGACGGGAGCAGCGGAGCTGATCAACAAGAGGACGAGTGCGAATGACATGGCGGCCATGCTAGTCCCGCGGCACGTCATCACCTTGGAGATCGCATGAAAGCCAAACAAGCAGTCGTGGTCGGGTTCGTCTTTGGAGTCTTCCTCTCGGTCGCCGTGGGCTGTGGAAGCAGCACCGGCACGGGAAGCTGCAGCACCTCGAACTGCACGGGCTGTTGCTCGGCGAGTGGCACGTGCGTCGGAGGCACCGCGGACACTGAGTGCGGCAAAGGTGGCGCGACGTGCAGCAAGTGCTCGACCGGCACGCCTTTCTGTTCGGCGGGCGTCTGTAAGGCGACCTCGGGCTCGGGTGGCGGCAGCGGCGGAGTCGGCGGCGGCAGCGGCGGAGTCGGCGGCGGCAGCGGCGGAGTCGGCGGCGGTAGCGGCGGAGTCGGCGGCGGCAGCGGCGGAGTTGGCGGCGGCAGCGGCGGAGTCGGTGGCGGCAGCGGCGGAGTCGGTGGCGGCAGCGGTGCCGGCGGCGGCGGAGTCGTCCTGGCCTGCGGCGCAAGCGCGGTCGCCGACCACATCGTCTTCTCTGAGGTTCGTACGCAGCCAGGAAACAACGAAGGCATCGAGATCTACAACCCGACGAATGCTTCGGTCGACCTCTCGGACTACCGCATCTACAACGCGACGTTCATCTCCCCGGACGGCCTCAGCGACTGCCGCTACTACAACCACGCGATCCTGATCGATGGCGGAACCTGCGGCGAGGCGTTCACCGACTTCGACATTCAGTTTCCGGCCGGCTCCTCAATCGGAGCCGGACAAATTCGCGTGATTGCGATCAACGGGGCGACCTCGTTCTGCGCCGCGGGAAATTGCGCGAACGCGATGCCGGACTTCGAGATTCCGCCAACCGATGGTGGCCAGAGCGCGACTGTCCCTGACATGCGTGGTGTCTGGCACCTCAACCAGGCGGCTGGCCTTCTGACCAACGCTTCCGAGGATCTGATCCTCTACAAGTGGGATGGCGTGCAGGGTTCGAACGTTCAAGACGTCGACTACTTCATCTACGGCAACGGTATCCGCACGGACAAGACGGGTGTTGGCACCTATCTGAACGACACCCTTGTCGCGGCGCAGCAGGTGTTCGATTCAGGAACCCTTCTTGCGGACGCAGGCTTCGCCAACTCCACCAGTTACGTCCGCGGTTGTTACAACGAGCTCGGCGAGACGAAGACTGGAGGCAACGGCATCACGGGCCACAACGAGACGAGCGAGAACCTCGGCGCAAGCTGGTTCCTGGGTACACCGAACTTCGGCGTGAAGACCCCCGGCTCAACCCCATAAACAGCTGCTACGCAGTTCGGTCGAGCATCTCGGAAGGGGCGATTCGAGACAGCCAGCAACGAAGGCCGACACAACGAGCGAAAGCGAAACGTTTCTCATGACTCCCCCAGGACAAAATCACAGCGCCCGAAACACAGACCACCGCTTCACGCCGACGGGCTCAGGCAGCGCCTTGGAAACATACGCGAGGGTCTCGATGGCCGCGCCCTGGGACGCGAACCACTCCGCGACACCGGGCGCCGAATACACCGCGTCGCTCATCGAGATCTGAAACGACTCAGCGAGCCCCTGCAGCTTCGCGGCGACGTTCACGGTGTGGCCGAAGTAATCGATGCCGGTGTTGAGCTTCACCGCGATGCAGGGCCCGGTGTTCAGCGTGATGCGCAGCTTCGACGGAAGATCCGCGCGGCCCGGATGAAAGCACTGGTGAATCTCGAGCGACGCCTTCACCGCATCGAGCGGACTGTTGAACGCCCCCATCGCCGCATCACCAATCGTCTTCACCACCGCGCCGCGGTGCCTCGCGACGATCGCGAACACATCGGTGAAGTGCCGCTTCACCTCGACGAACGCCGCCGGGTCACCGCGCTGCGCGTACATCGCCGTCGACCCCACCATGTCCGTGAACATGATCGTCTGTTCGCCGATCGCCAGCTGCACGTCCGAGCTCAGGTACTCCTCGCTGAACAGGTCACGGAACTCCTGAAAGCTCAACAGCCGCCCCGGCCACAGCGCCAAATCCGTCCACTGTGACGCCTCGACGATGAACCGCTTCTCTTCCGCTGAGTCGTTGACGAATCGCACCGTCGCCGCCGCGTCGGCCGGCTGTTCTCCGGGCTGCTCGCTGACCCGCCCGCTGCACCCGAATGTGTTCCTTCGTCGCCGGCTCGGCGCTGCAGTACGTGCGCTTCTCGATGTGCCGAATCGACGGGTGCACGTGAAAGGTAATCTCCACTGCTTCCGACGCGCCCGTGCCGAAGTCGATCTGACACGTCTCGCACGCCGCGTTCGCCTGCAGCCCGCCAAGGTTCGCGCTCGCCTCCGCCACGCCCCGGCAGTGCGGACACACCGCATCCCACGACAGCTCGAGCAGCCCCAGCCGCGTCGCGTGAAGGCAGACGCCCAACAACCGGTCTTCATCCAGGTTCCACGCCCGCGCCCGCTCGCGCACCTGGATGCGGTGCAGGTCCTGCTCGTCACCCACCCGCACCCAGTCGATCAACGCATCCACCGACGCCCGATGCTGGTTCTTTGCGTACAGCGCATCGCGCACAGTCATCAGCCGCGCCTCGGCCTCGACAGCCAGCGGCGCCCGCTTCGGCTGCTTCTCCACCACCTCGGCGAAGACCTTCGCGAAGCCCTTCTCGAGCGACGGGAACCCGAGCTTCAGCGCCACCCTGCCGACAAGCCCACGCGGAATCGCGCCGAAGTAGACGTAGACGCGCGTCTTCGCCGGGCCCAGCGGCTCGAGGTGAAACGCCGCGAACACCACCTTCGAGAAGCCCCGCTCGTACAGCCGCACCGACTCGAGCCACTGCCCCACCACCCAGTTCCACGGCACCTCGACCCATGCGTGCGGCACCCCGCCCGGCTTCGAGCTGCCGTACCGCACGCCGTCGCGGTCTTCGAACTTCATCTCGGCCACGCCCAGCGCGCGATTCATGCGCGACGAGTCCGCCAGCACCGGCCACAGCGCCTGCGGCGTCAGGTCGAGGTCGTACGTCCAGAACCACTCCACCCGCTTCCCGCCGCATGCTCCGTAGGCCACGGATGCAGCGCGGCGAACTGCGCCAACTCGAGCTTCGCGCTCACCGCGGCCGCGACTCGGCAAGCTCAGGCACGCCCATCATCAGCGCCCAGTTCTTCAGCAGCGGCCCTTCACGCGTCAGCAGGACGTCGATGTTCTGGTTGCCGAACTCCTCGCGTTCTTCCCTCAGGGCCTGCGTCTCCTTCTGAAGTTTTTCCTGCATCGCCACCGCCTGCGCCACCTCGGGCTGGTTCGCCAACTGCTCCGGGTCGCCTGGGCTCAGCGGCGGCTGGTCCCCTCCCAACAGCCGGTACGTCATTCGCCGCGACGCCACCCGCGCCACCATCGCTTCGATCTGCACCACGTCGTCGGCCGTCAGCCCCGCCCTCTTCCGGGCGAGCTCGTCAGCGTCTGCTTTCGCCTCGATGCCCGGGTCTTCGAAGACCTTCAGCCCGCCGTCCCACTTGGGCGGCGTCGCCTTCCCGAACTGCACCAGCAACGCTTCCTGGTAGCCCACGTACCCGTCGAGCATCGCAGGCGTCAGCGCCCAGCCCTTCGGAGCCTCGGCTTCAGCGGCCACCTGGGCGACGGCCCCGGCATCGGCCCGCGGGTTGCTCTTGCACCCTGAAAGCAACGCCAAACCCACGAACCCCAGCCGAAAGCCGTTCACGACCGCAATCCTGCCCGAATCCTTTGACGCGAGAGAAGCGGCTTTGGTTTAGGTTGCTCGAACTGTGAAGGTCTTCCTCGTACGACACGCCGACGCCGACGCTGAGATCCCCGAAGGGCTGGGCGACGAGGCCCGCACGCTGACCACCAAGTCCCGGGCTGCCGTGCGCGCCCACTTCGGGGCCTTGAAAGAACGCCTCGGAGCGCCCGCGCTGGTCCTCACCAGCCCGCTGACCCGCTGCGTCCAGACCTCGACCATTCTCACCCAGGCCATCGGCTACGACGGCCCGCTGCGCTCGCACCGCGCCCTGCTGCCCGACGGCCCCGTCGGAGCGATCGACGCCCTCCTCCGCGAAAACACCGAAGACTCCCTCGTCCTCGTCGGCCACCAGCCGTCGATGGGCTCGATCACCGCCCACCTGCTCGGCCTGCCGAGCTTCCCCAAGCCCTTCGCCCCCGGCACCGTGCTCGGCCTCGAGCTCACCGCGCCGACCACCCCCGAAGGCCCCTTCAAAGCCTCCCTTCTCTTCTACGCGCCTCCCGGGCAGCCCCTGCTCGAGTCGCTTTAGATGCTGGAAGACGCCGCCTACAACACGCTCGTCGCCGACGTCTTCAAGCGGCTCCTCAAAGGCCTCGACACCGTCGACCCCGACGCGCTCGACGCCGACAGCACGGGCGACATGGTGACGGTCACCGGCAACAAGTCCGGGCAAAAGGTCGTCGTCAACACCCAGCGCGCCGTGCGCCAGCTCTGGGTCGCCGGCAACGGGGCCGGCATCCACTTCGACTTCGAGCCCTCGACCGGAAGGTGGCTCGACGACAAGGGCAAGGGCCTCGAGCTCTACGCCTGGATTTCGACGTGCGTCGAGGCCGCCAGCGGAGCCTCGGTAAAGCTCTAACCCAGCGAGATGCGATCGCGCTTCGGCTTGCCCGGCATCGGCGACGCCTCGACCTGCCCGCCCCCGCTTCCCTGCGCCTTGAGCAACGCTGCCGTCGCCTCGCGCATCAACCCGCCAAAGCTGACGTGTTCCTTCGTCCAGTACTTCGGCTCGTAGGACGCCACGCCCGCCGACGCGCTGCCGCCGTCAAAAGACGCCATCTTCGACAGCTCGGCCTGAAGGCGGGAGGCGACGATCATCGCTCCGTCGCGCGGCGTGTGCGGCAGCAGCACCAGGTACTTGTCGTCGGCGAACGGCACGGTGAGGTCGATGTCGCGAATGATTTTGTGAATGCCGGCAATCGACTCAGCTCGAATCGCCGCCCGCTGGAACTCAGGCGCTTCGGTGCCGGCCAACCGTTCTTCCAGCCGGTCGAGCCCAACCAGCACCACCGCAATCGGGTATTGGTACCGTCGGCTGCGCTTCACTTCCAGCGGCAGGAAGCGCTTCAAGAAGCTGACCTCGGCCGCCGGCGTCGGCACCGCGGGGCCCGCCTGGTTCAGCTGATCTTTGAGCTTCCCGACCTGCGCCGACAGCGACACCGCCTCTTCCTCGAGCGCGCGGATCCGCTGGCGCATCGGGTCTTCGCGGCCCTTCATTTCCGACAGGTGTCCGTTGAGCCGCGCCGTCGCTTCGAGCAGCTTCGCCTCGCGCGCCTTCGGCAGCTCGACAGCCTTCATCAGCTCGGACTTCAGCCCCGCGTTGCGCAGCACCAGCTGGCAGGTCGACACCACGGCCGCGCGCTTCAGCGGCCCCAACAGAAACGCATCGGCGCCGACGTGGGCTGCCCTGTCTTCCGGGCGATCTTCCTCGGGCGCATACACCAGGACGACGGGGCACAGCGGCCGCAGCGTCTTCACCCGCGTACACAGCGCCTCGCCGTCGAAGCTCCCCGACGCCGAGGCGAACACCACGTCCAGCGCCTGGTCGCCCGCGAGCGCCTCGACCGCTTCGGCCACCGAATGCGCCGCCACCACCTCGTGCCGCGCGCTCTCGAGGAACTTCCTCAGCGCGGCAGAGATGGGCAGCGAAGGCTCGGCGACCAGCGCGCGCGCCAACCGCTCAAACCTCGAGGACTTCTTTTTCCTTCTTGATGACGAGGTCTTCGACCGTCTTCACGCCCGCGTCCGTTTCCTTCTGCACCTTCTCGTTCGCGCGCTTGTTCTCGTCTTCGGTAATCGTCTTCACCTTCAAGAGCTCTTTGAGCTTCTCGTTCGCGTCGCGGCGCTCGTTGCGAATGGCGACCTTGTGGTCCTCGCCCTTCGCCTTCACCTGCTTCGCGATGTCCTTGCGGCGCTCTTCGGTGAGCGCGGGAATCGGAACGCGGATGATCTCACCGTCATTCATCGGGTTGAGGCCCAGGTTCGCGTCGCGAATCGCCTTTTCGATTTCCTTGATGATGCCCTTGTCCCACGGCTTGACGGTGATCAAGCGGGGCTCGGGCACGCCCAGCGCGGCGCACTGGTTCAGCGGCGTCGGCGTGCCGTAGTTGTCGACCCGGACGCTGTCGAGCATCGCGGCGTTCGCGCGGCCGGTGCGGATCTTCGCCAAGCCCTGCTTGAGGTCGTCGATCGTCTTGTTGATCGCCGTGCCCAGGCCCTTCACCACGTCGTCATGCAATCCCATGTCGTTGCTCCCTTGTCGCTTAAGCGAAAACTGTCTCGCCCGTCCAAACGATGGTGCCGATGTCCTGCGGGTTGTTCGCCGCCTTTACGATGTTTCCCGGCGTCGTCATGTCGAAGACGATGATCGGCAGCTTGTTGTCCATGCACATCGCGATCGCCGTTGCGTCCATCACCTGAAGGTTCTTGTCCAGGGTCTCGCGGTAGCTGACCGTGCGGTACCGCTTCGCCGCCTTGTTCTTCTTCGGATCTGCGTCGTAGATGCCGTCGACCTTCGTGCCCTTCAAGATCACCTCGGCGTTGATTTCCATCGCGCGAAGCGACGCCGCCGTGTCGGTGGTGAAGTATGGGTTGCCGGTGCCAGCCGCGAAGATGACCACCCGGCCCTTCTCGAGGTGCCGCACCGCCCGCCTGCGAATGTAGGGCTCGCTGATCTGTTCCATCTTGATCGCCGAGAGCACCCGGGTGTGCACGCCTTTGCGCTCGAACGCGTCCTGCAGCGCCATCGAGTTGATGCAGGTGGCGAGCATGCCCATGTAGTCGGCGCTCGCGCGATCCATGCCCTGGGTGGCGCCCTTCACGCCGCGGAAGATGTTGCCGCCGCCGATCACGATCGACAGCTGCACTCCCGACTCGACGATTTCCTTCACCTCGCTGGCGATCTGCGAGATCACTTCGGTGTTGATGCCGTACTCGCCCTCCTTGGCCAGCGCTTCGCCCGACAGCTTGAGGAGGATCTTCTTGTAGCCAGAGGTCTTAACGGTCGACGCCATGACCCCGAGCTTCTACTGGAGGTGCGGGCCCGCGGCAGCAAGCTTCTGCCTCTTTCAGATCTGCGTCACTTCGTCGGCCAGGTTCATCGCCTGCAGGTGGGCGGCGACCTTCATCAGCTGCGCAGCCAGCAGCCGCAGCTCGTCGCCCGACAGGCGAATCTGGGTGATGCCGCCCGACGCATCGAGCAGCTCGACCACCGCCTCGTTGCGCTTTTCACGGGGAGCGACGCGCACCGCGCCCGAGCCCGTTCGGCTCTGGATCACGATTCCGGGACCTTTTCCTGCGCTGTGCACTTTGCTCACGGCTCTCGTCCTCGCGGCCCCCGCTTTGAGGATTGTCGTGGTGGATTTCCCAATGTTGCCGGGCAGATGCTGCCTGGCGCCCGCAAAGAAAAAGCGCAGGCCGTATGGAAACGGTCTGCGCTTGAACCTCAATGAATCTGGCTGGTTAGACGCCGCTGATCGTCTTGGCGACTTCCGCGGCCAGGTCTTCCTTCTTCTTTTCGATGCCCTCGCCGACCTCGAACCGCGCGAAGCGGGTGGCGTTGACGTCGCCGCCCGCGGCCTTGCCGGCGTCGGTGAGCAGGTTCTTCACCTTCTTTTTGTCGTCCTTGATGCTGACCTGATCGACCAGGTTGACGCCTTCGAAGTACTTCTCGACCTTGCCGGTGAGGATCTTGTCCCAGATGGCCTCTGGCTTCTTCGCCGCCGCGAGCTCTGCCTTGTAGATGTCTTTTTCCTTCTCGAGGACGTCGGCCGGGATCTCTTCCCGCTTCAGGTACGGCGGCTTCATCGCGGTCGCCTGCATCGCGAGGTCCTTCGCCACCGAGGTCACCGCTTCGTGCTTCGCGGCGCCGTCGTTGGCGGCCGTGAGCTCGACCATCGCGCCCTGGCGGCCGTTGCTGTGAAGGTAGCTGCCCAGCGTCGTCGCGCCCTGCAGCGCGAAGTGGGCGAAGCGGCGCACCGAGATGTTCTCGCCGATCTTGGCGATCGACTCAGCCAGCACGTCTTTCACCTTCTTGCCGTCTTTCCAGTCGGTTTCCTGAAGCGCCGCGACGTCGGCCGGGCCCTTCTTCGCGATCAGGTCGGCGATGTCTTTGGTCAGCGCGACGAAGTCCGGGTTCCGCGCGACGAAGTCCGTCTCACAGTTCACTTCGACGAGGGCGCCGGTGCGGCCGTCCGCGGAAGTCGACAGGCCAATCAGGCCTTCAGCCGCGATGCGCGACCCCTTGCTGGCCGCCTTGCTGATGCCCTTCTTGCGAAGCCACTCTTCGGCCTTGGTGAAGTCGCCGGCGCACTCTGAAAGGGCCCGCTTGCAATCCATCATTCCCGCGCCCGTCTTCTCGCGCAGATCCTTCACCATCGTGGCGGTGATCTCAGCCATGGAAATTCTCTCTTGAAAGGTTAGAGGAAAGAGGCCCGAAACGACCCGCCTTCGCGAGCCATCTCGGGCACCCTTGAAAAACGAGAACGAAATTACTCGGGCTTCGCTTCGGCAGCCGGAGCGGCCTCGGGAGCCGCTTCCGGGATCATCTCGGGCGCGGGCTCGGCAGACGAGCCAGCCTTCATCTCGACAACAGGCCCCTTGCCCGGCGCCTGATCGCGGCGGAAAGCGCGGCGGGGGCGATCGCCCTCGTCACGGCCACCGGTGCTGCGCTTGCGATCTTCCTGCGCGTCGCGGTCAGCCGCACCCGACGCCTTGTACCGGGCCGAGCCTTCGATCGCCGCTTCGGCGATCTTCGAGGTGAAGAGCTTGATCGAACGGATCGCGTCGTCGTTGCCGGGGATCACGAAGTCGATGCCATCGGGATCGCAGTTGGTGTCGACGAGGCCAATCACGGGGATGCCGAGGCGGGTGGCCTCGTGAACGGCGATCTGCTCCTTCTTCGGGTCGATGACGTAGATGCAGCCCGGCAGGCGGGTCAGCTCTTTCACGCCGCCCAGGTTCTTCTCGAGCTTCGAGCGCTCACGCTCGAGGTTCGCCACTTCCTTCTTGGGCAGGCGATCGTAGGTGCCGTCTTCCTTCATCTTTTCGATCGTCTTCAGGCGGTCGATGCCCTGCTTGATGGTCTTGAAGTTGGTCAGCGTGCCACCCAGCCAGCGGCTGGTGACGAAGAACTGACCCGAACGGGCCGCCTCTTCCTGAACCACGTCCTGCGCCTGCTTCTTCGTCCCGACGAAGAGCACCGAGCCCCCGCGCGACGTGATGTCGGCGACGAAGCGGAAGGCCGCACGGGCCATCGCCACGGTCTTCTGGAGGTCGATGATGTAGATGCCGTTGCGGGCGCCAAAGATGTACGGCTTCATCTTCGGGTTCCAGCGCTTGGTCTGGTGGCCGAAGTGCACGCCGGCCTCCAGCAACTGACGCATCGTGATGCCACCTGCGGGAGCCATCTGCTGCTGCTGATTCGTCTCGTCCATTGCGGTCAATTCTCTTTTTGAATGCTGCGGTTCGGTTGAGCCTCCACGATCGCTTGATGGGGCACTGAGACCCTCTTTCTGGACGATCCAGAAAGCACCGGGGTTTCAGCACGATCGTGTGTGAATTTTTGCTGCCGCCTTCGACCGGGACCGCGTCGCAGGCGCTGAGGCGTGTAACAAACCCCTTTCCGGGAGGCAACCGCGAACCGGGGCCGCTCCAGAGACCCGCTTCAGCCAACACCACCCCAGCCCCCGGGCCGCTCCAGAGAGCCGCTTCAGCGGGTCCCGCATGGGACCCGCAGGCGAACGAGCGGCCCCAGAAATACAGTCCCGCAGGCGAACGAGCGGCCCCAGAAATACAGTCCCGCAGGCGAACGAGCGACCTATGAAACGGTCAGTTACACGTCAGGACGCTGGTGAA
>Ga0209181_10002908_pt1 | contig 27349 bp, 17 predicted proteins | sample MAT05_FD_187208 | JGI IMG/M metagenome (GOLD analysis project Ga0209181, IMG submission 187208) | Freshwater microbial communities from Lake Fryxell liftoff mats and glacier meltwater in Antarctica - MAT-05 (SPAdes) (version 2) | ecosystem: Environmental > Aquatic > Freshwater > Ice > Liftoff...
GCCCATGACATGCAGCCCACACCCTATTGCCTTACACTCCGCGCCCCCGCGCTGCTGCGGTCCGGCTGGAGATGGGTCGATGTCCGAGTGGTCGATCGAGCGTGCGCGGCAGACATATTCCATCGCGCACTGGAGTGAGGGTTACTTCGACATCGACGCCGGCGGGCGCCTGGTGGCGCAGCCGCGCGGCAGCGGCGGGCCGCAGGTGGCGTTGGGCGATGTGGTGCGCGATGCCCAGGCACAGGGTCTGAAGCTGCCGCTGCTGGTGCGTTTCGTCGACGTGCTGGGCGACAAGCTCGCTCGCCTGCAGGCGGCATTCGCGCGCGCGATGACCGACTACGACTACAGCGGCGGCTACACCTCGATCTTTCCGATCAAGGTCAACCAGCAGTCCTCGGTGGTCGGCGAGCTGGTCGCGCGCGGCGAGCACGGCTTCGGGCTGGAGGCCGGCTCCAAGCCGGAGCTGATGGCCGTGCTCGCGCTGTCGCGCCCCGGCGGCGTGATCATCTGCAACGGCTACAAGGACCGCGAGTTCATCCGTCTTGCGCTGATCGGCCGCAAGCTGGGCCTGGAGACTTTTCTGGTCATCGAAAAGCCCTCCGAGCTGCGCATGGCGCTGGAAGAGGCCGCGCGTCTGGGTGTGGAGCCCGGCTTCGGCGTGCGCATGCGGCTGGCCTCGCTGGGTGCGGGCAAGTGGCAGAACACCGGCGGCGACAAGGCCAAGTTCGGACTCTCGCCGCGCCAGGTGTTGAACCTGGTCGAGGAGCTGCGCACGGCCGGCAAGCTGCACTGCCTGCAGCTGCTGCACTTCCACATGGGCTCGCAGATCTCCAACGTGCGCGATATCGCCGGCGGCATGCGCGAGGCCACGCGCTATTTCGTGGAGCTGTCGAAGATGGGCGTGGCGGTGCGCTACATGGATGTCGGCGGCGGGCTCGCGGTCGACTACGAGGGCACGCGCTCGCGCAGCGAGTGCTCGATGAACTACGGCCTGGACCAGTATGCAGCGACCATCGTCGCGCCGCTGGCCGAGGCCTGCGTGGAAGCGGGCCTCACACCGCCGCGCGTGCTCACCGAATCGGGTCGCGCGATGACCGCACACCACGCGGTGCTGGTCGCCAACGTCAGCGAAGTCGAGCCCGCGCCGGAAGGCCGCGTGCCGCCGGTGCTCGCCGGTGAAGCAGCACCCATCCGCCACCTGCGCGAGATCATCGACGAGATCGATGCAAGACCGCCGCTGGAGCTCTACCACGAGGCGCAGCATCACCTTGCCGAAGGCCAGGCCATGTACGCGCTCGGCTCGCTCGACCTGCACCAGCGCGCCTTGCTCGACGATCTGGCCTACGTGATCGCGCATGCGGTGCGCGGGCGCCTGAATTCCGGCGAGCGTTCGCACCGGCAGGCGCTCGACGAGCTCAACGAGAAACTGGTCGACAAGTACTTCGTCAATTTCTCGGTGTTCCAGTCGGTGCCCGATGTGTGGGCGCTCGACCAGGTGTTTCCGATCGTGCCGATCGACCGCCTCGACGAGCAGCCCACGCGCAGCGGCGTGCTGGCCGACTTGACCTGCGATTCCGACGGTCGCATCGACCACTACGTCGATTCCGAGGGCGTGGATGCCAGCCTGCCGCTGCATGCGCTGCGCGCGGGCGAGACCTACAAGCTGGGTCTGTTCATGGTCGGCGCCTACCAGGAGACGCTGGGCGACATCCACAACCTGTTCGGCGATACCGACTCGGTCGACGTGCGCCTGTCCGCGGCCGGCACGCAGCTCGAGCATCCCCTGCGCGGCGACACCAACGACCGTGTGCTGGGCATGGTCGGTTACGACACCAACGGCCTGCGCCTGCGCTTTACCCAGAAGATCACCGCCGCACGCCTGCCGCGCGAGGACGCCGAACGCGTGCACGCCGCCCTCGAAGCCGGACTCACCGCCTACACCTATCTGGAAGAGACGCCGCACGAATGACGCTGAAGGTCGGCTTCACCGGTTTGGGCGCGATGGGAGCGCACATGGCGCGGCATATCGCCGCGCGCGGCTTGCTGGTGGCACTCGCCAATCGCACGCATGCAAAGGCCGAAGCGCTGGCAAGCGAGCTCGGCGTGGCGGCGATCTCCGATCCAGTCGAACTCGCGCGCCGCTGCGATGTGATCGTGACCTGCGTGACCGCCGACAGCGACGTGATCGGCCTGTGCGAGGCCTATGCACAAGCCGGCCACGCAGGACTGGTGGTGGTCGATACCTCGACCATCGCCTCGACCAGCGCACAGCATGCGGCCGCGATCCTGCGCGCCGCCGGCGGCGATCTGATCGATGCACCCGTATCCGGCGGCGTGGAAGGTGCCAAGAACGGCAAGCTGTCGGCGATGGCCGGCGGCGACGCTGCCACGCTGGCGCGGGTGCAGCCGGTGCTGGAGAGTTTTGCCGCGCGGATCACCTGCATGGGCGCAGTCGGCGCCGGCCAGAACACCAAGGCGGTCAACCAGGTGCTGGTGGCCGGTATCGCGCACGCCGTCACCGAGGGTCTCGCACTCGGCGAGGCACTCGGCCTCGATCCCGAACGCTTGCTGTCGACCCTGCAAGCAGGGGCGGCGAATTCATGGTTCCTGGAAAAACGCGGCGCCACTGCGTTGCGCAACCAGTTCAGCGTCGGCTTCAAGCTCGCCCTGCTGCACAAGGACCTCAAGATCGTGCAACAGCTGGCCACCGCCGCCGGCACCAACCGCACCATCATCGACCAGTCGCTCGCCGACTACGCCACGCTGATGGCGCAGGGCTATGGCGATGACGATATCTCGAGTCTGATTCGGCTCAAGCGCAAGCAGGGGTAGCGGGGGCGCCTGCCAGGCGCTCAGATGGGACTGCGCTGATCGCCGGACCAGTACCAGCGGTTCCCCAGCGGCACCGACACGAAAGCGCCTGCCGCATCGACGGCCACGCCTTACCGTGCGCGGACCAACCGCAATCACGAAACAAAATCACGAAGCAGCACGAAACAGGGACAGGCATCAACCATCGTTCACCGTCACCAAACGGCTCCCCGAATGATGCCTGTCCTGTTCGCCGCTGCCACCCTCAACGCTCCCTGTCCCGAGCTACGCTAGCGCTTCAGGTGCCGGGTAAATCACGGCAACTACCGGAACGCCCACTACGGGCTTGAGGAGATCTGCACTTCGATATTGCACTTCTTCTGCCTGGACATCGTTTGCATTGCCTCAAATTCGCCCTTCAATCGTGCGTATTCGGCGCCCTCAGGGCTGTCGCCATCAATGAAGAAAAGAGCGGGCCAGAAGAGTACAAGGCCCACGCCCATAGCGACTTTATCCTCTGACGCCTCTTTGTCGAGCGACCCCTGAAGCTCCGAAACTCTTCTCGATACACGCGACATCTCTGCCCCAAGTTCATCGCAGTCGTAGTCCTTGTACTGCGTCGGGCTTACATACTGCGCAGCAATCTTGTTCGGGCTGGTTGCGCAAGCTGAAAGCATGACGGCGAAAATTGCTACGAGACCAAGTTTGATCATCGGAGTCCCCCCCTTAGAATGTGAGATACGAATCAACGGACGTTCGCAGCACCACAACTACTTGCAAAATCTGGACCTGAGCCATTTCAGGAATCACGACCACGGAGCCAAAAAAATCGACCTCATACTGCGCTGAACTGAAGAGCCGTGCGCCCCAAACGGATCTCTTGCAGTACCCGGCATGAACGGCCTGTCCTACATTTGCGTCAATCGACTTCCGCTGCGGTTTCCGCCGGCTACGGGCCTGGGTACTTGGGTTGAAGGTATAACGGCCTTGGCGTCCGCTGCAACACTTGGTTAGACCGCTGGTCCCAACGGACAACTCCGGAACAGACCTCAGTTTGTGCGACAACTCGAGGACAGGTATCAGTTCGGGCAACGGGCATGATCGCGCAGGGGACAAATTCTGCGTGTGGTTGATGCGCGAGTAAACGCAGGCCGCGACGGTACTCCTCCATCCCGCGCGCGACGCAGTTGCCACAATGTGTCTGTGGCGATACGCTCGGCCCGCGATTGGAACCCAAAGCCTTCCCGCAATTGCAGATGGATCGCCGATCCTGGCAATGTTGCGTCTGGCTCAAAAGACAAGGGAGGTTGCCATGTTGTGGCTGGCACGAGGACTGTTTGCGACCTGCGTGTGGTGCGTGTGCTCGTCGATCGCGCTGGCGCAGATCGCTCGGGACGGGCTTCTCGATGCCTCCTATGGTGTGGATGGCATAGCCACAATCGTCGCGCCGCAAGGTGCTTCATATTCATTGCAGCGCCTTCGCGGCGCGGTGCTGCAGCCGGACGGGAAGCTGATCCTTCTGGGTGGGGTCAGGGCCGCCGGCGGCAGCATGATCAAGCCGCTGCTGGTGCGGCTGACCACCTCTGGCGTGCTCGACCCTGACTTCGGGGTTGGCGGCATGGCGGTCATCGATCTGCCAAGCCTGACCTTGAGCGGTAATGTGATTGCTCATAAAGCGGTCGTGCTTTCCGACGGGCGAATCGTTGTGCTTGGCGCCCGATTCACGATTCCGGAAGCGCTGTTTGACTACTGCACAGCCGTGTTTGCCTTGTCGGCGGGCGGGGCACTGCTGCCGACCTATGGACCTGCGCCCGGCCCGGGCTGCGTCGGCTTCGATCAAGCCGCAATTCAAGCCATTACCGAACCGATCGGCGCGCTGGTACTGCTTGATCAGGACCGCTTGCTTGTCAGTGGATTCAGCGCCGCCACCAGCGCGCCGCTGAACCTCGCAGCGCGACTGACAGCCGAGGGCGCGCCCGACCCGAGCTTTGGCCCTGGTGGTTTGCGTCGATTCGGCGGGGCAGTGTTTGCCGGCGGCGGGCGCAAGCCTTTGTTCCTGCGTGCGGGTGATTTCGTGTTCGCCGGCAGTGCTTCCATCGCGGGCCGCGGCGTCTTCAAAGCCACGCTCGACCTCGTGCCTGCGATGGGTTTCGGCAACGAAGGAGCGGCCAGCGTCATCTGGGCGACGCCGATGAGCGTGCTCGAGTTATTTTCTTTCGACCTCGATCCCGTAGGCCGAACGATCATCGCGGGATTCGCACGTGACCCCTTTCCCTTCGGTGAAGTGATCTGCAACTTCTGCGTGACGCGATTCACCAGCGATGGCGCGGTCGACGCCAGTTTCAATCCAAGCGGCGCCCTGCCCGGCAGCAACCTGATCAATATTCCGGGAAACAACTCACTTGTGGTGAGGGTGCTCGCCCGTCGCGATGCCCGCATTGTCCTCGCGGGCTACGCCGATCACGGCAATGGCAACGATACCGATCTGCTGCTCGCTTCGCTGGGTGTCGATGGTCAAACCGACACGCGCTTCGGAGATTCCACTACGCCGGGATTTCGGCAAATCGATCTTGGGCCCGCCAGCACCGACACGCGCGATTTTACCGGGGACGCGGTCCTGCAAAGCGACGGAAAGATCCTCGTCGCGGCAACTTCGATTCAATCTGGCAACTTTGCCTATGCGGCGGTGCGCCTGTTCGATGACGCCGTGTTTGCGGCCGGCTTCGAATAAGTAACTGCGGGGTAGGGGCAGTGCCGGTCAGCGGAATCCAGGACACCCATAGTTCACAGTGCGGCCGCTGAACCGCCACTCCCACACCCGGAGCTCGTCTGCGCCGGCGCCCCCCCCACCGCGGCTTGTCATCGAAGCGGCGATTCACCGTAAGTGATGGCCATGGCAGCTTCCGGCGGCGGATGAATCCGCAGCAGTCGCTGACCAACATCCCATGCCACCACCTGCCCGAGGAATCGCCGTGACCACCAATGCCCAGTACCAGTTCTCCACCCGTGCGCCGGCCGGTGCGCTTGCGCGTTTCGGTCGCGCAGTTGCCGATGTGCTGTGGGAGCGCGCGCCCGATGCCGCCACCGCGGCGATGCTGCGCGCTCGTTACGGGCTGCTCGGCGAGCTTGCCAACGCCGATCGCATCGTGACCTCGCACGAGGTAGCGGTGGTGACTGGCGTGATGGACCGCGACGAGCTGTCGAACGTCGCGCGCGCGCTTGCGCTGGATGCTTTCGAAGACGGCCGTTACAACCGCTTTGATAGCAAGGAAGCGATCGCGTTGCTGCTGCGTGCGCACCAGTCCGGCAGTCCGGTCATGAATATGTTGCTCAACGACGCGATGCGGCTGGCGCTGAGCGACGGCCGCCTGCGCAAAGTCGAGCGCGATTGGCTGGTGGTACTTGGGGCGAGCTTCAATACCAGTGCGGAAGGCATCGATGCGCGTCTGCGCTTTCTGGCACCCAGCGTTCGCGCAGCGGCCTGATCAGCGGGCGCCCGCCGCGCCCGCAAGCTACACGTCGCCGTCGGCCAGCCAGCCCTCGCCGCTGCCGCGCTGGATCACCGCATCGGTATCCAGCAGCGCGCCGGCTGGAATCGACTGCGCACCTTTGAGGCCGTAGTAGATCGGCCCGAAATCCGGCGCCACCGTGGCCCGGAACAGCTGCTCGAAGCTGTCGATCACGAAGTAGGTCTTCTGGTAGGTGTCGATCCGGTAGCGCGTGCGCATCACGCGCGCCAGATCGAAGCCGACCCGGTTCGGCGCGCTGCTGTCCAGGCAGTACACCGATTCGCCCTGCGATGAGGAGATGCCCGAGCCGTAGATGCGCAGACCCTCGGCTTCGCGGATCAGGCCGAACTCCACGGTGTACCAGTACAGCCGGGTCAGGTTGGTCAGCGGCTCGCCGCCGAAGGTGGCCGCGCGCACGCCGCCCGCGCCGTAGGCCTGCATGTAGTCGGCGAACACCGGATTCATCAGCAGCGGCACATGGCCGAACAGATCGTGGAACAGGTCCGGCTCGCTGATGTAGTCGAACTGCTCGGGCCTGCGGATCCACCAGGTGACCGGGAACTCGCGTGCGGCCAGATGCTGGAAGAAATCCAGCTCCGGCAGCAGACCCTCGACGCCGATCAGGCGCCAGCCCGTGGCCCGCTGGAGGTGCACGTTCAACGCGTCGAACTTCGGGATGCGGTCGCCGTGCATGCCCAGCGCCTGCAGATTCTCCAGAAAAGCGCGACACGCGCGCCGGGGCAGGATCTCGCCCTGGCGGGCGCACAGGCGCGCCCAGGTGTCGTGCTCGACCGCCGTATAGTCCGCCCACGGCTGTTCGACCACGGCCGTGGTGTAGACCGGCACTTGGCCTTTGTCGGTCAGCAGGCTTTCGACACGGCGCGGAGTGGTCATGCGGCGCTCCCGGAATCTGCCCATTATCCGCCAGCGCGCGCGTGAGCTCAACGCGTGCGATCAAACCGGGCGCAGTTTGCCGTTCGCGCGTCCTGCACGCGACAGCTGCGGTGCATGCCCGATTGCGTACAGAATAGGCCGTGCCCACTGCCGCCGCGCGCCCATGTCCGATGCCCTGAGCCAACTCGCCGACGACGCCCTCGCGCTGTCGTGCGCTGCCGACCTGCGCGACCGCTTCGCCGACTACAACGCGCGCTTCCGTGCCATGACCCAGCGTGCCAGGCAGCGCTTCGAGACCCGCGACTGGCCGGCCGCGCGGCTGGACGCGGTCGAGCGCATCGAGCTGTACGACCACTGCGTGGCCGAGACCAGCGCGCATCTTGAGCACAAGCTCGGGCCGCGCGCCGACGACCGCGTGCTGTGGGCCGCGATCAAGCACCACTACAGCAGCCTGATCGGCGCGCTGCTCGACCAGGAGCTCAACAAGACCTTCTTCAATACGCTGGCGCGGCGCTTTTTCGGAATCCGCGGTGTCGATCCCGCGATCGAGTTCGTGGCCCTCGATATCGAGCCGACCGATCGTATTACGCATCCGGTGGCGCGCCAGATTTATCTCGTGGCGGGCGGTCTGTCGAGCACGTTCCGTCGCGTTCTGCAGGATTTTCCTTTCGACGCGGCGTGGGCGCATCGCGAGGTCTGTGCGCAGCGCATCGCCGACGAACTGCTGCGCCGTTTTCGCGCCTGGGGCCCGGTGCCGATCCGCGCGATCGAGCTGCTCGAGACCGTGTTCTATCGCGAGCAGCGCGCCTATCTCGTCGGCCGCCTGTTCGGCGACGAGCGCTTTCGCCCGCTGGTGATCGCCCTGCGCCACGACGACGACGGCATCCGCGCCGATGCGGTGATCACCGACACCGACGTGGTCGCGCAGGTGTTCGGCTTCACCCGCTCGTATTTCCACGCCGACCTGCCGACGGTCGGCGACGCGGTGGTGTTCATGCGCACCCTGCTGCCGAGCAAGCCGCTGGATGAGCTCTACACCGTGCTCGGCCGCGCCAAGCAGGGCAAGACCGAGCGCTTTCGGCATTTTTTCCGCCATCTGGCGGCCAATCCGCACGAGAAGATGGTGCATGCCGACGGCGAGCGCGGCATGGTGATGGCGGTATTCACCCTGCCCAGCTACCCGCTGGTGATCAAGGTCATCCGCGACCACTTTGCGTTTCCCAAGACCGTGGTGCGCGAGGATGTGCTGGCCAAGTACAACCTGGTGTTCCGCCACGACCGCGTCGGTCGTCTGGTCGATGCGCAGCAGTTCCGCTTCATGCGTTTTCCGCGCGCGCAATTCGCCGGCGTGCTGCTCGACGAGTTGATCGACAGCTGCCGTTCCAGCGTGATCGAAGACGGCGCCGACATCGTCATCACCCACTGCTACATCGAACGCCGCCTGCGTCCGCTGAACCTGTACGTGCAGGAAGCCCCCGCCGCCGACGCGCGGCGCGCCATCCTCGACTACGGGCAATCGATCAAGGACCTCGCGCGCAGCAATATCTTTCCCGGCGACCTGCTGCTGAAGAACTTCGGCGTCACCCGTCATGGGCGCGCGATCTTCTACGACTACGACGAGCTGTGCCTGGTCACCGAGTGCCGCTTCCGCGCACTGCCGACCGCATCCAGCGACGATGAGGAGATGCATGCCGGCGCCTGGTACCACGTCGACGACAACGACGTTTTTCCTGAGCAGTTTCCGCGCTTTCTCGGCATGCGCGAGAACCTGCGCGATGCGCTGGTGGCCGAACACGCCGAGATCTTCGACCATCGTTGGTGGATCGACGTGCAGGAGCGCGTGCGCAGCGGCGGCTATGCCGACTTGCCACCGTATCCACGGCGGCTGCGACTGGTCGGCTCTTGAGGCGAACGCGCGCCGACCCTGTGCTAGATTGCGGCTCCCGTTTTGCCCACTGATTGGAGACTTCCATGCAAAAGCTCGCCCTTGCTGCGGCGCTCACGCTTGCCCTGGCCGCGTGTTCCAAACCTGCCGAACAGGCCGCCGCGCCGACGCCGGCTGCGACGCCTGCCGCCACGCCGGCGCCGGTGGTTGACCCGGCCGCAACGTTTGCTGCCAAGTTCGACAGCGTGCTCGCCGGCGCGCAGCGCAGCGATGCCAACAAGGCCCGCGATGCCTGGCGCCATCCGAAGGAAACGCTGCAGTTCTTCGAGATCAAGCCCGAGCACACCGTGATCGAGATCACCCCGGGCGGCGGCTGGTACACCGAAATTCTCGGTCCCCTGCTCGGCGCCACCGGCAAGCCGGTGGTGGCACTGATCGATCCGGCGTCGGCCGCGAGCGATCGCGCAAAGGAGTACTACACCAAGTCCAACGAAGAGTTTCGCGCCAAGCTCGCCGCCGATGCGGCATCGTTCGGCGGCGTCGAAGCGCGCGTGTTCAGCATGAGCGCCCCGGTGTTCGGCGATCCCGGCAGCGCCGATATGGTGGTGACCTTCCGCAATGTGCACAACTGGACTGGCGCCGGTGCGGCACCCGGCATCTTCAAGGCGTTCTTCGAGGTGCTCAAGGACGGCGGTACACTCGGCGTGGTCGAGCACCGCGCAGCCGCCGGCACCAAGAGCGCGGAAGATCCGCGCAGCGGCTACCTGCTCGAAGACGACGTGATCAAGCTCGCCACCGATGCCGGTTTCGTACTGGCCGCCAAGAGCGAGGTCAACGCCAACCCGGCCGACACCAAGGACCATGCGAACGGCGTGTGGACCCTGCCGCCGAACCTCAATGTGCCCGAGGGCGAGGACAAGGCGAAGTACGAAGCGATCGGCGAAAGCGATCGCATGACGCTGCGCTTCGTAAAGCAAGCGGCTGCCGCGCCGACTCCCGCTCCGGCGGAAGCACCGAAGGCCGGCTGATGCATCTGCGCGCAACCCGCTGCCGGTCTGCGGCAGTGGGTTGCAGCTTGCGGCCACGCATGCGGCGTACACTCGCCGCATGATCGTGCTGTTGAACAAACCGTATGGCGTGCTGTGCCAGTTCACCGATCCCGAGGGGCGGCGCACCCTGGGGGAGTTTGTTCGCGAGCCCGGCGTGTATGCCGCCGGCCGCCTGGATACCGATTCCGAAGGCCTGCTGCTGCTCACCGACGACGGCACGCTGGCCCACCGCATCACCGATCCGCAGTACAAGCAGTCCAAGACCTATGTGGCGCAGGTCGAAGGTGCTGTCGATGAGGCGCAACTCGAGGCCTTGCGGCAGGGCATCAAGCTGCGCGATGGCCCGACCCGGCCCGCGCAGGTGCAGCGCATCGATGCGCCAGAATGGTTGTGGCCACGCGATCCGCCGATCCGCGTGCGCAAGCAGATTCCCGACGCGTGGCTGCAGATCACCATCACCGAGGGTCGCAATCGACAGGTGCGTCGCATGACGGCCGCGGTCGGCATGCCCACGCTGCGCCTGATTCGCACCGCGATCGGTTCTTATGCACTCGATGGATTGGCACCGGGCCAGACGCGCCAGGTGGCGGCGATCCCTGCACGGTAAGCCGCGTCCCCGATGCAGCGCTGGAGCGATCTGCGTACTGCGACGCTGGGCTGGAACCTGCAACAGGCTTGGCGTACCTGGGCGCGTGGTCTGCGGTGCACCGCTATGCCGCGCAAACCGGCAGCAGTCCGATCGCCGCGCTCACGACAGACCTGGGCTCTGCGTGGGGCGATCCGCAGCAACTGCGGCGCATCGACTGGCCGCTGGCGGTGTGGGTTGGGCGCAATTACATCGGAGCGACCGAGGCATTGCATCCGGACCGGCCGTCGCAGGAGCGCGCCGCGCGCGCGACCGCAGCGATAGTTTGCACCGTGCATCCGCATGTGCCGGTCGCGCACAGGGTGCGCTCGTGCAGCAGCCGCGCGTGCCAAAGCTGCGCACTCAATGACGCGTCTGCGTCGGCGGTTCCTCGTCGATCGCTGCCGCCGTGGTTTCAGGCGGGCGCGCGCGTGCTGCGGGAAAACCCAGGATGCGCGCGCCTTCTTCCGGCGTCGGGCGCACCCACAGCACGGGAACATGGTCCGGTCGCGGTAGCTCGAACTGGAGCGCGCGTTCCTCGGCGGCCGCGCGTGCCAGCTCTTCCTCGATCTCCCAGCTGTACTTCTTGCGCGGCGGGTGCGGATCGCGTTTGCGCCAGATGATCGCGGCGAGCGTTCCAGCGACGGCGCCCGCCAGATGGTATTCCCAGCTCACGCCCGCTTCGCGCGGCAGCACGGTCACCAGCATTCCGCCATACAGCAAGAAGGTCACCATCGCCACCGCGATCGAGCGCGGCTCCCAGCGCAACACGCCGAGGGTGAACAGGAAGAACATCAGCCCGTGGCCCAGTCCGCTGGCGCCGATGTGGGCCGAATCGCGCCCGATCAGCCAGGTGCCCAGTCCCGACAGGATCCAGATCAGCGGCAGCGCGCGGCGCGAGGCCAGTGGATGGGCGTACAGCGCCAGCGTACCCAGCACCAGGATCGGCAGCGTATTGCTGACCAGGTGCTGCCACGAACCGTGGATCAGTGGCGCGGTGAGCACGCCGATCAAACCGACCGGATCGCGCGGCGTCACCCCGAATGCATGCAGGCTGCGTCCGACCATCCATTCGACGAGCTTGATCCACCACAGCAGGCCGGCAAAACCGCTGGTCAACAGCAGCGCACGCCAGAACGCAGCCGAATCGCGCAGGCGCGTGTGGTGATCGAGTGCGGGGTCGAAGGGCTCGCCAGGCTGCATCGGCAAAACATGGGGTGTTGATCGCGCCGATGCAAGGGTCGGGATCCCGCAGGCCCGCGACCGATCCCGATGCAGCCGCGCGCGGAAACCCTGCAGCGCCGCGGGTGCCTACCTGCCGCGATCAGCGCACCGCCCCTTGGCAGGGCAGCGCGCATCGCCGTTTTCAGCCTCAGGCGGCGGTTTTCGCGTCGTCGTGGAACTGCTCTTCTTCGGTCGAGCCGTGCAGCGCCGACAGCGAACTCTGGCCGGCGGCGATCACTTCGTTGAGCTTGTCGAAATAGCCGGTGCCGACTTCGCGCTGGTGCTTGGCGGCGGTATATCCGCGCGATTCGGCGCCGAACTCGGCTTCCTGCAGTTCGACATACGCGGCCATCTGACGATCCTTGTAGCCGGTGGCGAGATTCCACATCGAATAGTTCAGCGCATGGAAGCCGGCCAGGGTGATGAACTGGAACTTGTAGCCGTAGCTGGCCAGTTCCTTCTGGAACTTCGCGATCGTGGCCTCGTCGAGATTCTTCTTCCAGTTGAAGCTCGGCGAGCAGTTGTAAGCCAGTAGCTTGCCGGGAAACTTCGCGTGGATGGCGTCGGCGAACTGCTTGGCCTGCTTCAGATCCGGAGTCGAGGTCTCGCACCAGATCAGATCGGCATAGGGCGCATACGCAAGCCCGCGGCTGATCGCCTGCTCGATGCCCATCCGCGTCTCGTAGAAGCCCTCGACCGTGCGCTTGCCGATGCAGAACGGCTGGTCGTTGGGATCGACGTCCGAGGTGATCAGTGCCGCACCCATCGCATCGGTGCGCGCAACGATCACGCTCGGCACGCCCGCAAGGTCGGCCGCCAGGCGCGCAGCAACCAGCTTCTGCACCGCTTCCTGGGTCGGCACCAGCACCTTGCCGCCCATGTGGCCGCACTTCTTGGCCGAGGCCAGTTGGTCTTCCCAGTGCACGCCGGCGGCACCGGCCTCGATCATGTGCTTCATCAGCTCGAATGCGTTGAGCACGCCGCCGAAACCGGCCTCGGCATCGGCCACGATCGGCTGCAGCCAGTCGATGTCGTCCTTGCCTTCGGCGTGATGGATCTGGTCGGCGCGCAGCAGCGCGTTGTTGATCCGGCGCACCACGTTGGGCACCGAGTCGACCGGATACAGCGACTGGTCGGGATACATCGCACCCGCCGTATTCGCATCCGCCGCCACCTGCCAGCCGGACAGGTAGATCGCCTTCAATCCCGCCTTGACCTGCTGCATCGCCTGGTTGCCGGTCATCGCGCCCAGCGCATTCACGAACGGCTCGTTGTGCAGGTGGTGCCACAGCTTTTCCGCGCCACGCCGCGCCAGCGTATGTTCAACGTGCACCGTGCCGCGCAGGCGCACCACGTCCTCGGCCGAATAGCTGCGCTTGATCCCGCTCCAGCGGGAATTGTTGGCCCAGTCGAGGGCGAGTTGTTCTGCGGTGGGGAGCGTGGTCTTCATGGGGCGCCTGGGTTCGTGCGGGTGGGAGGTGTGGGGCGTGGTGGAATTGCGTTTGCCATTCGTGGCTTCACAACAGCCGCTCGTAAGCCGGCAGCGTCAAGAACTCCGCCAGCTCGTTCGCGTGGGTCAGCTCGGACAGCATCTGCGTGGCCTCGCCGATCCGCGCCTGTCCCGGCAGTCCGCTCGTCGGCACGCGCTGCGCTATGTCGGCGATGGCGGCGTCGAACAGCGCGAAGTCGATGGCGGTGCCGTCGTCGAGCACTTGGCCGCCGACGTGCAGCCACTGCCACAGCTGCGCGCGTGAGATCTCGGCGGTGGCGGCGTCTTCCATCAAGTGGTGGATCGGCACGCAGCCGAGACCGTCGAGCCAGGCGGCCAGGTAACGCACGCAGACATCGATGTTGTTGAGAAACCCCGCGCGGCTGATGCTGCCGGCGATCGGTGCGATCAGCGCACTGCGATCGACGCGCACGTCGTCGCGTGCAACGTGCCGCTGGTTGGGAGTTGGCATCAGCGCATCGAATACGCCCTGCGCGACCGGAATCAAACCCGGATGCGCGACCCAGGTGCCATCGTGACCGGCGCGCGCTTCGCGCTCCTTGTCAGCGCGCACGCGGGCCATCGCGTTTTCGTTCGCTTGCGCATCGCCGCTGATCGGAATCTGTGCTGCCATGCCGCCCATCGCAAACGCGCCGCGCTGGTGGCAGGTCTGGATCAGCAGGTCCGAGTAGGCCTTCAGGAATCCCTGCGCCATGGTGATCTGGCCGCGCTCGGGCAACACCCGATCGGCGTGCGCGCGAAAGGTCTTGATGTAGGAAAAGATGTAGTCCCAGCGACCGCAGTTGAGCCCTGCGATGCGGCCCTTGAGCGCGTGCAGGATCTCGTCCATCTCGAACACCGCCGGCAGGGTCTCGATCAGCACGGTGACTTTCATGGTGCCGATCGGCAGGCCAAGGCGCACTTCCGCGAACGCCATCACCTCGTCCCACAGCGCCGCTTCCGTGTGGCTCTCAAGCTTGGGCAGATACCAGAACGGACCACGACCGTGCGCGGCCAACGTCGCTGCGTTATGGAAGGCGAACAGGCCGAAGTCGAACAGCGAGCCGGAGATCGGCACGCCATCGATCAGGACATGCTTCTCCGGCAGATGCCAGCCGCGCGGCCGCACCATCAGCACCGCCGGATTCGGTTTGAGCGCGTAGTGCTTGCCCTCAGGCGAGGTGAACGCAATGTTGCCGGTCACCGCGTCGCGCAGGTTGAGCTGGCCTTCGACCTGCGCATCCCAGGTCGGACTGCTGGAGTCCTCGAAGTCGGCCATGAACACCTTCGCGCCCGAGTTCAGCGCGTTGATGATCATCTTGCGATCGACCGGCCCGGTGATCTCGACCCGACGATCCGCGAGCGCCTCGGGAATCGGCGCCACGCGCCAGTCGTCTTCGCGGATGCTGCGCGTTTCCGGCAGGAAGTCGGGCAGGGCGCCGGCATCGAATTGCGCCTGTCGCACGCGGCGCGCAGCCAGACGCGCCTGCCGCAGCGGCTCGAAGCGTTGATGCAGCGCCTTGAGGAATGCGAGCGCTGACGGCGTGAGGATGTCGTCGAACTGAGCGCGCTGCACGCCGACAAGCGTGATGCCGCTGGAATCGGATGCGTGGTCGGTGCTGCTGACTGCTGGCATGAGAGCCTCTGGAGCGCGGGATGCTGGAGCCAGTTCCCGAGGTCAACGACTGTGGACCCGAACCATTGGTTTGACAAACCAAATGTTTCAATGCGTCATATTGACCATGTCAATGAGTCGGTAAGCCTCTGATGCAGCGCAACATCGATGGCAAACGTTTGAAGATTTCGGGCCGCAAACCGGCCTCGAAGGCGCGCGCACAGCAGCGCCTGGCGACCGCCGGCGCGCTGCCGCAGATCCCGGACAAGGCTGCGCGCTTCTACTATAAAGGCAACCGCATCAAGCAGTTGCGCGCATTTTGCTACTCGGCGAAGTTGGGCACCCTGTCACGCGCGGCCGAGGCACTGTTCCTGTCGCAGCCCTCGATCAGCCTGCAACTGGCAGCTCTCGAGGCCGAGCTGGGTGCGCGCCTTCTCGAGCGCAGCGGCCGCCGGGTGCAGCTGACCCGCGAAGGCGAGGCCCTCTATGCGCTCGCCCTGCCGCTGGTCGAGGGACTCGACGGCCTCGACGGTGAATTCCGCAACCGCGTGCAGGGCCTGGACGCGGGCGAGCTGAATATCGCGGCCGGCTCATCGACCATCCACTATCTGCTGCCGGCACTGGTCAAGACCTATCGCGAACGCTACCCGCAGGTGCGCCTGAAGCTGTCCAACGTGACCGGCATCGACGGTCTTGCGCTGCTGCGCCAGGACGCGGTCGACTTCGCGGTGGGCTCGATGATCGATGTGCCCAACGACCTGCGCTATGAGCCGGTGTACCACTTCGATCCGATGCTGATCACCCCGCTCGACCATCCACTCGCCGCGCGCCGCGATGTGCGCCTCGAAGATCTCTCGCCCTACGGGCTGATCCTGCCGCCGCGACGCCTGACCACCTATCGTCTGGTGGACCTGATCTTCCAGCAGCGCCAGGTGCCCTATCACGTGGCGATCGAAGTCGGCGGTTGGGACGTGATCAAGCAATACGTCGCGATGGGACTCGGCATCTCGATCGTCACCGGCATTTGCCTGGCGCCGAACGATCGGCTCGCGGTGCACAACATGCGGCAATACTTTCCGCAGCGCTCCTATGGCGTGGTGATCCGCAACGGCAAGTACTTGAGTCCGCAGGCGCGCGCCTTCATGGACCTGATCCGGCCGAATCTTTTCACGCGCCGCGACTATTACGAGGCGGGGCATTCCGAGCGCTGAGCGCGCTGGTGAGTGCGCAGGGCAGGGCGGGGGATTGCCCGCCGCCCGCTTGCATCCTGTACGCGTCAGGCTGCCGCTGCGTCGTCGCGCGGATAGTCGGTGTAGCCCGCAGGCCCGGGCGTGTAAAGGGTTGCCGGGTTCAAGACGTTGATCGGCGCATCGTTTGCGAAACGCTCGACCAGATCCGGATTGGCGACGTATGCCGAGCCGAACACCACCGCATCGAGCAAGCCCGCTGCGCGCGCGGCGCGCTCCTGCAAAAATCCGCCCTCAACCCCGCGCGCGACGCTCCAGCAGCGGCTGCATGAACACCGCCGCGAGCACGATGGCGACACCAATATAGAACCCCGGCGCCAGCTCTCGATGCTCGCCGAGCAACACCATCGCCAGCGTAATCGCATACAGCGGCTCCAGATTCAGCGCCAGCTGCATCGAAAACGCCGACACCTGGCGCAGCGCCAGCAGCGACAGCGCAAACGGCACCACCGTGCATGCAATCGCCAGCACCATCAGCAGCATCGCATCGCGCAAATCCGGAACCGGCAAGCTGCCATCCGCTGCGGGCAAGAACTGCAGCAACGGCAGGCACAGGCTTACAAACAACCAGCCGCTGGTGATCTCGACCCAGGTCACCGCCAGCGCATCGCGCTGTGTGGCCCAGCGCTTGTTGAGCACCGTGAACACCGCAGTGAGCAGCGCCGAGATCACGCCAACACCAAACCCGACCCACATCGCCGATGGCATCCCGCCGACCACCAGCGCAACCCCCGGCAGCGCCACAATCCCGAGGCCCAGCTCGCGCCTCGACATGCCGCGCCCGACCAGACGCGGCTCCACGACCGCGACAAACACCGAGCCCAGCGCCATGCAGGTTGCCGCCACCGAGGCATTGGCCAGCTTGATCGCGCCATAGAAAGTCAGCCAATGCAGGGCGACGATTACGCCGATGCCCGCGTAGATCGCGATCAGCCGCGGCGGCATCCCGCGCAGCGCGCGCCACACGCGCGGCACCATCAACAGCACCGCGCTCACGATCAGCATGCGCCACCACACCAGCGCTGCGGCCGGCAGGCTGATCAGTTTTCCCAAGATGGCGGTAAATCCCCACAGAACGACGCAGACATGGATCTGCAGCAGGGCTTTGTGATCGGCTTGCATCGTGCTGCTGCGGCGTTGCGATCAGCGCAGGTTAGCGCATGCGTGCGCTGGAACGCGCCGCCGTTGGCAGAGTGCGCCGGACCAGCGCCAGGCGCGTTCGGTGTCGGCGACGTTGCTCGGCGGCTCGGCGCGCATGGCCTCGGCTCGGAATCCGCAAGCGATGGCCCAACCGCCGCTACAATTGCCCGGCCGCACAGCGGGCCTATAGCTCAACGGTTAGAGCAGGGGACTCATAATCCCTTGGTTCCAGGTTCGAATCCTGGTGGGCCCACCAACACCGGCATGGGCCCACCGTGCAGCCAGCGACGCGCTACCGACTGCGCGGACCGTGCGTCGGCTTGCGCGTGCTCACGATGTGCCTGCCCGCGCGCCGTGCTGCCCGCAGTTTTTTCGCCTGACGGCTGGCGGGAACCCCCGCGACTGCGCCACACTGATCCCCCGGTACGCCCGCCGCAACGCGCCGGTGCGACCCGTCCGGGTGCTGGCCAGCGGCAGTTATTCCCGTCCGCTCGCCGGACGCACGAAGGGGGGTGCGAATGTCGCGTGGGCTTGAGTCCAATTCCCAGCCGCCTGCGGTTGCGCCGCTCAGTGCGCGCCACAATCCGCTGCGCACGCGGGCCGACTGGGAGGCCATGCGGCGCGCCGTACTCGCCGACCCCGGTGCCTTCCACGCCGCCGTTGCGCGCCGCAACCTGCACTGGTTCGTGCCCGCCGTCGGGCCGCACGGCGCATGGCTGTCGTTCGAGGAGAGCAGTGCGCGCTGGAGCGGCTGGGATGCCGCTACCGGGGCGCCAACCACGCCCGCGCTGGGCGCGGACTTTGCACCCTGGACACGCGCGTTCGATGACCGCGACGCGCCGCAATATCGCTGGTTCGAGGGTGGGCTGACCAACGCCTGCTTCAACGAGGTCGACCGCCACGTACTGGCCGGCCACGGCGACGAGGCAGCGCTCCTGTTCGAGGGCGATCGCTGGGACCAGTCGCTCAACGACGGCCGCGGCGGGCCCGTGGTGGGCTACCCGATCAGCCGCCGGCGCCTGCTGCTGGAAGTGGCGAAGTGCGCGCTGGTGCTGCGCGGACTGGGGCTGGCCGCGGGCGAGCGCATCGCGCTGAACATGCCGAACATCCCCGAACAGGTCTACTACACCGAGGCCGCCAAGCGGCTCGGCATCCTGTACACGCCGGTATTCGGCGGCTTCTCCGACAAGACCCTTTCGGATCGTATCCACGACGCCGGCGCAAAAGTCGTCATCACCGCCGACGGCGGCTGGCGCAGCGCGCAGGTGGTGCCCTTCAAGGAGGTCTACACCGACGCCGCGCTGGACAACTACGTGCCGGTCGAGGTCGCCATCGAGGTGCTGCGCGCGAGCCTCGCCGCGATGGGCGTCGGCCAGGCCCGCGCCGATTGCATCGTGCAGCGTGCGGCAGAGGCCGTGCGCGGCGAGATCACGGTAGAGCGCAGCGATCTGATGCGCGGCGTGGGCCGCGCGCTGGCCGAGCTGTCCTCGGGCGCCGACCCGCTGGACGCCGCCGAGGCAAGCCGCATCCGCACCGGGCTTGCGCGCGCGCTGGTCGACACCCCGCCGCGGGTATCCGCGGTAGTGGTGGTGCGCTACACCGCGCAGCCGAACCTGCTGTGGCGGTCCGAGCGTGATCGCTGGAGCCACGAGCTGCTCGCCGGCGCCACCGGCCAACTGCTCACCGCCGCGCGCGCCGCGGGCGTTGCCGTCGCCGACGAGGACGCACTGCTTTCGCTGCCCGACCGCGAGTTCGTGGCCGCCATCTGGGCGGCCTGCCCGCCGCAGCCGGTGGACGCCGAATATCCGCTGTTCCTGATCTACACCTCGGGCTCCACCGGCAAGCCCAAGGGCGTGGTCCACGTGCACGGCGGTTACGTCGCCGGCATCGCCGAGACGATGCGGGTGGCCTTCGACGCGGCACCTGGTGACGTGATGTACGTGGTCGCCGATCCTGGCTGGATCACCGGCCAGAGCTACATGATCAGTGCAGCGCTCGCCACGCGCGTGACCAGCGTGATCGCCGAGGCAGCCCCGGTGTTTCCCTCCGCCGGTCGCTTCGCCTCGATCATCGAACGCTACGGCGTGTCGATCTTCAAGGCCGGCGTGACGTTTCTCAAATCGGTGATGCAGGACCCGCAGAACGCCGAGGACGTGCGCCACTACGACCTGTCGGGTCTGCGCGTGTGCACCTTCTGCGCCGAGCCCACCTCGCCGTCGGTACAGCAGTTCGGCATGGACCTGATGTGCCCGTGGTACATCAATTCCTATTGGGCCACCGAGCATGGTGGCATCGTGTGGACGCACTTCTACGGCAACGGCGATTTCCCGCTGCGCGCGGATGCCCACACCTACCCGCTGCCGTGGGTGCTCGGCGAGGTCTGGGTCGCCGACGGCGAGCCTGTCGATGGCCGCGTGCCCGCGCGCGCGGCCGAACCGGGTGAGAAGGGCGAGATCGTGATCGCCGCACCCTATCCCTATCTGTGCCGCACGATCTGGGGCGACCCCACCGGCTTCGCAGTCGAGCACGTCGACGGCGGGCTGCGCGTGGCCGGGCATTGGCGCGGCGATGCTGCGCGCTACGCGCAGACCTACTGGATGCGTTGGCAGGGTCGGCTGGCCTACACCCAGGGCGACTTCGCCGTGCGTTACGACGACGACGGCTTCTCGCTGCACGGGCGCTCGGATGACGTGATCAACGTCTCCGGTCACCGCATCGGCACCGAGGAGATCGAGGGCGCGATCCTGCGCGACAAGCAGATCAAGCCCGACTCGCCGGTCGGCAATGCCATCGTGGTCGGCGCGCCGCACCGCGAGAAGGGTCTGACCCCACTGGCCTTCGTAAAGCCCGTCGCTGGTCGTCGCCTCACTGCCGACGATCGCCGCAGGCTCGCCGAACTGGTGCGCAGCGAAAAGGGTGCGACCGCGGTGCCCGCAGACTTCATCGAAGTCACGCAATTCCCCGAGACGCGCAGCGGCAAGTACATGCGGCGCATGCTGCGCGCGCTGGTCGAAGGCCAGCCGGTCGGCGACACCAGCACCCTGCGCAACCCCGAGTCGATCGCCGAGATCGCGATCACGATCGCGGCGTGGAAAGAGCGCCAGCGGATCAGCGAGGCGCAGCGCCGCTTCGAGACCTGGCGCTTCCTGCGCGTGCAGTATCACCCGCTCGCACCCGGCCGCAAGGTGGCAGTGGTGACGGTGACCAACCCGCCGGTGAACGCGCTCAACGAGCGCGCGCTGGACGAACTGGTCACCGTGGTCGACCACCTCGCGCGGCGCGAGGACGTGGCGGTGGTGGTGTTCACCGGCGACGGCACCGGCTCGTTCGTGGCCGGCGCCGACATCCGCCAGCTGCTCGACGACGTGCACACGCTGGAGGAAGCGCAGCCGCTGCCCAACAACGCGCATCTTGCGTTCCGCAAGATCGAGCGCATGGACAAGCCGAGCATCGCCGCGATCAACGGCGTGGCACTCGGCGGCGGGCTGGAATTCGCGCTCGCCTGCCACTACCGCATCGCCGAGGCGACCGCGCTGTTCGGCCAGCCGGAGATCCGCCTGCGCCTGCTGCCCGGCTACGGCGGCACGCAGCGCCTGCCGCGTCTGCTCGCCGACCGCGCGGAAGATCCCGCAGCGGGGCTGGTGCGCGCAATGCAGGTCCTGCTCGGCGGGCGCACCCTGGATGCCGCCGATGCCGCATCGATCGGTCTCGTCGACGAAGTGGTGGCCGCGCCTTCCGACGTGGTCAGCCACGCGGTGGCGCTGGCGCGCGATTTCGTCGCCGGCACGGGCGCACTGGTCGACGCGCACGCGCGACGGCGTGCGCAGAATGCCGCGTGGCAGAAGCCGGGACCGGTTCCGCTCGAGGCCGCTCTCGCCGATCCGGACATCGCGCGCATCCTGCGCCAGTCCGCGCTCGCCGGCCGCGAGGTCGCCGCAAAACGCCTGCTGGAGGCGCTGTCCACCGGCTGGACCCGCGGCCTGGACGCCGGCCTCGAGCGCGAGGCGCGGCTGTTCGCCGAAGCCGTGGTCGATCCCGAGGGCGGCAAGCGCGGCATCCGCGACTTCATCGAGCGGCGCAGTGCCGCGCTGCCGACGCGCGCCGCGCCCGAACGACCGCCGGCGCCAGAACTGATCGCGCGCGGCGAGCTGCTGCCACTCGGCGCGCCGTTCTTTCCCGGCTTCACGCCGATCCCGCCATTGCAGTACGCCTTCGGCGTGCTCCGCGATCCCGAGAGCGGCGAGCCGGTGTTCGCCGACCCGCAGCACTCCGAGCGCGAGGTGATCGTGCCGGTCGAGACGCCGGGCCCGAACGAAGCGCTGGTCTACGTGCTCACCTCGGAGGTCAACTTCAACGACGTGTGGGCGCTGGTCGGCATCCCGATCTCGCCCTTCGACAGTCACGACGAGGACGTGCACGTCACCGGCTCCGGCGGCATGGGCCTGGTGGTCTCGCTCGGCGAGGCGGCCAAGGGCGAGGGGCGGCTGAAGGTCGGTGATCTGTGCGTGGTGTTCGCGGGGCAGTACGACCTGCTCGCGCCGATCGCGGGCCTCGATCCGATGTTCGCCGACTTCCACATCCAGGGCTACGAGACGCCCAACGGCAGCCACCAGCAGTTCCTGCGCGTGCAGGCGCCGCAGTTGCATCCGCTGCCGGGCGATCTGACGCTCGAGCAAGCCGGCTCCTACGTGCTCAATCTCGGCACCGCGGTGCGTGCGCTGTTCACCGTGTTGCAGGTCAAGCCCGGGCGCACGTTGTTCGTCGAGGGTGCGGCCACCGGTACCGGTCTGGAAGCGCTCAAGGCCGCACGGCGCAATGGCCTTTCCGCGATTGGTCTGGTCTCCAGCGCAGACCGCGCGGCCGTGGTGCATGCCGAGGGCGCGAGCGCTGTCAACCGGCGCGACCCGCGCTACGCGGGGCTGTTCACCGTGGTGCCGCGCGGGCGCGAGGCGATCCGCGAGTGGGTCGCGCGCGGCGAGGTATTGCTCGCGGATGCGCGCGCCGGCAACGGCGGGCGGCTCGCCGACTTCGCGGTATCGCACGCGGGCGAGCTCGCCTTCCCGCGCACCGTGCAACTGCTGGAGGACGGCGGCATCGTGACCTTCTACGGCGCCTCGTCCGGCTACTACTTCAGTTTCGTCGGCCGCCGCGGCGGGCTGCCGCCGGGCGAGATGCTGCGCCGCGCGGCGATGCGCGCGGGCGAGGCGGTACTCATCTGGTATGGCGTGGGGTTGGCCAAAGGCGAGCTGGTCGATCCGCCAGGGCTCGAAGCCATCGAGGCCGCGCGCGCGGCCGGCGGGCGCATCGCGGTGGTCTGCGCCAGCGACGCGCAGCGCGAGTTCGTGCAGTCGCTGGGCTTTGGCGATGGCATCCGCGGCGTGGCCTCGATCGAGGAGATCGCGCGCCGCGCCGGTGCCGACTTCGAGTGGCCCGACGGCATGCCCGAGTTGCCCGACACCCGCACCCACATCGCCGAGTTCCGCGAGGCGGTGCGCGCATTCCAGGAGCGCACGCTCAAGCCGGTCGCCAGCGCAGTGGGCCGCTTCCTGCGCTCGGCCGACAACCCGCGTGGACAGCCCGAGGTCGTCATCGAGCGCGCCGGCCACGACGCGCTGGCGGTGTCGACTTCACTCGTGATGCCCTACACCGGGCGCGTCGTGTACTTCGAGGACATGGAATACGGTCGCTACACGTTCTATGCCCCGCAGGTCTGGTACCGCCACCGGCAGGTGCTGTGTCCGACGATCTCCCTGCGCGGCACGCATCTGAATAACCCGTACGAGGTGACGCTGATGAACCGGATGGTCGACGCCGGCCTGCTCGGTGTCACCGAGCCGGTGGTGGTGCCATGGCACGAGCTGCCCGCCGCCCATCAGGCGATGTGGGACAACCGCCACGCCGGCGCGAACTACGTCTGCAATCACGCACTGCCGGTCACCGGCCTGCGCTCGCGCGAACAGCTGTTCGAAGCGTGGGCCGCACAACTTACCGAGGGGGAAGGGGAACACCATGGCTGAGCGTCGTCCCGCGCGTGGCGCGGCAAAGTCCGCACGACGCGCCCCGTCGAAATCTGCAGCCACGGCAGCAGTCGCACGTGCGCCGAAAGCCGTAGCGAAGGTCGCAGCGAAGGCCGCAGCGAAGGCTGTGGCGAAGGTCGCGCCGAAGGCGGTTACGAAGTCAGCAGCGAAGCGCACGAGTGCGGCCGTCACCACGGCGCCAGCATCACGCGCGACATCCGGCCGGCTCGCCGGCAAGATCGCCTTCATCACCGGTGCCGCCGGCAACATCGGCACCGACATCGTGCGCCTGTATCTGGCCGAGGGCGCGAAGGTGGCGATGGCTGGCCGCGACGTCGCCAAGCTCCATGCCACCCGCGAAGCGCTGCTCGCCGAGGCCGGCGCCCCGCACGACCACGCGCTGGTGGTGCCGATGGACGGCGGCGATCCCGCGCAGGTGCATGCCGCGATCGCCGCGACCGTCGCCGCTTACGGGCGCATCGACGTGCTGGTCAACAACGCAGGCTCCTCCGGTCCCAAACAGCGCATCGAGGACCTGCCACTGGATCGCGCCGAGCTGGATGCCGCGCGCGCAGCCGGTTCCATCGACAACGAGAGCGTGCAGGACGCCGCGCGCAGCCTGCTCGGCATGGCCTGGTACGTCACCCGCGCGGCGATCCCGCACCTGGCTCCCGGCGCCTCGATCGTCAACGTCACCACCATCTTCTCGCGCACCGAATACTTCGGCCGCACCGCCTACGTGGTGCCGAAGGCGGCGTTCAACGCCCTCTCGCGCAACCTCGCGCTGGAACTGGGCGCGCGCGGCATCCGCGTCAACACCGTGCTGCCGGGGCCGATCGACAGCGAGCGCATCCGCAACGTGTTCGCCGCGATGGACAAGCTGCGCCACGGCACCCGCGGCACCACCGCGCGCGAGTTCATCGACCGGATGTCGCTGGCGCGCACGCGCAGCGGCAAACCGGAGTTCGGCCTGCCCTCGATCCGCGATGTGGCCAACGCAGTGCTGTTCCTCGGTACGGAAGAGTCGGCGGCATTCAACGGCCACGACTTCGAGGTCACCCACGGCATGGCCGCCGAGGTGGAGAGCAAGAGCTCGTGGATGTCGCGGCCGGCGCTGCGCACCGTCGACGGCACTGGCGCGAAGATCCTCATCGCTGCCGGTGAGCAGCTGGCCGATGCGCTGGAGATCGCGCGCATCCAGGCGCGTTGCGGTGCGGAGGTCTTGCTCGGCCTGCCGACGCCAGAGCTCGTCAAGCAGGCGACCGGGATCCTCGATCCCACGCCCGAGGATCGCCGCATCCAGCCGGTGCTGGTCGACCGCACGCGGCCCCACACGGTGGCCGCCGCACTCGCACCGGAGGCCGGCAGCGGTCGGCTGTCCGGCGCGATCATCCTGCCCGCAGCCGGGCCGCACGCGCTGCGCGGCCCGCTCTCGCTGGTCACCGACGCCGAGATCGCCGCCTTCATCGAGCGCGAGATCATCGGCATGCTGGCGCTGGCGCGCGAACTGTCGCGCTTCTGGCACCGCTACTCCGGCCTCGATCAGGGCGCGCGGGTGGTTTTCTTAAGCAACGGCGACGACGGCGCCGGCAATGCGGTGGCCGACGTGCTGCGCGCAGCGGTGGAGGAGCTGCTGCGGGTCTGGCGGCAGGAGTCTGCCGCCGACATGCGCGAGGGCGAACCCGGCGTGGTGCAGTGGGGCAACCAGATGCTGCGCTGGAGCAACTCGGAGTCGGAGAACCTGCCGTTCGCCGCCCGCCAGGTCGCGCGCCTGCTGTTCACCCATCGGCGCATCGAGCCGATCGATATCTATGTGCCGCGCTCGATCCGCGAGGCCACCGGCGCGCGCCGCGCCGCAGTGCCCGAGATCGAAACCCTGCACGGCCTGCACAAGGGAAAAGTCGCGCTGATCACCGGCGGCTCGTCCGGTATCGGCGGCCAGATCGGCCGCTTCCTCGCCGCCTCCGGCGCGCGCGTGATGCTGGTCGCGCGGGGCGCGGAGAGCCTCACCGCGATGCGCGATGCGATCGTGGCCGAACTGGAGGACAGCGGCTACTGGGGCGCCCGCCGCCGCGTGCAGACCCTGGCCGGCGTCGACGTCGGCGACCTCGCCGCAGTCGAGCACGCCGTCAAGGTCACGCTCGACACCTTCGGTCGAGTGGACATCCTGATCAACTGCGCGGGTGTCGCCGGCGCGGAAGAAATGGTCGTCGACATGTCGCTGGATGCGTGGCGCTACACGCTGGATGCGAACCTGGTGTCGAACTACGCGCTGATGCAGCGCGTGATCCCGCTGATGAAGGCGCAGGGCAGCGGCTACATCCTCAATGTGTCGTCCTACTTCGGCGGCGAGAAGTATGTCGCCACGCCGTACCCGAACCGTTCCGACTACGCGGTATCCAAGGCCGGCCAGCGCGCACTCGCCGAAAGCCTCGCGCGCTTCGTCGGCCCCGAGATCCAGATCAACGCGATCGCACCCGGACCCGTGGAGGGCGAGCGGCTCAAGGGCAAGGGCGGCAAGGCCGGCCTGTTCGAGCGCCGCGGGCGGCTGATCCTCGACAACCGCCGCCTCAACGCGGCGTATGCCGCAGTGGTGCGTGGCCTGCGCGCCGGCGAGCCGGTGGACACGCTGCTGGATTGGATCGCGATCAACAGCGTCGCGCGCATCCTCGACGGCGACGCTCCCGCGCCGCTGGCGCGGCTGGCCAAGACCGTGCGCGCAGAAAAGGAAGAAGGCGCGACCTGGAGCGAGTTCCTGGTCAACGCCTCGATCGCGCGCAAGCTGGTCGCGCGGCTGGCCCGCGCGGGCTACCTTGTCGGCGACGAGGGTGTAGCGGCCGGCGAAGATTGCGTGGCGAAGCTTGTCGTACCGCCCGAGCCCTTCCTGCCACCCGCGCAAGTGCGCAGCGAGGCGACCAAGATCCGCGACGGCGTGCTGTCCCTGCTGCACCTGCGTCGCATGCCCACCGAGACCGAAGTGGCGCTGGCCACGGTGTACTTCCTCGCCGACCGCGCGATCTCCGGCGAGACCTTCCAGCCCTCGGGTGGGCTCAACCTCGAGCGCTCGATCACCGAGCGCGAGCTGTTCGGCAGCGTCAAGCGCGAGCGGCTGGAGCTGATGCGCGGACGCACCGTGTGGCTGGTCGGCGAACATCTGGTGCAGCATCTGGCGCGCGCAGCGTCGGTGTTCGTCACCCAGGGCCAGGCCGGCAAGGTGGTGCTCATCACCCGCACCAAGGCAGCCGCTGCGGCCGTGATCGAGCACCTGAGCCCCAGCGAAGCGGCAGTGGTGCGCGTGGTCGCCTGCAACGGCGATGTGGAGGCAGGGATGGACGCCGCGCTGCGCGACAGCGGCCGTCCGGCAACCATCGTCTGCACGCCGTTCGCGCCGCTGCCCGATCAAGTGCATGACGCCTCCGGCCGCTGGATGGACACCGCGGCGTTCCGCGCGATGGTGGAAGAGCAACTCACCCACCATTTCCGCGTCGCGCGCAAGGCCGCGCTGTACGACGATGCGAACCTGATGCTGGTCTCGCCCGACGTGCCGGCGGGTTCCTCCGCCGAACCCTTCGCACTGGCCAACTTCTTCAAGACCAGCCTGCACGCGTTCACGGGCACGCTGGCCGTGGAGTGCGAGCGCCTCGTGCACGATGCGGTGATCAACCAGATCAACCTCACGCGGCGCGCGCGCAGTGAGGAACCGCGCGATGCGGCGGAGACCGCCGAGGAACTTGAGCGGTTTGGGCGCGCTGTGCTGCTGGCTGGAGCGCCGCTGGCGCGGCTGGAGGATAGTCGGTACCGCTCGCGTATCTATCGGGGGATGGCGATTACGGTTTGAGGGGGT
>Ga0209181_10002912_pt1 | contig 27342 bp, 24 predicted proteins | sample MAT05_FD_187208 | JGI IMG/M metagenome (GOLD analysis project Ga0209181, IMG submission 187208) | Freshwater microbial communities from Lake Fryxell liftoff mats and glacier meltwater in Antarctica - MAT-05 (SPAdes) (version 2) | ecosystem: Environmental > Aquatic > Freshwater > Ice > Liftoff...
GAGGCGGAGCTCGGCGCGCAGTACGAGCGCTACGTCGGTCTCGCCATCGACATCCGCTCGTCTGCGCGCGAGACCCGCGCGCGCGTCGCGTCTGCGCGGATGCGGGCGCGCCATTACGCAGCCGTCGTCCTGCCGGCGCGGCAGCGCGTCCTCGACGAAGCGCTGCTACAAAACAACGCGATGAACCTCTCGGTGTTTCAGCTGCTCGACGCGCTGCGCGACCGTCAGCTCGCCGAAATGGATGCCATCGCGACGCGCCGCGAGTACTGGTCGGCCGCCGCCGCGCGCGAGGCGCTGCTCGCTGGAAAACGCATCGAGACCGCGCCGAACATGACGCGCGCCGACACCGACGGGCGCGCAAGCGCAGGAGAGCACTGATGGATCGTCGCGACTTCTTCCGCATCGGGGGCGCCGCCGGTGTCGTCTTGCTCGCCAACCCAGAGGGACTGCTCGCGCAAGATCCACCGCGCGGCGCTCCTGCGCGTGGACCGGCCAGCATCGTCGCGCCGGGCGGACAAGTCGGCGTCGTCACGCCAAACGGCAGCACGCTGCCGCTGCGTACCGTCGGCAACGTGCGCGTCGGCCATCTGATCGCAGAGGAGCTCACCCACGAGTTCGCGCCCGGTCTGCGCTGTCGTGTGTGGGGCTACAACGGCTCGACGCCGGGCCCGACGATCGAGCTCGTCGAGGGCGAGCGGCTGCGAATGTACGTCACCAATCGACTGCCCGAGCCGACCACGGTTCACTGGCACGGCGTCGTCGTGCCGAACGGAATGGACGGCGTCTCGGGCCTCAATCAAGCGCCGATTCCGCCTGGCGAGACCTGGGTCTACGAGTTCGACGTGAAGTATCCGGGCACGTTCATGTACCACTCGCACTACGACGAGATGACGCAGATTGCGCTCGGCTGCGTCGGTATGTTCGTCGTTCATCCGCGACGCCCACGCGGCCCGCGCGTCGACCGCGACTTCGCGCTGATGACGCACGAGTGGACAGTCGATGTCGGCACCTCGCGCCCCGATCCAACAGCGATGAACGACTTCAACGTGCTCACGTTCAACGGCAAGGTCTTCCCTGGCACCGAGCCCCTGCTGGTCGGCACCAACGAGCGCGTTCGCATCCGCCTCGGCAATCTCTCGCCGATGGACCATCACCCGATTCACCTGCACGGCCTCTGGTTCGAGACGACGGCGACGGATGGCGGATACGTGCCCGCGTCCGCCCGCCACCCCGAGACGACCGTACTCGTGCCCGTCGGCGCGACGCGTGTCATCGAGCTCGTGCCGACCGAGCCAGGCGACTGGGCGATGCACTGCCACATGACACACCACTTGATGACGCAGATGGGACACGGACTCCCCGTCATGCTCGGCGCGAATACCCAGCGCCTCGATGCGCGCATGGGTCGTTTGGTGCCCGGCTACATGAGCATGGGCACGACGGGTATGGGGGGAATGGGCGCGATGGGAATGCGTGTGCCCGGCAACAGTCTTCCCATGCGCGGCGGACCTGGTCCGTTTGGCGAGATCGACATGGGCGGCATGTTCACCGTCCTCAAGGTGCGCGACGAGCCCGAGTCCGCGGACCCAAACGGCGCCTACGTGCAGCCGCCGGGGACCGCACCGCACCGAGCCGACGACGCGGCGCTGCGTGCGGACGGCGTCGATCCCAACGGGACCTCGCGCTGATGGCGCGCCGCGAGCCCTCGGCCCGCAGGCGCGTCGCGGTTGCGCATGGATCGCTCGCGGCGATCGCAGTCGTATTGTCGGCGCTGCTGCTCGCGCTGATCGCTAATATCGTCGAGGTCGTCGCGTCGATGCGGCGCGACGAGCAGGCCATGCACGAGGGGCTGATGCTCGGCGTCGCCGTGCGCGAACAATACATCCACGAGGCGCACACGCTGATTGAGCGCACGGACACGCACCTCGATCACCACCACGGCTGGGTCCGCGCGGTCGCCCGAAGCGCTGCGGCGCTCGAGCATCGCGTTCCAAAGGCGCATCAATGGCGGGTCGCGCGCATCGCCGCGACCAGCACGGCGATCGACGCGCTGTTTCGGACGCGCATCGTTCCGGCGGTGCGCGCGGACGACCTCGACACGCTGCGCATACAACACCGGCGCATCGACCCGCTGGTGACCCGCGCGAGCGGCGATGCCGACGCAGTCGCGGCCGCGCTCGAGCAGCGGATGCGCAGCGAGCACATTCGCGCGGAGACCTCGGCGCGGACGGCGGTGCTCGTCGCGGGCGTTGGCGGGCTGCTCGCGCTGGTACTTGCGGCGCAGTTTGGCTGGAGCGTTCGGCGACGGGTCTTACGGCCGCTCGGCGTGCTCGCGGATTGGACGCGGATGATCGCGCGCGGCGAGGTGCCCGATGGCGGCATCGACGGCGACGCCGAAGTGCGCGCGGTGGCCGCCGCGCTGCGCCAGCTGGTGCTCGATCTGCGCGAGCGCGAAGTGCGCTTGCTCGCGAGCGAGCGGCTCGCTGCGGTCGGACAGCTGGCCGCGGGTGTGGCGCACGAGGTCAACAATCCCATCGGGATCATCCGCGGCTATCTGCGCACGATGATCCCAGAGGCGCACGACGCGACGCTGCGCGACGAGCTGCGCATCCTCGACGAAGAAGCGCAGTCTTGTCAGCGAATCGCCGAAGATCTCGTCGCGTTCGCGCGGATCGGAGAGCTGCGACTCGCAGAGCTCGACCTCGCGGTGCTGACGACCGAGGTCGCGCGCCGACTCGAAGCGTCGGGCGAGCTGCACGGCGCGCAGGTCACGCTCGCGGTCGAGCCGGCAGCCGTGCTAGCCGACGCGACGCGCATCCGTCAGCTGCTCGCCAATTTGTTGAGGAATGCGAGCGAGGCTTCCCGCGGCGGGTCGATCGAGATCTCGGGACGAGTCGACGATGCGGGCTATCGCCTCGAGGTCGGCGACCGCGGACCCGGCGTTCCGGAGGCCGCCCGGGAGCGGATCTTCGAGCCGTTTTTCGGCGACCGCGCCGACGGGGCGGGGCTCGGTCTCGCGGTGTGTCGCGGGATCGTGCAGGCCCACGGCGGATCGATCCGCGTCGAGGAACGCAAGGATGGCGGCGCGTCGTTCGTCGTAAACCTGCCGCGGCGCGCGGAGGTGCGCGCATGAGCGAGAGCGCGCGGCTTCCGCTGGTGCTCGCCGTCGACGACAAGGCGAACATGCTCACGCTGATCGCCAAGATTATGAAGACCGACGCGCGCGTGCTGAAGGCCACCAGCGGCGCGACCGCAATCCAGCTGCTCGGCGAGCAAGCGATCGACGCGATCATCTGCGATCTGCGTATGCCCGATGTCGATGGCCTCGCCGTGCTCGACGCCGCACGCAGGCTGCGTCCGCAGGCGCCGTTCCTGTTGATGACCGCGTACGGCTCCGTCCCGACGGCGATCGACGCGATGAAGCGCGGCGCGTTCGACTATCTCACCAAGCCGTTCGAGCCCGAGCAGCTTCGCCAGATGGTGTTGCACGCGCTCGCTCGCAACGCGGGGAGCGCCGCCGACGCTGCGACAGTAGATTCGCTCCCTGGAATCATCGGCGGCTCCCTCGCCATGGCGGAGCTGTCGCGCGTAGTTCGACGCGTCGCCGCGAGCGACACCACTGCGCTCGTGCTCGGCGAGACCGGTGTCGGCAAGGAGCTGGTGGCGCGCGCGCTGCATTCGCTCGGCCCGCGTGCTGGCGGCAAGTTCATCGCCGTCTCCTGCGTTTCCGCGCACAGCGACGCGCTCGAAAAGCTTTTGATCGGGGCTGCGCGCCCAGCCGGCGCAGCCGCGCAGGCCGCCGGCGACACGGTGTTCCTCGACGAGGTAGGCGAGCTTCGTCTCGCGGTTCAGGCGAAGCTCACGCACGCGCTCGAGCAGCGCAGCGCGCGGACGGACTCGACCGGCGACGCTCGCACCGCGGCCGTGAGGTTCATCGCGGCGACTCATCGCGACCTCGACGCGATGGCGCGCGAGGGATCATTCCGTGAGGACTTGCTTTACCGGCTTCGCCTGGCGAGCATTCACATTCCACCGCTGCGCGAGCGCGCCGGAGACATCGCCACGCTCGCAGCTCACTTCCTCGCCGACGACGCAGTCCAAAAACATCGCGCATCGCCGCTCGTTCTCTCCGCGGAGGCCGCGCTGATGCTCGAGCGCTATCACTGGCCGGGCAACGTGCGTGAGCTGAAGGCCGCGATCGAGCGCGCCGCGATCGTCGTGGAAAACGAGCGTATCGAGGCCATTGATCTCCCGGTCGAGGTCCGCGCGGGCAGCTCGACTGGCCCCCTCGATTTGGCGTCGATGAGCTACCAGCAAGCGCTCGAGGCCGCTCGCGAAGAGGCGACCCGAAGCTACCTCGAGGCGGTGCTGCGGCGAACGAATGGCAAGGTGGTGCTCGCCGCCGAGATCGCTGGCGTCGAGCGCGAGAGCTTCTACCGCCTCCTCCGCCGCTACGGCGTCAGCGCCGACGACTTTCGCGGCGACTGACTTCGAGCGCAGATTGTGTTCGCCGCTTCAGGTGGGATTGAGGAAGCGCGCCGGATCCGCCTCGAACGGCGCGACGCAGTCTGCGCAGCAGAAGTAGTAGGTGTGTCCTTCGTGCTCGGCGTGTGCTGAGTCGACCGCGACGACGAACTCTTCGTTCGACACCGGGCACATGGTCCGGTCGCCGACGACAGCGTCCTTCCACGGGACGAGCGCGGCGCTGCTTTGCCCCGCGGCGCCATGGTCCATGCCGCCGTGGCCGTCGGCGTGACCTTCGTGGTGGTCAGCGTGCTCGGCGGTGGTGCTCTCCGATGGCGACGACCCGCCGCAGCCAAAGACGACGACAGAACAAACGAGCGTGAGGAGAACGACGAAACGTAGACGTGCGAACATGAGAGTCTCCAGGGTGGGTGGCGACGTCTAGCCGCGCTGAATCCAGAGCGACGACGGCGTGGCGTCGAAGACTGCCATGTCGTCGGCGCCGCGGGAGACACACTGCGAGCCTGTGGCCGCGCGGGCCACATCGGGGACAATGCATCCTTGCAAGACCATCCTGACGCGGCTCCTTTGCCGAATGGCCAAGTCTCTCTGTGCCGTCGTCTCGAGTCTGTTGTTGGCGTCGTGCGGAAGCGCCCAAAGAGATCGTCATGGACATGGCGCGCCTCGCGGGAGACGACCCCTGCGCCAAGGTCGCGGAGTACGCCGCACGGGTCACGAGCCCCGTGCTCGTGCTCCACGGCACTGACGACGCGCTCGTGCCGATCGCCCACGCGCGTCGACTGTTCGATATCGTGTATCGGGCAAGTTCCGCGTCGCGGTTCGTCGCGCTGCCTGGCGGCCACATGATGCATCTCACGCGACCGGAGAACGTCTCGACGCCAATCGAGACGTGGCTCAGCTGAGCGTCTGATAACGAAGGTCATGGTACTTCGAGACGCTTCCACCGGACTGAGGCATTCGCGCCTGAGCGGGACCGCGCGTCTGTACCACCGCACCCCGTGACCGCACCGGTCACCAAAAAAAACCTCCGGCTCGCACGAACGAACCCGCGCCGAGGAATCCCGAGCGCACTGTAGTGCTTTCAACGCTGAACCCGTCGCACGTACCGGCGCAAAAGCTGCATATCGCCCCGCGTTCGGTCTCGGCCGGCAAGTCATGCATTCGAAAACAAACCAAGAAATCGAGCCACGAGCAATGACGACTCAACAGACCACTTCGACGAAGCACACGGGCAGTGCGGATTACAAGGCTTGCATCGACGCGTGTAACGCGTGTGTGACGGCCTGCGAGCAGTGTGCGATCGCGTGCACACGCGAGCCCGAGGCTGCCGCGATGGCCGCCTGTATCGCGGCCGATCTCGACTGCGCGGACCTGTGCGCCCTCGCGGCGCGCCTCATGGCCCGGGATAGTGCCCTCGCGAGCGAAGCTTGCCGGCTCTGCGCCGATGCTTGCGACGTCTGTGTGCGCGAGTGCGAGAAACACGGAGTACAACACGCCCACTGCAAAGTGTGCGCGGACTCGTGTCGCAGGTGTGCGGCCGAATGTCGTCGCATGGCGGCCTGAGCCCAGTTTGAAGGAGACGCTGTCGCGGCATCAGCTTCGAGCACCGTGCCTCTTCAGCGGCTGCGGCTGAGTCTGCGGTCTCTTCCATGGCAGCGTCTGCGTCTGCGTCTGCGGTCCCGCCTTCCGCCGCGCCCCCCGTGCTAACTTCCCGGCCGATGACCCAGTCCCCCGTTCCCGCGTCGGCGTCACAGCAGCGAACCATCTTCGTCGTCAGCGACTCGACCGGCGAGACCGCAGAGCGCGTCGTGCGCGCGTCGCTGCTCCAGTTCCCGAGCCACAAGGTGCGGCTGCGGCTGTTCACGCGCGTGCGCGATCGCGACGCGGTCGCTGACGTGCTGCAGAAGGCCGGCGAGGCGGGCGCGCTGGTGGTGTTCACGCTGGTCTCGCCCGAGCAGCGCGAGGTGTTTCACGCGCTCGCGCGCCAGCACGACGTCGAGGCGGTGGACGTCATCGGCGCGATCATCGCGAAGGTCGGCACCTTCCTCGACGCATCGCCGATCAACATCCCGAGCGCGTCGATGCCGCTCAGCGAGGAGTACTTCCGTCGTGTCGAGGCGATCGAGTTCGCCGTCAAGAGCGATGACGGCAAAGAGCCGCGCAACCTGCGCAAGGCTGATCTCGTGCTCGCGGGCGTGTCGCGCACCAGCAAGACGCCGCTGTCGACCTATCTCGCCGGCCGCGGGCTGCGCGTCGCCAACGTGCCGCTGGTGCTCGGTGTACCGCCGCCGCACGAGCTGTTCGAGATCCCGCCGGATCGCGTCATCGGGCTGACGCTCGGCATCGAGAAGCTGCTCGAGATTCGTCGCGCGCGCCTGGTGCAGCTCGGCATGCCGGCGGAGACGAACTACGGCCTGCGCGAACACGTGCGCTCAGAGCTCGAGTTCGCCAACGACATCTTCCGTGAGCACCCGGAGTGGATGGTCATCGACGTGAGCGGGCGCGCGATCGAGGAGACCGCGACGATCATCCTCGAGACCTACAAGGACCGCGAGGAAGAGCGCAAGGCCGCGATGACGGAGCCGCCGCCGCCGCAGTGACGGCTCGCGCAGCGCTCAGCTAGGCCGGCTCGGGCGCACGTACTCTTCGGCGACGGCGGTGAACATCTGCGAGAGGATGCCGTCTGCGACGCGCAGGCGCCGCGACAGCTCGCGCGCGATGTTCATCACCAGCAGCGCGTACGCCTTCACGTCACGGCGATAGAGCAGGTGGTCGACGTGCTCGGCGCTCATCCGCACCAGCATCGTCGGCGCGACGGCGCGCACGGTCGCAGAGCGCGGCTGCACGTCGAGGATCGCCATCTCGCCGAACCAATCGCCCGGCCCGAGCAGCGCGACGCGCACCTCGCCCGCGCGGCCGAGCTTCACCACCTCGAGCTCGCCGGCGACGATCACGAACATGTCGCGCGCCTGGTCGCCCTCGCGCACCACCACCGAGCCGATGTCGGCGTGTTCGGTCGGCAGCTCGCGCGCCAGCACCACCAGCGTCTCGTCATCGAGTCCGCCGAAAAGCCCGATATCGCGCAACATCGCTGGCGTCACTCGCGGCCGTCCCGCGCCGCTCGCTTCCCGATCACTCGCGGTCATCGTCATGCCTCCTTGGCGACTGCCCAGCGCCGACTCTATGCCCGCCCACGCCCGCCGCGTGCGCCATCGGCTGAGCGTCGGAATCGTGCGCGAGCATACGTTGCGAGGCAAGCAATGAAATTCGGTCTTCTTTACGCGAGCCTGGCGAGACCGCTACCATGCTGAGGCTCATGTCACGTCGCGCTCGCTCGCCGGCGACGGAGGCCCCGCGGTGTCGGTGAGCCACGACTCACTCGACCTCCCGCGCGCCTTCGGCCCCTACCTCCTGCTCCGCCGCCTCGCGGTCGGCGGAATGGCGGAGGTGTATGTCGCGCGAGCGCGCGGGATCAGCGGCTTCGAGAAGCTGGTCGCCATCAAGGTGATTCACCCGCGCTACTCGGAGGACGAGCACTTCATCAAGCTGCTCGTCGAGGAAGCGAAGATCTCGGTTCTGCTGACGCACGTGAACGTCGGGCAGATATTCGACCTCGGGGTCGTCGATGACACGTATTACATCGCGCTCGAGTACATCGAGGGCGCCGACGCGTATCGCATGCAGCGCAAGGCGTCCGATGCGGGCGTCGCGCTGCCGATCGACGTCTGCACGTTCATCGCGGCCGAGGTCTGTCACGGGCTCGACTACGCGCATCGCAAGCGTGACGCCGACGGCAAGCCGCTCGGCATCGTGCATCGCGACATCTCGCCGCAGAACGTGCTGGTGAGCTTCGCCGGCGAGGTGAAGATCGTCGATTTCGGCATCGCCAAGGCCGCGCTGCGCAGCGGGCAGACCGAGGCCGGCGTCATCAAGGGCAAGTATTACTACATGAGCCCGGAGCAGGCGTGGGGCGACGCCATGGACCACCGCTCGGACATCTTCTCCGCGGGCATCGTCCTCTACGAGCTGCTGATCGGCGAGATGTTGTACCGCGAGGACAACATCCCGATGTTGCTCGATCGGGTGCGCAAGGCAGAGATCCCGCCGCCAAACGCGCGCCGCCCGGAGGTCTCGCCGGAGCTCTCCGCGATCGTGATGCGCGCGCTGGCGAAGCGCCCCGAAGATCGCTTTCAGAGCGCGCACGAGATGGCGCAGGCGCTGATGCAGCTGCTCTACAAGACGTCGCCGTCGTTCACGGCGTCGCGCGTCGCGCAGCTGATGTCGCAGCTGTTCCCGACGGAGATCCGTCGCAACGCGGAGCTAGCCGCGCTCGCGTCGGACGAGCATGACGCGGCGGAAGCTGCGGAGGCCGCGCGCAAGGTCGCGCAGAAGCCGGCGTTCGTCGTGAAGCCGCCGACAAAGCCGCTGCCGCGCGAGCCGATGCCGACGAAGGCGCCGCCAGCGCGCGCCGCCGCGTCGTCGCTGATGGACGACGAAGACGAAGACGATCACACGCGCAACGACGTGATGCCGTTCCGTCGCGCGATGGCCCAGAAGGCCGCCGCAGCGCCTGTGCCGCCTGCCGAGCAGACGTTCACCGAAGAGATATCGCCGAGCGCGGTGAACGAAGTGCCGACACGCGCGGTGAGCTTGCCCGCCACGCAGCGCGAAGATCCGACCGGTCCGCTGACCCGCGAGACCGAGAACGCCGGCGAGTGGGACGACGCTCCGACGTCGGTGCTCGGTGGCGCCGATGCGGCGCGTGCGATCGCAGCGCTGAGCGAGGGTGCCGCACGGCCAGCCACCGCGCCGCGTGCCGCCGCGCAGGTCGCTGTGCCAGCGCGGCCAGCGCCCGTCGCTACACCACCGCGCCCAGCGCCGGTCGCTACGCCTGCCGCCGCAGACGACGAGGACGACGGCGCTGACTGGGGCGACTCGACCGTCGTCGACGACGGCGTCGCGTCTGCACGCGTGCAAGCGATGTTGCGCGATCGCCTCGCCGCCAAGGTCGCCGCTGCCGCAGAGGCGCCGGCGCCTTCCGCGCAGCGAGCGCCGCCCGCGAAGCCGCGCTCGTTGCCACCGCCGTCGCGGCGTCCACCCAGTGCGTCACGCGATGCGTCACGCGCGGCTGGGACGCCATCGCCCGGCGTACCCGCGACGGGCATGCCGTCGAGCGCGGCGCTCGCGCCCCCGCGCGTCCCGCGTATCGATGGGGCGCCTCCGCCGCGTTCTCAGCCCAACGCCGCGCCGCCGCTGCGCCCAGCGCCTCAACCCGCGCCGCCGCAGCGTGCAGCGCCCGCCCAACCCAACCCACCGCCGCCGCAGCGCCAAGCACCGCCTGCAGATCCGCAGCCCCCGCAGCCGCCGCCGTACCCGCAGGCGTACGTCGCTGCGCCGTCGCGACAGCAGCAGCCCGCAGCGAACTACGCTGCACCGTCGCCGTACTCCGCTCCACCGATACCCTATTCGGCCCCAGCGCCACAGTACGCACAACCGCCAGTCCAATACTCTGCAGCACAGCCCCAATACGCACCTGCACCGCGCGCGATCTCGCCCTTCGACCCCGTCGCTTATGCGCCGCAGCCGGTACCGGTCGCGACCTCGTGGCCAGCAGACGCGCGCTCGGCGCCCGCTCCGACGTTCGCGCAGGCTCCGCAGTCGTCAGTCGACCCGCGCATCGGTCCGGCGTTCGATCCATTTGCACCACCGCCGCCGCCGGGGGCGTCGACCGCTGGGTACGCGGCAGTCGCAGGCGGCGGCAACAAGCGTCGAGGGCTGCTGTTCGCGCTGATCGGGATTGCCCTCTTCGTCGTGCTGATCGTAATTGGCAGCTCCGCGCTCTTCGCATCGCGAAAACCTGTATTGCCCGCGCAGGTCGCCTCCGTGCCCTCTGGCGCGCACGTGCGCGTCGATGGCGTGGACGTCGCCGGTCGCACTCCTCTGTTTCTGCCCGCGCCGCTCGATCCGACGCAGCCTCATCTGATCGAAGTGACGCTCGACGCGTTCGAGCCGTATCGCATCGACGTCCCGGCGGGCGATCGGCAAGCGAGTCACTTGGCGATCCTCACGCCGAAATAGCGCAGCGCTGCCAGCGGATGCGTCGCTCAGCGTCGCGCCCGGCGCGCACGCGCGCGGCCTACGGAGTCGGCTCCTCACCGAGCACCAGATTGTCGATGAGCCTTGTCATTCGGAGGTGCGCCGCGACGACGATCACCGCGCGCTCTGGCACCGGCGCGGTGAACGGCGCGAGCGTCTCGGCCTCCCGCACAGCGACGTAGTCGATGCGATCGAAGCGCGCGGCGATTGGCTCCCGCGCGACCTGCTCGAGGGTGCCCGCATCGCGCTCCCCCGCTTCGAAGGCGCGCGCGGCCGCACGCAAGCCGAGCACGATGCCGAGCGCGCGCACGCGGGCATCCGCGTCGAGATAGCGATTGCGCGACGACAGCGCGAGTCCGTCCGGCTCGCGAATGGTGCGCAGTCCGACGAGCTCGATGGGCATGTCGAGATCGCGCGTCATCCGCGTCACCACCTTCCACTGCTGGTAGTCCTTGCGGCCGAACACGGCGACCGACTCGCCAACTAGCGCGAACAGCTTGGCGACGACGGTCGTCACGCCGTCGAAATGTCCCGGACGATGCGCGCCCTCGAGCGGCTCGCTGACGCCTGTGACGGTCACCGTCGACGAGAATCCGTCCGGGTACATCGCCGCACGCTCCGGTGCGAACACGAGGTCGACGCCGCGCGCGCCGCAGTGCGCGACATCTTCTGCGAGCGTCCGCGGATAGCGAGTGAAGTCGTCATTCGGGCCGAACTGCAGCGGATTGACGAAGATGGTCACGACGACGAAGTCCGCGCGTCGCCGCGCCTCGTCGACGAGCGCGAGGTGCCCCGCGTGAAGTGCACCCATCGTCGGCACCACGGCGACGCGCAGCCCACGCGCGCGCGCGCCGCGGCAAACGCTGCGTAGCTCCGCCGGCTCGTGAACGACGCGCGTCGCCGCGCGCAGCACCGCGTCAGCCACGCGGACCGTAGCCGACCGCCTGCACCACGGGCACAGCTCCCGCCTGCACGTCGTCGCTGCGCTTCACGTCGCCGAACGCGTATTCGGCGCTCGGGAACGCGCCGCTGCGCACCTCGGCGCAAAAGCGCTGCGCCGCGTCGATGCCGCGCGTGAACCACTCGTCGTAGCGCTTCACGAACTTGGGCCGGAGATCCGCCGTGAGTCCAAGCAGGTCGTAGCTGACGAGCACCTGCCCATCGCACGCGGGCCCGGCGCCGATACCGATGGTCGGAATGTCGAGCGCCGCGGTGATGCGCGCGGCGAGGTCGCTCGGAATGCCCTCGAGCACGATGGCGTATGCGCCGGCCGCTGCGACCGCGAGCGCCTCGCTGAGCACGAGTTCCGCCGCCTCTTCGGTGCGCCCCTGCACACGAAATCCACCCATCGCATGCACGCTCTGCGGCGTGAGCCCCACGTGCCCCATCACCGGAATGCCCGCCGCGACGATGCGCGCGATCTTCTCGGCGATCTCCGCGCCGCCCTCGAGCTTCACCGCGTGCGCGCCGCCCTCTTTGAGAAAGCGCCCGGCGTTGCGCAGCGCATCGTCCACCCCGCCCTGATAGCTCATGAACGGCATGTCGCCGACGATGTGCGCGTGCTGCGTGCCGCGGGAGACCGCGCGACAGTGATAGACGACCTCGTCGACGGTCACCGGCAGCGTCGAGTCGAGCCCTTGGATCACCATGCCGAGCGAGTCACCGACCAGCAGCGCGTCCGCGCCGCCCTCGTCGAGCATCCGCGCGAAGGTCGCGTCGTAGGCCGTGATCATCGTGATTCGCTCGCCGCGCGCCTTCATCGCGCGCAATGCGGGAACCGTCATCCGTCCAATACGTGGCGTAACCTGTGTACCAGGAGACTGCGTCATGTGTTTCGGTCGGTCGGGTCGCGGCCGGGAGATTCCGGTCCACGCCGTTGCGATCGAGAGAGAAGCTAGCAGATCACGCGCCCGCCGTGCGAGCCGAGCGCGCCCAGCGCTAGCTAGCGAGCTCGCAGCGCGCGCCGAACGGCTGCCTCGAACGCCGGCAATAGGTCGCTCTGATCGAGCAGCAGCTCCAGCTCGCGCAGGTCAGCGCGAACCGCCTCGGCGTCAACGTCGTTTGCGGCGAGCATCGCCAGGACGTCCTCGACGTCCTTCGCGCGTCCGGCGAGCACCTTCATCACGATCACGTCTTCGACGCGCGGCACGGGAATGCGAACGTCGCCGATCGTCACCCCGGTGGCGCGCTCGAAAAAACGCTCTTCGAAGCCCGGACCCGCAAGCACCAAGTCGAGCGGAAAGCTCGTCGCCACGTGCCGCAATGGCACCACGCGCGTCGCGCGCACGAACTCGTCAGCGTCGCTCACGCGCAGCACGAAGCCCTCCCGTACCAGCGCGTCCACGAGCTGAGCCGTTGGGCGATCACCGGCGTCCACCGTCACATCGACGTCCGCGGTGAGCCGTCGCACGCCCCAAAGAATTGCGGCCTGCGCGCCGAACACGTACCACCGCACGCCGAGCGGCCCGAGCGCGCGGCCGACGCCGGTGCAGACCTCAGCGACGGGCGAGAGCACGTTCGCCTGCGCGGTCGAGCATCAACCGCATCGCGATGTGATGGCGCAAGTCCTCCGCCCGATCGCGCTCAGTCTCCGGCGCAACGAGCGCGCCGTGGACCCTGAGGGCGTCCGATGCCTCGAGGCAGCCGGCCGGACCGCGTTCGCGAAAGAACCGGGCGTTCTCACGGACCTTCGCTGCGTCGATCAGATCCCACCTGCGATCCGCAAAGGCACGTGCGTCGGCGGGAGACATGCCCCGAGCATAGCCGAACCGCGCTCGGCCGGCCTCCGTGCAGTGCCCGACCGGGCCCGCGGGTGCGAGCCGCGCGAGACCGCGAGCGAGCCCGGCGCTCAGCCCTCGACGATCTCGTCGACGATCGACAGCCCTCGGTCGATGATGTCGAACGCCTCGGCGAGCTGCGTCTCATTGATCGAGAGCGGCGGATTGCACATCACGCCGCCCCACTGGAGCACCGTGAAGAGGCCGTTGTCGCGGTAGAACTTGCCGAGCTTGCCCATCACCGGATGCGCGCCCGCATAGGGGACGAGCCGCTCGCCCTTGGTGTTCTTCTGCAGCTCGATGAGGCCGAATAGGCCGATGTTGCGGTGCGTGCGCACGCACTTGTGCTTGCTCGCGAGCCGCGCCATGTGGCCACGCATCAGCTCGCCCATGCGCGCCGAGTTCTCGACGAGCTTCTCCTCGAGCAGCACGTCGATGACCGCGAGCGCGGTCGCTAGGCACATCGGATGCGCCATGTACGTGAGGCCGCCCCAGAACACGTTGTCCTGGAAGTGCTTGGCGATGCGGTCGCTCACCGCCATCACGCCGAGCGGCATGTACGAGCTGGTGAGCCCCTTCGCCATGGTCAAGATGTCAGGGACGATGTCGCCGTGCTCGAAGGCGAAGAGCTTTCCGGTGCGCCCCCAGCCACACATCACCTCGTCGCAGACGAGCAGAATGCCGTACTTTTCGAGCAGCGCCTTGAGGCCCTTCAGATAGCCTTTCGGCGGCGGGAGGATGCCATTCGTGCCCGTCACCGTCTCGATGAACATCGCGGCGATGGTGTGCGGGCCCTCGTACTGAATGACCTCTTCGAGATAGCAGAGGTTGTTCGCGACGATCTCCTCGTCGGTCTTGCCGAACGAGTAGTCGTACGGCACCGGATCCATGACGCGCACGACGCCGACCATGCTCGGCTCGTTCGCCCAGCGCCGCGGATCGCCGGTGAGCGACATCGCGCCGTGCGTCGCGCCGTGATAGCTGCGGTGTCGCGTGAGGATCTTGTTGCGCCCAGTGAACAGACGCGCGGCCTTGATGGCGTTCTCGTTCGCCTCGGCGCCGCCGAGCGTATAAAAGAACGTGTTGAGGTCACCGGGGATGAGCTCGGCGAGCCGCTTCGACAGCGTCGCACGCACCTCGGTCGCCATCCCCGGATACACGTAGATGAGCGTGTCCGCCTGCTTCTTGATCGCCTCGATCACCTTTGGATGACCGTGGCCGATGTTGACGCTCATCAGCTGGCTGTTGAAGTCGATCCACCGCTGGCCCTCGGGCGAATAGAGGTAGATGCCCTCGGCACGGGCGACTGGGATCGGATCGACCTTGCCAGTCGCCGACCACGAGAAGAGGCTGTACTTGGTACACGCCTCGACCATCTCTTTGCCCGTCATCGTCGGTGTGCTGCTCATGGTGTCTCTCAGCTCATCCACGTCTGATCTTTTTGCAGCGCCCACTTCGCGGTGATCTTCCGCTGGCGCGTCCAGAATCGATATCCGTCCCAGCCGGTGATGTTGCCGGCGCCGAAGCCGGAGGCGTTCCAGCCGCCGAAGCCGAAGGGCTCGCGCGGGACCGGAACACCGACGTTGACGCCACACATGCCAGCCTCGACGCCCTCCATCACGCGGCGCGCGACGTCGCCGCTCGTCGTATAGACGCTCGCGGCGTTGCCGTACGGATTGGCATTCTCGATCTCGATCGCGCGCTCGAGGTTCGGCACGCGGATGATCGACAGGACGGGTCCGAAGATCTCCTCGCACGAGGCGGGCATCTCCATCGTGACGTGATCGAGGATCGTCGGGCCGACCCAATAGCCGCCCGCGTCGGCCGTCGCCTTGCGGCCGTCGACGATGACCTTCGCGCCCATCTTCTCGGCGGCGTCGATGTAGCCAGTGATGCGGCGCACGGCGCCCTCGCTCGTCACCGGGCCCATCTCCGTGCCAGTCACCAGCTTGGCGGCGCGCGCGCGCACGGCCTCGATGATGTGGTCGCAGTCACCGACGGCGATCAGCACCGACGCGGCCATGCAGCGCTGTCCGGCGCAGCCCATGAACGACGCGACGACGTTGTCCGCGGTCACCGCGACGTCGGCATCGGGGACGACGATGAGGTGATTCTTCGCGCCGCCGAGGCAGAGCGCGCGCTTGCCCGCGGAGCTCGCGCGGCCGTACACCGCCTTCGCGACCTTGGTCGAGCCGACGAAGCCGAGCGCGGCGATGTCCGGGTGATCGCACAGCGCTTCGACCACCGGCTGGCCACCTTGTACGATGTTGAGCACGCCCTTCGGCAGGCCACACTCACCGAACAGCTGCGCGAGTCGCATCGTCGAGAGTGGCACTTGCTCGCTCGGCTTGAGCACGAACGCATTTCCGCCGACCAGCGCCTGCGGCAGCATCCACAGCGGCACCATGTTCGGGAAGTTGAACGGCACGACGCCGGCGACCACGCCGAGCGGTGCGTAGACGACCTCGCAGGTCACGCCGCGGCTGACTTCGAGCTTCTCACCCGCAGCGAGGTTCGGCAGCGAGCAGCCGTATTCGACGCACTCGATGCCCTTCTCGACCTCGGCCTTCGCCTCGGCGAAGAGCTTGCCGTTCTCGTGCGAGAGCAGCCACGCGAGCTCGTCGATGTTCTTCTCCATCGCCGCGCGCAGCCGGTAGAAGACGTGCGCCCGATCGCGGATCGGCCACTTGCTCCAGTCGACGAACGCTGCCTGCCCCGCGCGCACGGCCGCCGCGACGTCGTCTTTGCCGCCCATCAGCACCTTGCTCATCGCCTGGCCGTGGCGAGGATTGATGACCTCGAGCGTGTCCTTCGAGGTGAGCGGATCGCACCACTCTCCAGCGATGTAGTTCCGCGCGGGCAGAAACTGAGTGAGCTCGTAGCTCTTGGCGGTGAAGGGCGGGATCATCGGTATAGCCTCATCGGTGGGTCATCGGTGGGGAGGATCCGCTCGACGCGGGTCCCATGAAAGGCAGCCTCGGTTCATCACTGCGGGCGCGCTCGCTCTGAGCCGATTTTTGGACCGATCTTCACTTCTTGACGATCTCGTCGTAGGCCTCGGGGCGACGATCGCGGAAGAATTGCCACGTCTTGCGCACCTGGTCGATGAGCTCGAGGTCGAGGTCCGCGACGAGCAGCTCGTCGTCGTCCTCGGAAGCCTCTTTCACGATCTGCCCGCGCGGATCGGCGAAGTAGCTCGTCCCGTAGAACTTGCCGATGTTCCAGGGCGCCTCGGTGCCGACGCGGTTCGACGCGGCCATGAAATAGCCATTCGCCGCCGCGTGCGCGGGCTGCTCGAGCTTCCACAGATATTGCGAGAGCCCGGCGACGGTCGCCGACGGATTGAAGACGATCTCCGCGCCATTGAGGCCGAGACAGCGCGCGCCCTCGGGGAAGTGACGGTCGTAACAGATGTAAACGCCGACCTTCGCGTAGCGCGTCTGGAACACCGGATAGCCGCCATTGCCCGGCTTGAAATAGAACTTCTCGAAAAAGCCGGGATTCACCTGCGGAATGTGCTGCTTGCGGTATTTGCCGAGGTACGTGCCATCGGCGTCAATCACGGCAGCGGTGTTGTAGAAGACGCCGGCCATCTCCCGCTCGTAGACCGGGACCACCATGACCATCTGATACTTCTTTGCGTACGTGCTCATCAGCTCGATCATCGGGCCGGGCACGGGCTCTGCCGCGTCGTACCAGCGAGGATCTTGGCCAGGGCAGAAATAGGGCCCGTTGAAGATCTCTTGCAGGCCGAGGATCTGTACGCCCTTCTTGCCCGCATCCTCGATGAACGGGATGTGCTTCTCGAGCATCGCCTTTTGGATCACGGCGACGGGCTTGCTCTCGTCATTGATGGGATTGCTGCACTGGATGAGTCCGCAGCGAACGATCTTGCTCATGATGGGAACCTCATTCGAAAAGGGGGGAACGGGACGCTCAATGCGCACCCTTTTTGGGTCGAAGCGCTTTGCCCTCGTCGACGTGTTGGTTCCACGTGGCGCTGGCGAAGCCGTTGGCCACTTCCACCATCGAGATACAGTCGGCCACTGGGCAGACGATTTGGCAGAGATTGCAGCCGACACACTCCGACTCATCGACGACGGGGACGCGGATCTTGGTGTCGGTGCTCGGGTGGATGCACTGGTGTGCGCCGTCGTGACACGCCACCACGCAGAGCTGGCAGCCGATGCACTTGTCGCCGTCGATCTTCGCGACCGTCTCGTAGTTGAGGTCGAGGTTTCCCCACTCGGAGAAGCTCGGGACGGCCTTGCCGATCATGTCGTCGAGGTTGGCGAAGGCGTGCTTCACCATGTACTCCTCGAGCCCCTCGATCATGTCGTCGACGACGCCGTAGCCGCGCAGCATCACCTCGGTGCACACCTGCAGCGAGCTCGAGCCGAGCAGCAAGAACTCGACGGCGTCGCGCCAGTTCGAGATCCCGCCGATTCCGCTGATCGGTAGGCCAAAGGTGGTATCGCGCGCCAGCGCTCCCACCATGTGCAGCGCGATTGGCTTCACCGCGGCGCCGCAATAGCCGCCGTTCGTCGAGAGATTGCCGACGCGCGGCTCGATCGCGAAGCGATCGATGTCGATTCCGATGATGCTCTTGATGGTGTTGATGAGCGTCACGCCGTGTGCGCCGCCGCGCTTGGCGGCGTGGCCGTGCGGCAGGATGTCGGACACGTTCGGCGTGAGCTTGACCAGCACCGGGATGGTGGAGAAGTCGACCGCCCACGAGGTGATCTCTTGATTGACGCGCGGCTCTTGGCCGACCGCCGAGCCCATGCCGCGCTCGCACATGCCGTGTGGACAGCCGAAGTTGAGCTCGATGCCGTCAGCGCCGGTGTCGATGGAGCGCTGAATCAGCTCCTTCCATTCGGCTTTCGTCTCGACCATCAGCGAGACGACCACGGCGTGCTTTGGAAATAGCCTCTTCGTCTCGGCGATCTCGCGGAAGTTGATGTCGAGCGAGCGGTCGGTGATGAGCTCGATGTTGTTGAAGCCGACGCCGGCGACGCCGCGCACCTTGGTCGCGCCGAAGCGGCTCGAGACGTTCTGGATCGGCTGGCCGAGCGTCTTCCACACGGCGCCGCCCCAGCCGGCCTCGAACGCGCGCTGCACTTGTAGGCCAGAGTTCGCCGGCGGAGCCGACGCGAGCCAGAACGGATTCGGCGACTTGATGCCGCCGCAGTTCGTCGAGAGATCGGGGCGCGCGCTCAGCGCAGGTTTCGACTCACGCATGGGCGGCTCCGCTCAGATAGGCGTGGATGGCGAGCGCCGCGGCCTTGCCCTCGGCGGCGGCGTTGACGACCTCTTTGCCGCCGTTGCGACAGTCGCCACCAGCGAACCAGCCGCGGCGCCCGGTGCAGCCATCGGCGTCGGTGACGATGCGGCCATTCTCGACCACGATGCCGTCGAGCTTCGCGAGCAGCGCGCCGAGCTTCGATTGGCCAATCGCGATCAAGACGAGCTCTGCGTCGATGATGAAGTCGCTGCCTGCGATGGGCTTCTTCTGCGCGTCGAGGCGCTGGCAGTGCACGCGCTCGACGCGACCCTCGCCCTCGAAGCGCGTGACGACAGCGTGCCACTCCGCGCGGCCGCCCTCCGGCTGCGCGGCTTTCCATTCGTGCGCGTAGCCGCTCATCTTCGCTTCATCGCCGCGGTAGAGCATGGTGACGCGCGCGATGCCGAGACCGCACGCCTCGCGCACGACGTCGAGCGCAGTGTTGCCGCCGCCGACGACGACGCAGTGCTTCACGGCTTCGACCGGGACCCGCGCGAGCTTCATCTGCTCGATCCACTCGACTGCGCCGTGCACGCCGGGGAGCTCGTCACCGGGCACGCCGAGCCGCGTATCGGCGCCGAGACCTGCGCCGAAGAACACCGCGTCGTGCTGCTTCTCGAGCCCTTCGAGCGCGAGGTCGACGCCGATCGAGACACCGGTCTTCACCTCGATACCGCCGATGCCGAGGATCCAGTCGACCTCTTCGGCGCTGCGATCTGCCTTCATCTTGTACGGCGCGACTCCCGTCGTGTTGAGTCCGCCGACGGCGCTGCGCTTCTCGTAGATCGTGACCGCGTGTCCGTTCCGGCGCAGCTCGTGTGCGCACGCGAGGCTCGCCGGACCGGCGCCGACGAGACCGACGCTCTTGCCCGTATCGGGGCCAGCCTCGAAGAAGCGCCACTGCGCGTCGTAGGCGACGTCGGTCGCGTAGCGCTGCAGCTTGCCGATCTGAATCGGTGGGACGCCCATCTCGTTGTAGACGCAGTCGCCGACACAGAGCACCTCGACCGGGCACACGCGCGCGCAGCTCATGCCGAGGATGTTCGACTCGAAGATGGTCTTCGCCGAGCTCTTGACGTTGTCGGTGGCGATCTTGCGGATGAACTGCGGGATGTCGATCTGCGTCGGGCAGACCTTGATGCACGGCGCATCGCTGCAGAAGAGGCAGCGATTTGCCTCCACCAGCGCTTGCTCGCGCGTGTATTCGCCCTTGAAGTCGCCGAAGACCGCCTCCGAGCGATCTCCGATAATCCGGTCCGTCATCGGTCCTCCACCGTGAAAAGACGAATCGCGGAAGATAGTCGATCGCGACGGGGCGCGATACGGAAACCGCCGCACGCCGCGGTGCGTCAGCTGGCCATAGCGTCATCCGCCTGACACGCGCCGCTGCTGCCAGAGCATCACGGCCCCGGCTCCGAGCGCCGCTGTGCCTGCCACCATCCAGCGCACGACGAGACGCCCGCGCAGTTCGGCGACGGTCTCGCGCGCGAGCGACTGCAGCTCCGGGAGCTTGTCGGCGATGAAGTCGTCGAGGCCCACCAGCGTCGCTGGGACCGTCGCCACGAGAAAGCCGAGCACGACGCTGACGAGCGCGAGCGTCACGAGCACGAGCTCGCGGTTGCCGGGAATGACGAGCAGGCCAATCGACAGCGTGACCAGCGCGAGCGACACGCCGCCGACGAGTCCCCAGCCCGGAATGTACGCGCCGAGCAGCAGCGCCGTGGTCGCGCCGGCTCCGGCGGAGAATCCGGCGACCAGCGGCACGGTGGAGAGCCGCAATCTCATGCGAGAGCGGTGAGCTTTGCTTCGATCTCGCGCGTCGCCTCGAGGTCGGCCGCGGCGAGCTCTGCCGCCCGCTGATACATGCGTCGCGCCTCGTCGCGCATGCCGAGGTCGACGAGCAAGCGCGCCGCCTCACGGTGATAACGAAGGTGATTCGTCCGATCGGAGCCGCGCGTCAGCGAGCGCCACAGATCCGCGGCGCGCTGCACGTTGCCGCGCTTCTCGTGCAGCTCGGCGAGCGCGACGGCGGTCTCGACGGGGAAGTCGAGCCGCGCTTGCTTCACGTGCGTGTCGATCACCAGCTCGAGCATCTTCTCGGCCTCGGCGTCGTGCCCTGCGTCGCGGTGCGCGAGCGCGAGCTCTTGCGTGACGAAGAGGTCCACCTGGCCCTCGCCGATGACCGCGACAGCAGACTCGAGCACGTCGATCGCGGACTCGGCGTGCCCGCGCTTGCGCAGAAAATTGCCGAGCATGATGTAAGGCCGCGGATCTTCTTCGAGCGCCTCGATGGCGGCGCCGAGCTCGTTGACGGCGCCCTCTTCGTCGCCACGCGAATAGACGATCTCCGCGAGCGCGCCGTGCGCTGCGAGCCGCGCCGAGCCGCCTTCCTCTGGGCCGATGCTCTTCACGAACGCGCGCAGCGACTCCTCCGCGCCGGTCGAATCCTCGACCGAGACGCGCGCGATGCCGAGCTCGAAGTGCAGGTAGTGCGGCGACTTCGCGGCGGCGACCAGCCCCTCGAGCAGCGCGACTGCTTCGGTGAAGCGACCCGCGTTCGACGCGAGCAGCGCCGCGCGCAGCTCCGGACCGGCCGCCTCGTATTCGTCGACTTGCTCCGGCTCCCAGCTACCGGACATCGCCTCGAACATCTCGTCGTCGCTCACGTCGACGGCCGCGGCGCGCTTGCGTGCGTCCCCGCGCTCGAGCGCTTCCAGCTGGCGCTCGATGGCGCGCACCAGCTCTTCGCTCGCCGCCGTCTCGAGCGCGCCCTCGAGCTCGGCGCGCGCGAGCGCGAGATCGCCATGGCGATCGAGCTCGACCGCGCTCGCCATGCGCTCGCGCGCGATCGCGTCGCGCGACGCATCGATCTGCGCGCGCACGTGGGCGACGCCATCCGCAGCAACGCCTTTCTCCTTCGCGAGCGCGCGATCGTAGGTGAGCTTGGCCTCGCCGAAGCGGCGCTGCGCGAAGTGTGCGTCGCCCTCGGCGCGCAGGTCCTCGAAGGAACTTCCGCCGAAGAGCTTCTTCAGGAACGACATGGCTACTTGTCCTTCTTCTCTTTCGCCGCGATCTTCTGCAATGCCGCGCTCTTCAGCTGCGGCGCGACGTTGCGGCTGCGCGAGATGTCGCGCAGGTCGTTGCCGTTCATGTGCGAGAGAAAGCCGAGCGAGATGCCGAACGGCGTCTTTGGATTGAACACCAGCGCGCGCTTCACTTCGTTGCTGCGCGTCAGGTTGCGCTGGGTGCCGACGTGCTTGAGCACTTCTTCGCTGACCTGACGCGAGTGCGCGATTGCGGCGGCCTCACCGATGCTCAGCTGCGGCGAGCGCACCGCCGTCATGGCGACCTGCCGATCGTTGTCGCGCACCAAGAACGAGCGCGCGGCGGCGCTGCCGATCTGCGCGAGCCGGATCTTCTTCGACTTCGACAGTCCGCCGATCTTCATCGACAGCGGCAGGTGCTTTTCGCGGATGCGCTCTTCGTCGAGCTCCGCGTCGATCTCGACGGCGTTCGGGTCGTCCTCGTCGGACGCGAGCGTGTCGTCGAACTCGAGGTCTTCTGGCAGCTTCTCTTCGCTCGCCTCGAACAGCAGCTCGCCGTGGATCGCCTCGACGTGAGCGTCGAACGTCTCCTTCGGCAGGCCGGGCACCTCGATGCCGTTGCGCGCGGCGAGCTCGATCAAGCGATCGGCCGTCGACATGCGCACGTTCCGGTTGTTGTAGAGCGCGCCGATGATCGCCGGCGCGCGCAGCAAGCGCGCCTCGTTCGTCGCGATGCGCTCGCCGAGCGCGTCGTCGGCGCGGCGCGCGAGCAGCTCGATGGTGCCGTCGGAGGTGGCTTGGTTGAGCGAGATCCGCTCGCGCACGTCGTGCCGGTCGAGTCGCTCCGCGAGCGCATCGAGCACGCTCTCATCGAGCGCGCCATCGCAAGCGCTGAGCAGGACGTTGTCGGGTAGCGAAGCGAGCGAGCCGGCGGCGGCCTGCGCGATGGTCGGGTCCGGATCGGCCGCGAGCTGCGCCAGCATCGTGACGAGATCGGCGCCCTTGAGCGGCACGAGACCACGCGCGGCCATCTTGCGCGCGGGCAGGGGCGCTGCGGGATCACAGAAGCGGCGCAGGGCCTCGGGCAGCGCCTGCATCGGTAGCGGGAGCGGCGGCGGGCGATCCATTGCCAGCGTTGAACCCGACTCTCGGGTGCGCGTCAAGCCTCCGTTACGACGCGATGATCGTTTGCAGCACGACGCGCTCCAGATCCGTCGCGTCGAACGGCTTCTCGAGCAGGCTGATGCCGTGGCGCGCGACGAACTCTTGCAGCGCGACGTCGAGCGAGTCGCCGGTCACGAAGACGAAGCGCGAGGCGATCGATGGCCGCGCCAGCAGCGCGCTCTCGAACAGCTGCATGCCGAGCGTGTCCGGCAGGCGCACGTCGCAGAGGACGACGTCAAAGTCAGCGAGCTCGAGCGCGCGCAGCGCCGATTGTCCGTCGTGCGCGAGCTCGACGTCGAAGCGGGAAGCGAGCTGTCGCGCCATCGCGGCCGCGAGCACGCGCTCGTCTTCGACGATCAGCACGCGGCCGCCCTCGACAGCGCGCGTGCGGGTCTGCGTCGACCTCTCGACGTCTCGCACGGGGAGCTCGACGGTGAAGCTCGAGCCGCTGCCGGGGTGGCTCTCGACCTCGATCGAGCCGCCCATCTGCCGCACGACGTCCGCGCTGATGGCGAGCCCGAGACCGATGCCGCCGTGCGGCCAAGTCGAGAAGAACGGGTCGAAGATACGCGGCAGCACGTCGAGCGGAATGCCGACACCGGTATCGGTGATGCGGATCCGAATGCGATCTTTCACTGCGCGCGTCTCGATCCGCACGACGTGGTGCGCGACGTCACCGGGCGGGATCGCCTGCGCTGCGTTGAACAGCAGGTTGACGAAGACCTGGCCGAGCCGCGCGTGATCCCCAGGCAGCAGCGGCAGCTCTTCGTCGAGGTCGGTGACCAAGCTGGCGCGATGGTGGATCTCGCTCTTGGTCAAGACGATCGCCGAACGCATCAGGCGATTCACGTCGACCGGCGTCGAGAACGCGCCCTCGGGGATGCGCGCAAACAGCTTGAGCTCGTTGATCGTCGAGACGATCCGCTGCACCCCGAGGCTGGTCTCCTCGAGCGTCTGCTCGAAGCGCGCGAGCATGTCGGCGTCGGCGAGGCCGTCGCGTAGCCGCGGATAGGTGCGCGTCAGATGCTGCAGGTTGAGCGCGACGAAGGCCGCGGGGTTGTTGATCTCGTGGGCGATGCCCGCCGCGAGCTGGCCGATCGCCGCGAGTCGATCGGTCTGGATCAGCTTGCGCCGGGCGTCGACCTCGGCCTGCACGTCACGCCCGATCGCCTCGACCGCCTCGACGTTCCCGCGCTCGTCGAGGACCGGATAGAGCATCAGCCGAACGGTGACGCGGCGCCCATCGGTCGCGACGAAGACGGCCTCACACCACGGGACTTCTTCGCCGGCGGCAGCGCGGGCGATCGACGCGCTCAGCTCCGCGCGTGCGACGTCATCGGGCAGCGCGCGCGCGAGCCCGTGCTCGTACGCTTCGGCGACTGGCCGGCCGAGGATGCGCTCCCACGCTTTGTTGACGAAGGTGAGCTGCTTGCGCCGGATCGAGTGCCGAAAGACGATGACCGGCAGGTTGTCGAGCAGCGTCCGGTGCGCCGAATCGACGTGCCACTCGCCGGTCGTGGCGTTGTTGCTGACAACGGGCTTTGACGTTGGCCCCGGCGCCGCGGACCGCGGGCCGCGCGGCGACCCCCCCGGGCCGTCGGACGTAGACATCGAGGGCGACACTATCACGACTCGGTCGCCGCAAGCACCGTCTGATGCGTGCTCGTCGCCGCGGCCCCGGACGCTCGCCAGCCGATGCCTCAGCGGGGTCTGCCCGGCGGCTTGGACTGGGCGGGTTTCGTGACATAGTCCCGGACCTTTCCTGACCTCCGGACCGCCCATCGGGTCCCCGTCCCTCGCCGAGGAGCCGCGCATATGCGCCCCCGCCTGTCCTTTACTTCGACGCCCGCTGCTCTCGCTCTCGCGCTCGCGCTCGCCGCGTGCGGGGACGATGTCGTGATCCCCGTCGATGGCGGGACCACCGACGGCCCAGCGCTCGATGCCCCGCGTGCCGATGGCGGCGGAGAAGATCTCGGCACCATCCGCCCCTGCCGGGTCGACGCGGACTGCGCCGATCGCGTCGACTGCACCGCCGACTCCTGTGACCCGCGCGGCTTCTGCCGCAACCCAGTCGATCTGGCGGTCTGCGCGGACGGCATCTTCTGCAACGGCGTCGAGCAGTGCAATCCGATCCGCGGCTGCGTTCCCGGCCCCCCTGAGTCCTGCAACGACGACGACGTCTGCACCATCGACATGTGCGACGAAGAGACGAAGTCGTGCATGCGCGGCCCGCGTGACTTCGACGAAGACGGCGAGGCCGACTGGCACTGCGCCGATGGCACCGACTGCGACGACCGCGATCCGACGCGCGGCGCGCTCTCCTCGGAGCTCTGCGACGACGGCATCGACAACGATTGTGACGACGTCGTCGACGAAGCCGGCCCGCCGCCCGACGATTGCGGCGGACCTCCATACGACACCTGCGCCGATGCGCTCGACGTCAGCTCGGGGGGCGTGTTCTCTGTGTCCACGATTGGCGCCGTCGCGAACTTCACGCTGCCCTGCGGCGGCAGCGGCTACCGAGATGTGGTGCTCACGTTCACGCTCGCTGAGCCAAAGGATGTCTCGATCATCGCCAACGGCGCAGACGCGCTCTCGGCCATCGAACTGCGCGACACCTGTGGGGTTGGCGGCGGACCCGGTCGCGAGTGCAACACGGGTTTTCCTGCGCAGACCCGCACGCGGGCGCTGCCGGCGGGCACGTACTTCGTCGTCATCGGCTCGGCGCCGTGGACGCCCTCGGGCGGAGACGAGATCGACGTCGAGGTCGTGTTCAGCGCTGCGACGGAACCGCCGACGAACGAATCGTGCATCGCGCCGATCGACGTGAGCGCGGGCGGGCGCTTCGCCGGCTCGTTCCTCGACGCGACCGACGACGTGATGCTCCCGTGCGGCTATGCGCGCAATCCCGATCTCGTCTACTCGTTCGAGCTGCTCACGCGGCAGAACGTGCAGATCACCGCGACCTCGGCGACGCGCGACACGATCAACGGCGCCGTGTTCGGCACCTGCGGTGTGCCCGGCGACGTGCTGCGCTGCACGGGTGGCGTGCCGTTCGACACGGCCTTGAACTCGCTCGATCCGGGCACCTATTTCATCGTGCTCGAGGCGCCGCCCGATCGCGACTTCGACTTCTCGCTCGACATCAGCTTCGCCCCGCCGACGGCAGCGCCTCCTGGCGACACGTGCGCGAGCGCGATCCCGCTGACGCTCGAGACGCTCACGCCGGGCACGCTCGCCACTGCGCAGGACGACGTCGTCACGACATGTGGCTTCAACTACATCGACTCCGTTTACTCATTCACGATCGCCTCGCGGCGCGACGTGACGGTGCTGCTCGATGGCGGCACTCGCTACATGAACGCGTCGATCCGAACGGCGTGCGCGAGCTCGGCAACGGAGGTCGAGTGTACCGCCGGTCTGCCGTCTCGCTCCCGCCTCCGCGACCTCGCGGCCGGCACGTATTTCGTCGTCGTCGAGGGCTACTCGCGCGCGGCCTTCGGGCTCACCGTGACGACGTCGCCGCCGACGCCGATCATCCCGGTCAGCGGCAACGACACCTGCGGGACTGCCATCGTGGTACCGCCCACCGGCGGCCTCTACAGCGGCACCACGACGACCGCGCTCGACGACTATCGCTCCGCGGTGTGTATAGGAGTGGCGGACGGGTACGACGTTGCGTTTCGGCTCGATCTCGCGACGCCGAAGGTCGTTACGGCGAGTACGGACGGCAGCACGTTCGACACCGTGCTGATGATCTTCCGCGACTCGTGTGTGAGCGACGGAGACGCGTATTGCGATGACGATGGCGGCAGCGGCAGGTTGACGAGCGCACTGAGCCGAACGCTCGGTCCGGGTACATTCTTCTTCGTGGTGGACGGCTCCAGCGTGGGCAGCTCGGGAACCTATGAGTTCGAGATCACCCTTGCAGACCCTTGAGCGCAATTTCATCGGAGTCATCATGCGGATTCAGCATCTTCCCCTTCTCGCTTTCGCCGCCTGTCTCCTCGTCTCGGCTACCGCCTGCGAGAAGGCCAGTCGTGTGCCGAGCGTGCCGGACTCGTCGTTCGAGTTCGACCTCGGCGGCCTCGATCTCGGCGCGCCCGACATGTTCGCGTTCCCCGACGCGACCGTCGACACCTGCACGGAAGCGGGAGGGACGATCGGCGACGCCTGCTCCGGACCGGCGTCCTGCGACGATGGCTGCTTCTGCAATGGCACCGAGCGCTGCGAAGCGAGCGTGTGCGTCGCTGGCTCGACGCCGTGTACGGACACCGTCGCGTGTACCGAGGCCGCGTGCCTCGAGGAGACCAATACCTGCTTCCAGATGCCGCAGCACGAGCTGTGTACTGACGGCGACGCCTGCAACGGCATGGAGGTCTGCGATCCGGATCCCCTCGTCGGCGGCTGCCGCGCCTCGGCGCCGCTCTACTGCAACGACGAGTCGGCCTGCACGGTCGACGAGTGCGACGTCGCCGAGGGCTGCACGTAC
>Ga0209181_10002914_pt1 | contig 27332 bp, 20 predicted proteins | sample MAT05_FD_187208 | JGI IMG/M metagenome (GOLD analysis project Ga0209181, IMG submission 187208) | Freshwater microbial communities from Lake Fryxell liftoff mats and glacier meltwater in Antarctica - MAT-05 (SPAdes) (version 2) | ecosystem: Environmental > Aquatic > Freshwater > Ice > Liftoff...
CTCCATTTAAGCCGCAAATTTAAAAATTACTAAATAATCTTTTAAGCGCTGGGTTGCCCATTGGCGAAATTGAGTTACCTGCCTGGAATTTACCCTGTAACCAATTGAAATAATAGCATACAGGTTATACAGGTTCATTTTTCTTTTTTTACCATCTGCTGCAACCTGTTCCAAAATGGAACAGGTTGCAGTTTGGAACAGCTCTTTTGATTTGTAAATATTTTGAATATGCTTTACAATAGCAGGACGGTTTACGTTGAAGAGCACCGCAATCAAATGTGCGTCAAGCCAAATAGTATTGTTATCCAAAACAACCGAAATTTCCGTTCCAGCATTTGTCTTGTATATCAGTATTTCTCCCTTTTGCATTTTAGTTAGCCATTAATTTTGTGTTTCAAATATGGCTTCGCTTTGGTAGCTCATTTTAATCTTTCATTGCTCTAATCAGGTCTTCTTCTGTCTCAATGTATGAATAAGTATTTATAGCTTCGGTTCCATAATTTGAACCAAAGTTCCAACCAAACCCAAAAGGAAATAAAGCAAACTTCCCTTTTAACATATACTGATTACCATTTGGAGCCATGGCTACTTGAAATCCTAATTCTTCTAATCGTTTTTGAGTTAACATAATTTAATTGTTATACAAACATTTGCTGTAACAAACCTTTTTTAAAAGTTTGAGTTTGGATTATTTTATTATTTATAAGCGTGATTCTGGAATTAATTTCACTAATAAATTTGGTTATTTCTATTTGTTCTTGATTTGAAGGCAGCGCAATTTTTATTTTCGAAAAGTTTTCATAGAACAGATACTGCCGAACCCCACCTTCTTCAAATCTTAGAATATCCTTTTTAAAACTATATGAATCTAAATAGCACAATAAATATAAATCTTCAAGTTCTTGTTTTGTCTTGAAACAAACATATAGGGAGCTTACAATCCCTTCAGCAATATTATGGCTATACCCAATCGAACCAACATTAATTCTCGCCGGATTGTATGCGAAAGTTTTAGCATCAAAGATTTTATAAAGACTAATGTCATAGCCTCTGTCGTTGCTATCAAGGCCATCAAATTGTTCAGATTGAGGTCTAAATCCTTCCTGATTATTAATTGAATATATAGGGTATTTGATATTTTTTGTATTCTTTTTTCCGACTTTGAAAGTTAACTCACCTATCCTCTTCTTTTCCCACTTAGGAAACGCCTTACCATTCTCATCCTTAAATCTTAATTTACCCGAGAAGAGTTGTTGCATCAGTCCTTTTTTGTATTGCTTTAGCAATTCTTTTTTGCGGGTAAGCTGCTGTATCTTTTTATCTACTGATGATAAGAAGGAGGCGATTTTTTGTTGTTCGAGGAGAGTTGGAATCGATACTTTTATGGATTTTATATCACTCGTAGTAAACCCTTTTATTGAAGTGCCTTGAGCAAAATTGATTAGTAGATTCTTTCTTGCCAATAGATAGTGTGCAATAAAATAACTATCAATTTCATAAGGAATAAAATTACTGAAGTCCTGGCTTGTGCACAATTCTTGTTTATTGACTGCTAACTTTCCAACCCCGACTCTATAAATAATAAGCACACTATTTTTAGGAATTACTTTTGTCGCACTTTCGTTGATGGCTTCTTTGCTTAAATATCTATAAATATTAATGTTATGTAGATCATCTTCAAAAAGATCAGAACTTGATATCCAAGGTATGTCACCAATCCAATATTTCTCAACACTTGTAGTTGGTGTACCTCCACCCATGAAATTGCCAAGTTCTCCTAGCCTTCTATCTTGCCAAAATCCTCTGAACTCCTTAAACCTCAATTTAGGAGCAAGCATTTTTTCCTTTTCAATATCTGCCATTACAGTACTCATTTTTTGCTATTAAGCTGTTTCATGCCTTTATTTCCCAGCAATGATTTCATTTGTGTGATGGCAATATTGTTTAATTGTTTGTGCGCTCGTTTTGTGGTAAACCCTGGTGAATTTACCGTTAATCCAATAGCATTTGTTTTTTCTATCCATTCTGTTGCACTAAGTACAAAACCGGGTAAACCGGCTTGCATTTTAAAGTGGTCAAATTCGACCACTTTAAAATTTACATTATTCATCTGCTCCCAGGTTCCTAAAAACTCCAAAGTGTACCTGTTTCTAAGCCAATTTTTAATAATATCAGCAGTTCTACTTTCACCCTACTTAGCATTCGCCATATCGGTTGAACAAATAAAATCACTTCCGCCTTCGGTAGATATTGAGATCAGAATATTTTGAACCTGTATTACTTTATTTTTTGCCATATCGTTCTTTACTTGCATTATTACCACTTTTAAATTCAAGTAGCCCCCTTAAACTTTTCACTTGCCATTTTCCATTAAACTTCTTAAACCTCCATTCAGGAGCAGTATGTGTCAATTCCTTGTGCCGCTATATTGGCAGTTTAATTTTCTCCTTCATAAAAATCATCCCAATCACATAAATCATAGTTCAGACATAATTAAAACGGTGTATCAATTCCCAATTCCTTGCAATAGGCTGCAATGCTCGCATCAGTTGTTTGCATTTCCTTTTCTAATGTCCTTAATTCTTTAGAAACTGCTTTTAAGTTTACGGCTTCTTCTTCTTCAAAAGTATCTACATACCGGGGTATGTTCAGGTTGTAATCGTTCTCGGCAATTTCGCTTAATGGGGCGACATGGCTGTACTTGGCATCGTCGGTACGTTCTTTATAAGCCGCAATAATTTTATCAATGTCTGCAGCACGCAATACATTTTGTGTTTTTACTTTTTCAAAATGCCGGCTGGCATCAATAAACAAAACATTGCCGCTGTGCTCCCGTTTTTTCTTCAATACCAATATGCAGGTAGGTATGCTTGTTCCGTAAAAAATATTGGCAGGTAAACCAATTACAGCATCCAACTGGTTTTTATCTTTTATTAAATACTCCCGTATATGTCCTTCGGCGCCGCCTCTGAACAAAACACCATGCGGTAATACACAAGCCATGGTTCCGTTGTCTGCCAGTTGGTGCAGCATATGTTGCACAAAAGCAAAGTCGGCAGTGCCTTTGGGAGCCAACCGGCCATAAGGCGCATAGCGGTCGTCGCTCATAAACAACGGGCTTGCACTCCACTCTGCACTAAAAGGCGGGTTAGCAACAATAGCTTCAAAACGTTGGTCAATATGTTGAGGCCGCTCCAGGGTATCTTCATTTTTAATGTCAAACTTTTTGTAATGCACATCATGCATGATCATGTTCATGCGACACAAGTTGTAAGTGGTAGGGTTGCTTTCCTGTCCGTAAAAAGCAGCTACCTCTTTTACTTCTTTGGCCACCCGCAGCAACAACGAACCCGAGCCGCAGGTTGGGTCATACACTGATTTTAATTTTGTTTTACCCACCGTAACCAGGCGTGCCAATACGCTGCTCACCTGCTGTGGTGTATAAAACTCACCGGCTTTTTTACCGGCACCGCTGGCAAACTTACCAATCAGGTATTCGTAGGCATCACCCAATACATCGCTTTCGGTATTCTTTAAATCAAAATCAATGGCTTCTAAATGAGACAACACTTTTACTATAAGTTCGTTTTTAGCGGTTTCTGTTTAACCAGTTTGCTGCTGGTTAAATCCAGGTCTTCAAACAGGTTTCCAAAATCCTCTTCGCTTTCGCTGCCCATGGTACTTTGCTCAATAGAGGTAAGTACTTTGGCCAGGTCGTCTAAAATAAATTTGCTTTTGCCTTCGGCATTGCCCCGGCGGGCCAGTTCGCTCAATAACCAAACGATGATTGAATAAACCCGTTATTGAAGGGTGGGTCTCCATGCCAGGAATGGTGGGTCTCCATGAACAGGAATGGTGGGTACTCATGGTCAGGAATCTCTACGCAAAATTTTAAAATCAACAAGAACCAGTAAAATTAATCAACTTGCTAAGAGAGGCAAGATGTACTTGCCCGGTGGGATATGTTGCAGGAATAACTACTGGCAACGGCTTGTAAGGGATGAAGGGTTGGCTTAGAAAAACAAAAGGGGAGAAAAGTGAGGGTGGTGCAGTTTACGAGCGGAATACGGTCGGGGAAGAAAAAAAGTGGGCCGCCTTTATACCAGCTCTCAGGTGCAGGTAATTTTTGAAAAGATCGGAACGCCTTCTTCTCTTTGGATAGAGTGCTAAACCTATAAGGTTTTAAAAACTTGATAGGTTTGTGTGATGCCGCTTATGCGCTATAGCAGTTTGAAAGCCTGTATACCATATAGCGCAGTAATAAAGAACAACAGAAAATGCATGACCAAATGAACAAAATCTTATTGTATAGGCTCATAATTTAATTTTCTAACCAGGCTTACTTTTTCCTGCCTGAAAGGTGTTCCATCTCTTAAGAAAACATCATGAAACCTTCCTACTGGCTGGCTTCTGTCCGGTACGGGTGTATTACCAACTCAATACAACTTTTTGTTTTACATATTTATTTGTAGAAGAGGGCATAACGATTTTAATCTTGTATATATTTTCTTTTTTGCTTATCATTTCTCCATTCTCAATAGTCTTAATTTTAAAATTGGAATAAATTTCCATTTCATAATGTTCTCCTGGTAATCCATCTACAATAACAATAAGAGTATTTTTATTTAATTCCTGATTAACAATTTTAAGACCTCTATTTATATCACTTGGTTTTGGCTCATTTGTAATAGCTAAAGCTCCTATGCCCCCTTCATGATGTATTTCAATAATACATTTATCATTTAAATTAATTTCTGCAATAGATACTTCAACACTTTCAATTTTATTAATGACTGAAAATTTTATTGCTTTCTTATTAACTAAAACTCTTTGAATTGTAGTACCAACAGGCATGGATGGAAATAACAATAAACTACACCTGTTTTTTGTTGCATTAACAAATTGAAAGGTAGTGGATGCCGTAGTACGATTCATTGTAAAGTTTATTCTATGATTGCCAAAACGTAATTGCTTCACTTCTACCTTATCCCAATTCCAGGGAAATCTGGGTGATAATTTAATTTGATTAGAAAGGGCATCCGGCGAATAACCTATCATTCCTTCAAAGATTGGTTGTAGTATCATAGTTTCGGACCAACCCTGTTGACTGCATACACCTGCAGGATTATAAACTATGCCATTTAGGGTCTCCTCGGCACTGCCAAGTCCAAAATTTTTGTAAAGCAGCAAATTGTCCATTATGTGACTATAGCCGCTTACATAAGCACCCGTTTTATATTCAGCAAGGGAAGCGAAACCACTGAACAGGGGCCATACCATACCAGCATGATACGCTTTGGGATTAAAGTTCTTGCTTTCTTCGGGTATGATCCTTACACCCCAATCAGTGGAGTAGCCGTTACCGGAAAATGAGTTAGAAGTTTTCAATGCTTTTACTGGGTCTAAAACAGCATTAAAATATATTGGTACAGCTGACAGGATGGTCTCCTCTTTCATAAAAGAACCATCAATCATTTTCCCATTAGAAAAATACTGCCCTTCATTAATCCAGAATTCTTCATCAATGATTTTTCGAACCCTATTTGCACCGTGGTTATATTTTGTGGCTAAGCTATCATGATTCAACAATAAGGACATATAAGATGCTGCATCCAATGCTGCTGCCCAAACTCCAGCTAAGTAAATTTCTGTATGTGCGCCATAAAGAGCTCCCCCTTCAATCCATCCATGACCCACATTGGTTATTTCTATTAAGCCATCATGGTCTGTATCTGTACTATAACAAAATTCCATTGCCTTCCCAATGGCTTTCCAGATCTTACTTATATATCCCAGATCCCCGGAATACTTCAAATAATTTGCTGCTAATACAACAAATAAAGGAGTGGCATCTGAAGCGTCATAATGAACTGCACCACTTGAGGTTAATTCATGATAAATTTTGCCTGTCAGATCCTGAAACTTTACAAATACATCAAGCGTCTTTTTAATCATTTCATGTCCACCATAAGCATTTATAGCCATTCCGCACCACTGTGCATCTCTGCCAAAATACCAGGCATAACCAGGACGACCACTTATTTTTTGTCCTCCACCCCAACCCCTTGAAGTTGTTCCAAAGCCAGCCATCAAAGATGTTCCCAGTCCCGGGGTTTCCTGAAAAAACTGATCTGTACGTGCAATAGCCCATTTGAATCCTTCATTAAATTGTTCATCTGGCGTTGTCACCGACATGCTATTCTTCAAAAGTTCAGCAAAATAATTTGATGACTTCTCAAAAATTTTTTCAAAGTTTTTATATCCCTGATGATAAACTTTAACTGTATTATGCACTCCTTCATTTCCAGCAACAAGGTAAGAGTTTAGAGTTCCTTTTTTACCCGCAACATTAAAACTGAAAATTCCACTTGTTTGAATCAAGTCAGTAGAATTTCCTTTTAGTTTATTGTTTTCAATTTCAAATCCTTGAAACTGCCCTAGCATATAATCATCTGGTTTAGCACTAAATCCTATCATATTCACTAGTTGACCTTTTTGCGCAGAGCTTACGGCTGCATTTAATTCGGGAGCCCACCTATATCTGATTGAAGCCGAAGCCTTGTCAGAATAAGGCCACATATAACGGAAGTTAGAAGTATATTTTATCAAGATCTTTTTGAAGCCCTCCCCCTCCCACTCATAATGGACAACTGCAATTGGCTTGTCCATGGATATTGTTATAACCTCTTTTAAAACGGTATTGTTAAAATGATATTTTCTGATAATCATCGATGGCGAAACGGTCACTGAAGGGGTTTGATTATTTAACCAAATTGTACTATCCACACTTTTTAAAACAACAGCAGCTTCCACATCTCTAAAAGACATAAATGGATGAGTCCATATCTCATCAATACCGCCTTTTTGTTTGCCCATAACTAACATCCTTCTACCTGCCAAACTCACAAAATCATTATTAGCATCCTGCTTTGTAATCTCTAGTGGCAGTTTTGGTAAATTCCATTGTGTGGAAGGTAGCATGTCAATTTTCGAAAAATGATCATCAAGTGGAAGAACTTTTTGCAAACTATAGTTCCAGTAATTTGTTTCAATACCTTTATTTTGCCCGGCACAATAATCGAATAAATTTCTATAAAATTTATGTAGTTGTAAAGTATTGAAGTTTTCAGCAGCAAAATAAGAATAGGCTCCCACAGCAATGATCTTGCCTTTACCCAACTGGTATTCCAATACAAGTTTATTTTGTTCATGAAAGGTTATATAAGACCATTCTATCCCTATAACCTTCGCTATGGACGTATCAGGTAGATTATCATTAAAGAATCCTAGTTTGCGAATGATGTGATCTTTTTTTCCTTTCCAGCAATAGGCACCACCATGCAAACCATCAAAGATGGGGTGTGATTTAAATGAATGAAATCCCAAAGGTCTTCCAAATCCATTGTCCTTTACTGAATCTATTTTTACTTCAAAAGAATTTTTTTCTATTCCCCAATCATTTAATAAGCTTACAGCTTCCATCGAAAGGATCAAATTCCCTCCATTTTTTACGAAAGTCTTTATTGCACTTCCGCACTCTATTGCTTGTTTGGAGTTTACTGTAGGAGAAAGTTTATGAATCCAAATATGATTTAAACCTAAATCTTTAAGCGATCCTTTGATTAATGTTTCATATTTTAATTTTAAAATTGAAAAATCTTTTTGATCATCCAGGAAAGCATTAACAGAAGATAATTCTTCTGCAGGAAGATCAACAGAAATAACTCCGATTTTATTACTGGTTGATTTATTACTTTGCGAATAAACTGAAGCAGAAGAAAAGAATAGAAGTATAATTAAAAATAATTTCATGACGCAGGTGAAGTATTGAATGTAATTGACAATAAATAGAATACCCGTATTTGTTCAAAGGGGAAATTATAAGAAGTCTGATAATCTTAGATACCAAACAATATTATTTACCTTGTTTTTTATTTTATTTTAGGTCCTTTACACATCTAAAGCCTACGGTTGCATTCCTTTCAAAACCTTGTGAAACCCTTAATAGAAACTGACGATAATGTAATTCTCTGGGACCTCCCTGCACGTACCACCAACTGGAAGTGGGATTGTAATATGATCCACCCTTCATGATGATATAATCGTAGGACCCGCTCTTATAGATATCATTTGTTAATTGCCAAACCGAACCTACCAAATCCTGTAAACCATATGGGTTACTTCCTTTAGGATAACTTCCTACAGGATCCATAAAACCATTGCCAAGGTTAGAAAATGTTGAATCAATTCCCTTGATCTTAAAGACTGTTAAACTTTCAGTAACAGGTTCCTGTTCGCGATATATATTTTTAGTGCTTGCACTCCAAGGCCAGGCTCTTCCATCCGTAGTTTGCGCTGCGTACTGCCATTCAAGCTCTGTAGGTAATCTTTTTTTAGCCCAAATTGCAAATGCACTGGCATCTTCATAGCTTACATAAATCACCGGATGATTTTCCATACCTGGAGGTATTTTGCTATTAACCCAATGCTTTAAAAAATTAGCAGTATCTGAAGGCTCATACTTACTGTTATCCAGAAATGTCTTAAACTGTAAATTAGTTACAGGGAATTTATCCATTAAGAAAGAAGGCATCTGGAAAATCTTGCCTTCATTAAAATTTGGATATGGAATAAAATTATCTCCATGGGTGCTGTTAAAAGTAAATTTTCCAGTATCAATCTTCACCATTCCAGAAACGAGGCCACCAGTAAATGTTTTTTTTGAAGTAGTTGCAAGGCGAGGTGTACCTGGCTTGATATTAACTACATTTTGATCCAATAAAATATCATCTATAAAAACTTGAATGATAAACTTACCTTCAAACCGACCAAAGTTTTTTAGCAAGCTTATTTCGTGGCTTCCCACTTTGAGTTGAAGTGGTTTCTTTTCATAATCCGGGGAGCCTGCCCAAATTTTAATGTTATTTCCTTCGTTAGCGCTCACTGAAAGAACATCACCATTTAATTTAGAAGTTAAGATAATGGGAAATTCAGCTATGCAATCTACCTCACCCTCATTGTTTGTCCCGAGGTCAGATTTATTAAATGAATTGACTTCTGCTTCAATATAAAATTTATCCTCTTTTTTGATAGGCGTTAATTCTTCATGATGCCAGAGATCAACATAGTGAGTATTTTTACTCGGTTCTACCTCAAATAGAAGGTCCTTATATCCTTCAGGTATTATACTATAAATAGTATAAATAGTTTTTGCATGATGTACCCATTTGTTTACATAAATTTTATCAGCGTTTGTTTTAATTAATGGTGTATAATTTTTTGAAGTAAAATTGAATGTATGCTCTCGAAGGATTCTTGAAGTTCGTCCAAGGAATTTATATTGGTCTGCTATCCATTCAGGTTGACCGGGAGCAAATATGTTTAATTCTGTACCATAACCATTAAAAAAAGATGTAGCAAATTCCCGCTTTATACGTTCTTTATATAATTCGGCTACTCTATAAATAGCAAATTCAGGTTTAATAAATTTATTAAGGTTAAGCATAGGTGGATAATACAAAGCATTATGAACTCTACCTGAAACAATGCCCTGCATATCTTTGGGTACAGCCATACCCTCACTGTACATGATCACACCTTTCCTAACACTATCTGCAGCCTGCTGTAGCTCAACACTCGAACCTCCTCTGGTATCCAACACTACACCGTCGGCACTTGTATTTTTTATGATATCAGCTAAACCCGTCATATGACCTTCACTACGTGTACTTTCGTCCCAAGGATTATAGCAAATGAAAAAGGCAGTCCCAAATTTTCGTGACACATCTGCGATGTGTCTAATCTGCGCTAATCCTCCGGGCAAATCACGAAACATATCAAATTGGTTACGCTGGTCTAAGCCAAGGGTAGGCCAGGTAGGCCAGATGCCAATAGCATCATCACCTCCGTATAATCTTTTACCACGTTTTAAAAAGTCAGCTAAGTGAAAATTATTGTCTTCATTATTATAATATAACTTATCCCAAGCCATAATCAGGTGCATTATATATGTATGTCGTATCCATTTAAGATCCTCCCTCTCAAAAAGTGAATTATCAAAAGATACTACATCATATAGATACCTTTCCTGGAAAATTTTCTTTAAACCCTGCTGCCATTCCCCAGAATAAACATCAGCATAGAAATTATACTTTACTGTACCACCCGGAGCCATAACAGTTTCAAAACGTCGACGTGTAGCTTTTTCTAAACTTTTAATATCTCGCCGAACTAATGCACAAATGGATTGATCATTTGTCAATTTGATGGCTGAATAACCCAATTCCCAGGCATTATCAGGCACAATTACATTGACCGGTGTTTTGTCTGGCAGAAAGATGTGAGTTCGTGAAAGAGAATGATCTCCTTTGCCTGTTATGTAAACTAATTTGTCAACTGTTCCAAAGGGAACCACATTAGAAAGGCGTATAGTATCTTTTGAAGTATTCTTAAACGTAATTATTCCCTTATATCCTTGTTTAAAAGCTTCTTCTTTAAAAAAACTCACTTCGATCCTTTCATTAGTATCAATGCTACTCGTCAGCTTTGTATCTATTTCAAATGATACGAGTGGAACTTTTCCTTCGGGTTTAATTGTTTTATTTCCTGATGTAAAAGATTCAATACTCCTTTGTCCGGGGTATAAAGAAATCTTATTTAATTCCTGTGCTTTTGTAATAACAGTAAATAGAATTAAGTTAACACTAATTAATATTATTTTTTTTCTCATTTTCATTTATTTAATTGATTTATCTTTTCATTTACTACCTGGCTAAGGGAGGGTATAATGTTATTACTGGAAACTCTGAAATGCGAAGAGTAGTGCACCCGTATGGAATAAGTATGAGTTCTGTTTCTGTTTGTTCATTATAAGATTTCATTCCATAAATCATCCGGCTATACGGTTGAGGACCAGCCATATTGTTATAGAGGGTCCATGAAGGAATTTGCTTACCTTTTACTCTAATCTCTACGGGAGCTTCTTTAAGGTTCCATGGATATTCGGGTGTTGATTTTTTTCTGATAACGGAAAAAGCTTCTTGCGTTTTTTCTTTATCGAAATCTATAATCCCAAAATTCCATGGAGATCCTGCATTTACTTCATAAAAATCATCACCATAGCGGAAACGATCATCTGTAACTTCCTTTTTTGTCCATAATTCCTCTATTTTAAGTGCATAAACAAGTGGACCATGTTCTACCGCCATAGCATTTTCATACCAAATGCTTGTTTCAACATGCATAGGCATTGTAAGTTCCACCACATCACCAGATTTCCATGTGCGGTTAATCACTACAATACTATTAGATTCAAGTAAATCATTCCAGCTTTGCCCATTTATAAATATAGAAGCACTTTTAGTCCAGGAAGGAATTTTCAGGTGAAATGGAAATTTTCCAATTTTACTCTCATTGTCAACATGAATTGTAAACCTTATTTTTTCATCAAAAGGGTAATTAGTTTCCTCAATGATTCTTATTTCTATTCCGTCTGCTACTTTCGTCTTTACCTCACTTGGAGAATAAACTAAAGCAGCAATCCCCATATCTTGAGTGGCATACCATAAATTCTGCGTAAACTTTGGCCATCCCTGATGCATATTGGAAGTACAACAAGGATATCCAGCTAGAAATCCAAATACTAAATCAGTTTCACCATGGTTAATATCAAAATTGTGTAGGTTCCTGGAAATTTTTACCTGGTTGGGTTGCTGAAAGTACTGACGAACCATAAAATCATCAGAAATTTGAGTAGGTAAAGCATTAAAAGCAATACGCTCCAAATGGTCAGCAAACTGTAGATCACCCGTAATTTCCAACATTTTTTCAAGTGAAAACATTAGTTCAACTGCCGAACATAGTTCAGAACCTTGAGTTGGATTTTTGCCATGAAGAGCTTCATCAGCGCCATACATACCCTGTGGTTGCCCGTTAAATTTCTTAATATCTGCAAGGCCTTTTTTTACAGCATCTATATATTTTTTATCAGGATGCTTTTGATAATAAATTATTGGTTCTTTAATACCTTGGGCAAGATTCACTCCATGAATGGTATTAATTCTCGATAAATCATCTCGATTGAGAAACATGTCAGTAAAATCATACCCTTGTTTATGAATAAGTTCACCTAAAGTCAATAAATATTGTTCACCTGTGATGTTGTACAACCAATATACAGCCTGTAAGTTGTCTGCAGATCGATACTCAGCCCAAAAAGACCAATGTCCAAGAGGCTTTTCTGGAAGTGTCTTCAGTTGATATTTAAAATATCGATCCATCAATTTTATAATTCTATCATCAGCAGTAGCAGAATAATATTGTTGCAGGATCTTTAACATCACGATCTTTGGCCACCAATCTTGAGAATTATTTCTTTGAATTCCTTTTTCAGGACTATAATCTTTTGAAGGTCCGAAATACCCATCTGCTCTCTGACTGTTTATAGCCCATTCTATCCATGGTTGAACTTTTGCTTTCAGAGCATCATCGTCTAGTATATATGCCAGAGGTAATAATCCATCAATCCAGTAAGGACCTCTTTCCCACTGATCACCATCGCCACCAAGCCAACCATTACGAGGACCCATAACAAGAGGATACAATTTATCCAGCTGACCAGTAGCACCATTTTTTTGACTTATTAGCATTTGTTTCAGCCAACCCAACGGTTTTATACTACCCAATGGAAGTTCCATATTTGGTTTAATCTTAAGTGGCGCCCTGTTATTAATACATGGCTGCGCATTTGTTTTACTTAATAAACTTAAAGTCAACATACTAATTAATAAAAATGTCTTCATTTGGTTTCATTCTAGACGAATTTAAATTTTTGATTTCCTTAATTGATAAGCAGATAATCCATCCCCATAAATGCTGTTTTTTTATCATTGTCTCTGGCTTCTGCTACAGCTAATTCTAGAATATTATTTCCCTTTTTAATTGGAAAGCGACCAAGACTAATAGTTTTAACCAAAAGGTTATAATTATATCCATCTACTATGTCAGCACATTTCAAATCATTTATAGTGATATGAAATTTTCCATAGTCGGGAGCAAAGGTTAGTCTTGCTGTAACATCAAATTCACCTTCCTTTTCTGAAATAAAACTTAGGGTTAATTTGTCTTCCACTTTGGCACCAGACCAAAAAAGCTGCATATTATCGCCCCAGCCATGACGTTTTGTATTTTGATATCTTATATCCCCCCCGGTAATCTTTTCAAGAACCATTTTTTCAGCTTGAATTTTTCCATCAATAGCTATGGGTGATACCAGATCAGAACGTTTAAGAACTATTGCTTTTTTGACACTGACAGAATCAGGTTTTATATTAGAAGTGCCTCCAGGAATCATATATCTAAATGAAATAGGTGCAAAATTTATGTTCGCTCGTGTCCAGTGCCACATTTCCATATCAAATTTTAAACTTTCGCTGAATGGTATAGCATCGAGTCCTCTAAATCGAATATTTACTGTATATCCAGGATCAAAATTGCCACTACCATCAGGTTGGGCAATAAAAGGATGGTTAGAGAATACTTCAGGTCTGCACCAGGCATAGCCATAATAATCTTCAGTGCCAGTTCCAATATGTGAAGGAAATTTTTCGCCATCAATGTATATTTTCTCATCACCTTCACCCCACCATGCGTAAACTGTATTAAATAAAGTAATAGCATCTCCCACATAAATACCTTTACCTTTTAACTCCACATAGTTTATATCAAAAGGATCGCCGGTTCCTTCATTATTTTTCATCTCACCAGTAAAAAGATTGGTAAACTGGTGCCAACTTGCTCCGAAGTGCATACTTCTTTTATCCCACTTCCAAGGACTTGTTTCTACTACTCCTTCCACTGTTACGGGAATATCATTAAAATTGTGCAGTGTCAGAACAGCCTTTTTTTGATAAGGCATGACCCACCAGGCAGACATTAGTCCAACGCTATCTACATTTGTATACCAGGTATTAGAAGGTCGAATTTGATATCCGGTTCCAAAGAAGTCGCCAACAGGAGACCAAATTGTCTGTTCTCCATCAAATTTCATTTCTAGGATGGTGCTGCGAAGAGCCTGTTCTGTTCTTTCGGCGGATAACTTTATATTAAGATGTCGAACTGCATTTCCTCCGGTTGGTAAAGTAATTTTAAATGATTTCCCCGGATCAATTAAAGCTTTGATGTGTCTTGAGCTCATCTTTAAATTCTCAGTTCCCCGAAACATAATGGTAAGATTTTTTTGAACAGTTTCTAAAACTGCTTTCTCATTATTCAGTTCATTTAGTGAAAAAGTTTTTATTTCCGCATTTTTATATGTCCTGTAGTTAATGTTGTAATACACAGCCTCACCTCCTGTTTTAGCTCCGGGATCCTTAATATTTTTACTTTCATAAGTTATTTTGCAACTTTTTGAATAAGGTATCGGCAAATAAAGGTTGTGACCTCTCATTTTATATTCTGTTGATTCACTAACAGAGGCAGCCAAAGGACCTTTAACCAAATTATTCCCACTTAAAATACTAAGCGCTGAACCAATGATAACCGGCTCGGGATTTCCGTCCAGATAGAATCTTAGAATACCTTCTCCACTATTTTCACCCGCAAATGTCATCCAAAATCTAACCACTGCGCCAGGACCAATTGTATCGAACATCACATACTCAACTTTATTTTCTCTAACTTCCTCACGAATAAACATGGAACGATCCCAATTTGCAAACCAGGTAGAGTCACCCGGTTTTACTGTAGCCCTATCGTAGCTACTGAATTGAGACAATGAATATGAAGGAGCAGGATATCGTGCAATACTTTCTCTATCTGCTAATTCATGTAACAAGGATTTAAAGTTGACTATTTTAACAGGTGTACATTGACTTAAGAACAAGCTTAGCCCTACTAAAAAAAGTCCTCTATAAATATTTATAACTGTTTTAATCATACTTTTTAAAAACTTTTGTCAGTATCCATCATCATCCGGTTAATGATGCCCGCCCATATATATGTCTTATGATAACCTCCCCATGCTTCATCTGGGCTATAAAACTCCCAGAGGTTATGATTTTGTCTCAGTGTAGTCGTCATTCCTTTTGCTACTCTATCAACCAGCTCTTTTGCTTCTACCGAATACCCATAATCTATTAAACCTCGCATAATTAGATAGTTCCATTCAACCCATACAGGGCCATTCCAATAACCTTTAGGATTATAATAAGAATCTTTGGCAGATAATGATGGAACTCCGAAAGGACGCCAAAACTGATCGGGATCCGTAAGCTTTTTTATTAATTTTTCTGCCTTTGCTGTATCAGCAATGCCTGCCCACAATGGAAGAAATCCAATAATCTCATCCCGTTTCAGATCATTTTCTTTTTTAAATGTAAACTGGTGGGTATTCTTATCAACATTGTAATAAAATCCATTTACATCGTCCCAAAATGTTGTGTTGATCAAAGCCGCTCTTCTTTCATGATCATTTTTCCAATAAGCCGCCTCTTCCTTCAGCTGCAGCTTATTTGCCATCGCTTCCAGTGATTTGGCTTCCATAACAAGCATGCAGTTTAAATCAAGACTCTCGAAATTTGAAGGGTAACCAACTTCATCCCAAACAGCAACTAATGCATCACGTACAGATTCAAGTATAGCTTCACCACCCCATTCACATAATCCATCTTTGTCACTATCTCTGTTATTAACGTAAAATTCAAAGAATTTCTTGGATGATCCATACATGTCACGAAGGAATCCCTCATCTTTAGTTATCTTGTAAACCTCCCAATTAAGCCATGAATACCATGGTGCGGAAGAAGTTACTTGTCCATTATGCTCAATAATTTCATCTAAATATGACCCCGTTCGGTAATTAATATATCCATTTGGATATTGCCTCTCTAAATAAACCCTTTGGGAATTCATTGCACTTAAAGGATCAATATATGCATATGCAAGCATAGCTATACTTTCATGAAATACCTGGCCTCCATGTCCCCAACCCCAGGTAGGTTCACGTGAGAATACGTAATAGTTGAAATTAGATTTCCCTTCTGGTGGATAAAAAACCTGGCGCATCATGTTGTTAGCACTCCAATAAAGAGCTAGCTTATCCGGGTTATCAAAATTTACCTTTGGCGTGTTAGAAAATAATGTTTCATTGTCTTTAATATACCGATCTAACTTGACGGATAAGAGCGATTCGGCTTCACTTGTCAATTTGTTAGATGAGTCTTTAATAGATGTAACAGCACGAATTATTCTAAATTCGTAGGTTGAATTAGGTTTTAATTTTAATAGTTTGCTAAAAGCTAAGATTTTAGAATATTTAGCAGGGGAAGATGGGTTAGAATTTTTGATTTTGAAATCTGCAAATGAAGTCTTAGGAATATTATTAACTTCTGGGGAATGAATGCTCATTTGATCATTTTCATGAGTTATAATAACGTATCCATAAATATTTCCACCCTCAATGTTATTGTCAATGTATTTATTTGAATTGATCTGATTTGCTATTCGCATATATAATGCATCAGGATAACTTCTTCTATATATTGAATACTTTAATCCTTGCTTTAATGGTTGCCATGAAAGCGTAATGTTGTTGTTTGAACCCTTAATTTTTGGCTCATTTATAGATGCAGGTAAGCTGTTCGGTTCAAGGTTTACATCTGATCGAATTATATCTTTATCTATGAAACTACCTTTGGTGGTACCACTCATATTCTCGTTGTGCTGCGCTGTAATCTGGTATTTTCTTTCCGAAGAATTAAATAAAGATGCTTCGAGTTTAAAATATCCTCCATTATCTATTACTGGTTGTAGACTGCCTAAAACAGGACTTTTTTCAGTTATCATTCTAGAGAAGTCATCACCTAAGAAAAGTTGAATTCTCACAGATTTAGCGTCAGTAATTCGTACTTTTCCAGGTAAATATGCTCTCCCGTTAACTTGCATGCCACCTTTACCATTGAGATCTACATCAAAGGGTATAATAGGTGCTTCATAATTCTCGCTAGTAAATCCACCTGAAAACTCGGGTTTTTCTGATATTAAAAAAATGTTTTTTATACTATCAGTATAAGGAAGTTTATGTCCAACAGTCCAGGCGTCGGGATATTCTTCATGATTAAAAAATATTTGATTACCTGCAGTTACAACATTAGTAAAAGCCCTGTAACTATTGCGGATAAAAGGTACTACCGTCAATTTTACCTGGTTGTCAGTATTGTTATAAACTTTAATATCCACCAGAGCAGCTGTAGAACTATGAACAGCAAAAAAAACTTCAACCTTAATATCTTTAAAAGGGAAATATTCATATTTAACTATATCGGGATAACTAATAGTTATAACCGGCTTCTTATACATATCCTTGGTTCTATACACCCATTTTTTATTTAACCGAAAACCAATACATATATCACCCCCTGTATCGGTAGTAAAATCAGCTCCAAGAGAATCAACATAAAACCTAAATTCATAACCCTCATCAAGCACAAAGTTGGATCGCTGCATAGGTGCAGCATATGTTGTGTATAGTGGGAAATCCTTTTCTGCACGAAGATTAGACAGGTAAATATTTTGTGCTTGTGAAGTATATGCTACAAGCAGAAAAAGAAATAGTATAATTTTTTTATTCTTTGAATTATAGAGAAATTTATTATTAGTAATATTATTCATAAGGTACTACTATTAATTCTTTGCTTTCAGTTGTTGTTTCAACTCATATTCTAATTTTATAGCTGCATTATAATCTACTACGTAATACCACCAATTATTTAAATGCCCATCCGTAGGGTTTAAACCTTTGTATTTTGGTATATGCCTGTACCACCAAGACATATAACCCAGGTGGGAACAATGCCATTCTTCGCAATTAACCCATCTAGGTATTACAGGTGTTAATGAAGGATAAGTATACCAGGTGTCTGCATACGTGTTTACTTTTGTCATATTCTTCCAATCGTAATCATTTAAGCCATTTGGAGGGAAATGGATGTTTCCAATATGTGCTTTTTCAGGTGCAATTTTATCGTAAGAAGTATATAATTCCCAATTATTAAGTTCTTTTGATTTATGGTCCCAACGACCATAAACTTTCCGCATGATTGATTCAAATCTATGCCCATAACTTTCAAGTGCCAGTGACATATCTCTTTCATAATTTAAACCCATAACCGTTAGCAGATCTTTACATGCAGTGCCCTGTACCGGATTAGAGTTTAACCAAAAGGAATTTATTCCGGCAAAAGTTGATTCCCAGGCACCCGCAAAAGGAAATGTCCAAAGCCACACTTCATTGATCTCACCTTTATCTCGCATTTCACAAAAACCGTAATATTCAATAAACTTTTCATAATTGAAACTCGTATTTTCTTTTTTTAAAGTTGCCCAATCTGGCTCTGACAACAACTCTACAATTTTTTGCAGACTCAGGATTTCTTCTTTATCCTTAAAGTGAGTAAACAATTGATCATCGTCATAAACTTTTATTATTTCATAATTTATAACTCCACCACTTAAGGAATTTAAACTATCCTTATAATCTTCCATTAATTTCTTTGGATCTTGCCATTGATAAAGCCTGCCTGGAGTAATAAAGATTTCATGCATTCTCCTGTTTCCCTTAGAAACAATTTTTGGATTTTGAATCACAACAGCTACTTTAACATTAATGGTATCAGGTATTGAATGAGGATCCTGCCCTTTTAGTGACAAAAAGAAAAGTACATTCAAACAAGTAAACAATATTTTAATCATAAAAAATCAGTCGAAAGAAATTGTGATATTGTTTTTTTAAATGTTATGCAACAACATTTTAAAAAAACAATATCAGGGAATCAGCTTTTTTTGAAGTATTAGCCAAGTGAAAGAACTCTTAGGCAACATTAAATTGAAACCCAGAATATAGTTTTACCATCATTTTGAAGAAGATAAGGTGTTTTTGCCTTTACGGTAACTGCACCTTTAGATACACTGATAAAAAGTTCTCCTTTTTTGAAATCCTTTTCTGCAAAAATGGCTTCTCCTTTACCATTTGTTACTGCAGTGGATATTGAATTTGTATTAGCTGTTCTATCGGCGTCTGTTGCATAAAGTGTAACAGAAGCTTCTACAACTCTGTTAGCTTTATTAGTACCCTGATGAACAATAACATGAAGTTCTGGAGGAGTAACAGAAATAATTTCGTTCACCATCTCTCTTTCACAACTACTAAACAAAACACCTAAATAAAAAAGAAGCAACATGTGTTTAAATCCTCTTGAAAAATTTAGAATATTCATAAATTAATTTTAATAATTAGGTATAGTTTATATTAAATTTTGGTTCTACATTTCTTTACCAATGCTTCCAAAAGTGTAAACAGCTTGTCCATGTTGAATAAGCTCATCAGCGGGAATGGGAAAGTGATAAGCTGTTCCAGGTTCTAGTTGTCCGAGACGACGTTTATCATAAAAACCTAGATTTAGCCACACCAGATCAGATTCTACATATCGCTCATAAAATATTTTTTCTAACAAATTAGGATCACTATCTGTAGCTGGCGGTAGATTTCCTAATCCAACTCTTGATCTATTTATGAGTTCGGCAACTCCACTTTCTCTTAACCTAAATTTAGCTTCAGCCAGATACATGTCGTTCTCTACCCTTAAATAATGATCAACTAAACCTTGATTAGTTAGAACAACATTTTCATACCTTACATATTTATACTCACTCAAAATAAAAAACCCATAACCAGGTCTGCCTGTTCTACCTTGACCAAACCAATTATTAATATTTGAATATCTAAAGTATTTATTAAATCTTGCATCAGGTGAGTTAGTTACAGGACCTAGTGCAAGGACTCCAATAGGCCAGGGATAAATGGCAGCCGGATCTGATGGAGCCATCATATTTATCACTTTTTGATTTACTCGAATCCAGTCCATATTGAATAAACCAAAACTATTGGCTCCGTTATCTCTGCTAATCACTTTACCTCTCCATCCTTCATCATAACGAACTTTGAAATCTTCCTTAAGACCGTTATCTGCATATTGCTTTACCCTTGTCCAATTAATGGCTGTTGCTTCGCTCGGGTTACGGGGAGAACATGCAAGGAGCCGCGCCCCCATAGAATTAGCAAATTGTATAAGTTGAGCTTTAGTGAATCTTACGCCAGGCATCACCTCTTCAGGATCATTTTCATCAAAATCATTTTGCAAAACGACTATTGCTTTATCAAGTCTATCAAGTGCAAAAGCGATAAGCTCTGTATATTTTTTAGTATTCTCAACATAATTAAAATTTACAGCATCACCACTTTCTTCAGTAAATAAATAAGCTTTGTCATAAAGAAGAGCGAGATTACCATAAAGTAATGCCTGCAAAATATAACCATGAGCCTGGATACGTTTTGTGTAATCTTTTTTATTAATAATGATTTTGAAGGATGGATCTTTCAAAGATTTTAGAACATTTGTAACTATTGGAATACCTGCATAATAGTTATACCAAGCACCAAAATTGATTATGATCACTGGATCTGGAGTTTGACCATTAAAAAGAGGCCCACGAGGCTTAAACCACATCGGACCCGAACCCCAACTTGCTGTTGCAGCAGTTATTACCTCTGCATTAGCAAATCCTATTGCGGGACTAGCTGCAATACTTCCGTTATACCAAGCTCCATAAGCATTTTTAATCTGAGCAAAATATTGATCCTTTAGATCAGATGTTTGAGGTTGATTTTGATTTGGAACATCAATATCATCAAATACCTGCTTGCATGAGGTGCTACTAAATATAATGCAGATCAAAAGAAGCAACTTAATGTTATTATTTATCATGATTAAAGATTAAAAGGTTAATAATAAAGAAGCACTAACCGTCCTAAATATTGGATATGCTTCATTGGAATCAAATTTAAAAACGTTGGTATCTACCCCTTCTTTCCCCATTCCTGCTTCAGGATCAAAACCTGGATACTTGGTAAGGGTTACGAGGTTTCGGCCAATAACACTCAGTTTTACATTTTTGAATCCATATTTGCTAAAAGCCTTAATATCATATCCTAAAGAAACTTCTCTTAACTTAAGGAAAGTGGCGTCATATATTAGGTTTTCATTATCCCATCCCAGTAGCCCACCATCCTGTCCGCTATTATCTAAATATTTTATTGGCTTAACAGCATTATATGGTTTTTGTGACTGATCCAAAAATTTTGGTTCTGTAGTATATCTTACTGAGTGATTATACACTCTACCACCTTTTTGAAACGCAAATAATCCATATAAAGTAAAACCTTTAAAGCTAAATGTATTTGCAAAATTTATATTATAATCTGGAGCAAAATTTGATGAAGGAAGTGGAATAATATTTCCATTATTATCTTTAATTTTAATTGCTTTTTCATTTACTGTTCCAATTTCAGTCACCCTTACCACATAGCCTTCATTATTAATAGCAAAGACGTCTTTAATGTCCATACCAGTAGGAACCTGATTTTTTACTTCCTCCAATGATCGGGCAAATCTATCAAGATACAATGTTCCAAAATCTATCCCTTGCTCTATTCGAAAACGGGTTCCATTTAAAAAATAGGGTTTACCGTTAAGCTTACTTATTTTTTGTTGTATCTTATCAAAAGTTAAATTAACATCCCAACCAAAATTTTTTGTTTTGATTATATCACCGCCGAGGCTTATTTCAATTGCATGGGATAATACTTCCCCGGCATTCTGCCATTTATATGGTGCCCCGGCAAGAGCTGGGAGCGGTACTTTTAATATTTGATTTGTATTTCGAGCCCTGGAATAATTAAATGTGAAATTAAATCTGTTCAAAAAAAACATATCTGTACCAACTTCAAATTCTTTAGAAAAGGAAGGTTCTAAATCTTTATTCCCTAGAGTAAATTGAGAAGAAGTCAAACCATTTTGTAAAGTATAAGTTTCGTACTGTGCTTCAAATGGAGGTCTTAACCCTGAAACACCGTAAGAAGATCGTAGTTTCCATTCATTAATACCATTTAATCTAAAATCCTGTGTCACACGCCATGCGCCAGCAACCCTATAGAAAATTTGATTACGAACATTAGAACCAAATCTTGAAGAAGCATCTCTTCTAATTAAAGCATCTAAAATGTACTTATCTTTATAATCTACCACCATCAATCCAGCAATATTATTTGCTATAGTTTTAGAAGTAAAAGAACTCGCTGATTTTGTAGCAGCAAGGTCAATGGTGGTTATACCCATACCAGTTACACCGAGGTCCGTACCACTTGCACTTAAACTATTAAAGTGTTGTGATTCATACATATACTGGGCTTTAAAACGGGTATTGAAATTATTTAGCTTTTTAAAATAAGACCCGGATAGCTGCACGGTTTGATCTTTTACAATGGAATTACCTCTTGAAATACTACCCTTATCGGGAGTTAAATTATAGTCGAGGCGACCTTTAGGGCTAAGAAAAAAGCTTTCTGATCTACTTCTATCTGTACCGTAAGAAGCTTCAAAAGAAAGATAATTTAATGGATGGTATTTTAAAGCAAAGAAACTCAGAAGACGTTCAGACTGACCTTCATTAATCGAATTAACAATATTGTATAATGGATTTGAAGCCTGGGCAATTGTATTTACATTCACCTTATATGGGCTTCCATCTTCATTGGTTGCAAAAAGATTAGCATTGGGATCAGTATTCATCAATTGACCAAAAGCACCACTGGCACGATTGTCCGATTCAGATTGTGCAAACAAATTTGAAGTGGTAAAATCTATCTTATCTGAAATTTTGTAATCAAGGTTTAATTTAAAATTAGTTCTATTAAAACCTTTAACTAATTTAATTACACCTGCTTCAGTTGTCGTTTCTAGAGAGGAGTAAACTGAAATGCGGCTATCATTAGAATTTCCTTTAAATGATATATAATTGGTAATATAATTACCTGGATTAAAAAATTGTTTTAAGTTATCGAAGGTCTGTGGATATAAATTATCAACTAACTGATCAGCAGCACCTAATCTTGTAACTTCTAACTCTCCAGTGATTGGATTTTTTTGTACTATGCGATTCGTTGCTGAAGATTTTTCTGGAATAAACCCCATAAAATTTTGTCCAATTTCGCTTCGAAAACTTATTTCAGTTTTACCTGCACTAAGGGAATTCCCTCTTTTCGAAATTATACTAATTACACCATTTGCTGCTCGTGACCCATATAAAGATGAAGCAGCTGCACCTTTTAATACTTCAATAGATTGGATATCCTGGGCATTAATATCAGCTAAACCTCCCGCTGTGAGAATCCCATCAACTATTATTAAAGGATTAGAAGAACCGAAAATTGTTTTAACACCACGAAGTTGTATATCGCTTTCAGAACCTGGTGCACCACTAGTTTTATTTATTTTAACTCCTGCTACTTTCCCTTGTAAGGCGGCTGCAGGATCAGTGCCTGGTACTTTTTGAAGTCTTTCAGCATTTATTTTATCTATAGAAAACCCTAATTTGGTTTTAGGAGTTCCGGCTGCAACTCCAGTTACTATTACTTCGTCTAATGTTGCATTATCAGGTTTCAAAGTAATCTGAAATTGATTTTGGTCTCCGATACGTTGTTCATTTACAATATAACCAACAAAAGAGATTTCCAAAACATCAGATGATTTAAAGACTCCGGAAAGTGTAAAATTACCTTTTTCATTTGTTAACGTTGTAGAACCAGTTCCTTTTACGTTGACTACAGCTCCTGGTAAAGGGGCGTTATCCACTCCATCGATAACACGACCAGAAATTTGTCGTTGTTGTCCAATTCCTATAAGTGGAATAAAAATGTAAATAATAATTAAAGAGATTGAAAATAAAAAATTCTTAATCATATGTTGATAATTTAGCAGTTAACCAAAGTTATTAATTTAATATGTGGCTTTAGGCTTTGAAAGTTGCATATCTGAAAATAACGTTTCCGGTAACGTTTGCAGGACATAAAAAAGTTATTTTACATGAGGGAATTCTATGGAATTAGGGTAAGTGGCTGACTTTTTCATACAAGTTTAAAATTGATTTTTAATTTAAATTTTAAAATTGTATGAAAAAGTCGAGATTTACAGAAGAACATGTGCTGGTCATTCTTAACGAGCAGAATGGAAGTACAAAGGTGGCAGACATTTGCCGCAAGCATGGTATCACTGATGCCACAATTCATAATTGGAAAACTAAGTATAGCGGAATGAGCTTGCAGGAACTCCCCGGCTACGGCCCTTGGAACAGGAGAATGGTCGCTTAAAGCGGGCTACTGCCGGTCTTACACAGCGATGGTGCAGCCGGACCCATCCAAATTAAACCAGTAGCAGAATAAGACGTGTGTACGAAAAAGAGGGTTATGCCTTATACAGCAAACCAACCAAAAGAATACCGGAAAACAAAAGCCAGTCCTGCTTTTATACCGATGCCGGAAAACATTGAATGGGGAATTGATTTTCTGCATGATGTGCTTGCAAGTGGCCGCCAAATAAGGTCCTTAAATATGATTGCCCCTTTCAGCCGTTTTTGTAGAGGGATGTTCATAAATTATTCTATACTGGCGAAACGACTAATAGAGCTGTTGGAAAGAGCAATCAAATGCCATGGAAAATCAGCGTCTATGAGGACCGATAATGGATCGGAATTTTCAACCAAAAGATTTCAGCTTTGGTTGAAAAAGAAAGAAATTAAATGGATGAGTATCCCTATAGTCCAACCGCAAGAGAATTTTGTTGAAGAACGATTTAACCGTACAGCCAGGGGAAGATTTATTTGATGCTAACATTTTTTTCAGCCTTGAAGATGCCAAAGAAAAAGCCGCAGAATTTAAAGATGAATACAACAGTTTAATGCCCCACGAATCATTAAAATAATAAAACGCCACTTGAATATGCAGCATAGGTCTTTTATAGGCATTACCCCTCAGAAATACAAACAGCAAATACAAAACGCACCTGCTTTAATCCCTATTTCGTCGGGTCAATCTATTCCTGGTGAGTTGCCTCTCAGCAGAACTCACTTCCGCTTCGATCGAATCACAAATTTCGAAGCACTAAACTATATTTAGAAACTGTTGAAAAAAGCAGCTACCTTCATTAGATAACAAATCTTCGGGTGAGAATAAAAGTAATACTACTAAAACATTGTTTTTTTAAAATCAATTCAAAATTGATCAATTTTTTCCCATAACAGTTTATAAATAAGCATTAGGGTTCAAATTTCTTAAAATTGTTTTCAAATAAATTGTACATTGAGAAGGAAAAGAAAATGTGTAGAACTTAAAATAGACAAATTGCCTGAATCTTCTACCAAATGAGCATTTACTAATGACTCGTAATAAAAACTCTGTTAGCAACCTTCTTATTTTCTAATATCGTCAATGTTAAATAAACAGGTAACCATAAAAGATCTAGGAAGAAAGCTTCGATTGTCAGTTTCGACCGTATCACGGGCATTAAGGGGTCTTCAGGACATTAATCCTGAAACCAGGGGGAAAGTGCTTGCACTTGCTAAAGAACTTAATTATGAACCTAATTATATTGCTACAAGCCTGGTAAATAAACAAACAAAATTAATTGGAGTAATTATGCCTGTAATATCCTCACAATATTTTGTAAATGCACTTTCCGGAATGATGGAAATTGCAGATGCAAATGGGTATCACATCATGTCTTGTTTATCTGATGAATCAATAGAAAGAGAGACGGCTTATTTAAAAAAACTCGTTTCTATTAGAATAGACGGTTTACTCATATCTGTTTCGAAAAACACTACAAATGTTGAAGAATTCATTAACGTACAGCGAAAAGGTATTCACGTAATTTTTTTTGACAGGGTTCTGGAAAATATTGAAGCTACTAAGGTAACTGTCAACCAGTATGAAGGAGCATTTTTTGCAGTTGAACATCTTATCAAGAAAGGATATACACGCATAGCTCATATTGCAGGTCCACGACATTTATCAATTGCTTCGGATCGTTTACATGGATATCTTGATGCCCTATCAAAATATAATCTTCAGATTAGGGAGGATTACATTTTATATTGTGAAGATTTTGAAAGTGAAGCACTTGATAAGATTCAAAAACTTTTTTTATTGAAAGAAAAACCTAATGCAATTTTTGCCATAAATGATTCCTCAGCTATCATTTGTATGAAATACCTTCAAAATTTAGGTTATAGGATCCCAGAAGATGTGGCAATTGCAGGTTATAATAATGATCCCATAAGTGAAGTGGTTTTCCCTGCACTTACTACCATTATGCAACCAAGCTATGAGGTGGGAAAATTAGCTGCTCAATTATTGATTAATGAAATTGAAAACAAATCAAATTTCTATGAAAATAGGATTCTAAAAAGTTCACTTATTATCCGTTCTTCTACTTAAATATATTTTTTTATAATAAATTTTATCATCATTGGGTTTTCATATTTTGTTTAATTTATTCTTAAAAAGGGTTCATAATCATTTTGTGGGGACTAATGTTATCTTAGGATAAAATTTAGTCATTGGAAAATAACTTATTACATCATTTTTTTGCCAGAAGAATTATTAATCCATTTTACAATAGTGGATCTTAAAGAGTTGGGAGACGTATTGAGTAAAGAGTTGTTTTATGAGATTTACTTAGAGGAGAATAATATAATTCCTGAAGGTCGTGTATCCGGCGATTACGAATCAAAAGGGTTTTATACGGAAGTAACTATCCAGGATTTTCCTATCAGGGATCTGTCTGCCGATAGGGCGGTTTAAAAACCAATAATTAATGCTGCTGGCGAATATCATCTCACACCTAACATAGGTATACAATCCAGGTTGAACTGAAAGGCGTCATGTGAATCCTGCGTAATACTTGCCAGAAACGGAAAAATTAAATTTATCTAGGAAATATTTTGGGGAGTAAAATTCGTGGCTCGTTCAAAAAGAAGAAAACGGCGGTAATCTTCTGCTGAGCACGTAAAAAAGACAGCTTTTAGAAGGCATAGCTAAATTTTTGAGACTAATGTATAAATCGCTTTTCTCAATGTATATGATATTTTTTCAGAAAGAGATTGCCTTTTTATCTTTGTGTGCTGACAGATGCGACGCAATGAAGTTAAATTGAAATCTTTTCTGGCTCAGGTATTCCGAAGGTTCGGTGTCTATTAATTCAGCCGGCTGTGTCTCGAATTAGATTTACAAATGCTCCATCTTTATTAAACTATATTCAGTAGTAAAGCAAGTCAACTTCGCTTCTTTTATCCGGACACAGCCAGGCATATATACTCGGCGTCGAGTAATCCTATCGGGAGACTTTTGCCAGTAGGCAGTAAGAATGAGCATCGGTTGGCTTGGG
>Ga0209181_10002915_pt1 | contig 27329 bp, 19 predicted proteins | sample MAT05_FD_187208 | JGI IMG/M metagenome (GOLD analysis project Ga0209181, IMG submission 187208) | Freshwater microbial communities from Lake Fryxell liftoff mats and glacier meltwater in Antarctica - MAT-05 (SPAdes) (version 2) | ecosystem: Environmental > Aquatic > Freshwater > Ice > Liftoff...
TAATAGCAAAGCCCTATGGCTGGAAAATGAAATATTGATCAACAAAGTGCTGAAAGGAGGTGATAAATATAGGGTTTGCTAGTCCCAGTTGCGTACCCGAAATAATCGGGATGTTGCAAAAGATCATTTCGCCCCCGGCCCCGCTAGCCAGCTTGGAGGTCTGCAAACAACCTTTGAAAATCAAACTGCTATTTCGTGGAAATAGGGTGGTAATCTGTTATTTTCATTATTTTGAAAGGATTGCATTTAAACTCTTTGATGGCTTAAAACACCTTATATAGGCTACTTGGGGAAACCCTGTCGTGTTGCGCCCTTTATGGGCTTGTTCCGTATTTCTCATATTTTAAATACGGCGTTGCCCTATGCTGGATTATTTCGCCCTTTCAAATTTTGTTTATTCATTCATTTATTTATTCATTCATAGGGCTTCACCCTATGCTTTGTTATTGCGCCCTTACAGGGCTTTGATGTGCATAAATTTTTCAATTGAATTACACCCGTTGGTTGCATGGATTTCAACCAATGCCGCCGTGTAAAGATTGTTCTTATTCACTTCCTAAAATGCGGGGCAATTGCAATCGCTTAGCCTAATGACATTGCTTATCGGGGCAGCATATTTTGAGATACTTTTATAAGTCAGAAAAGAAGCGTTGCCCGGATGGGCGTCTATAAAATTGCCAAAATAATTTTTATTAAAATATCGCCTCAATAAGGCATTAAGAAAACGTTTGAAAAGGGATTTAGCTTTCTTAATTTGATACTTGCGCTATATCTATCAAGTATTCAATAGTGAATTATTAAGCATCCACAATTCATCACTCCTCACCCGATAGCTATCGGGTCATCACTCATCACTCCTCTTTCATCACTCATTTCCTTGCCTCAAAATATTCCCGATAATCTTCACCGCATGTTCTCTGGAGTTTTCTATAAACAGGCTGTGGGTATCCATACCGCCGCAAATAACACCTGCCAGGTAAATTCCTTTTACATTGGTTTCATGCGTATCGCTGTTGTAGACAGGCTTGCGTATTTCATCGGCTGATAGTGCAATGCCCGCCTTTTCAACAAATGATAAATTGGGTTGATAACCAGTCATTGCAATTACCCAATCGTTTTCGATTGTTATTAATCCATCGGGTGTGTTGATGTTGACTTCTTTTTCACGAATGGACGCAATCGTTGAATTGAAATAGGCTTTAATAGATCCTTCGTTGATGCGGTTGATGATATCCGGCCTTACCCAATATTTTACCCGTTCACCTACCTGCTGGTCCCTGATTACCATGGTAACGGTTGCGCCTTTGCGATAGGTTTCTAAAGCGGCATCCACGGCTGAATTGCTGGCGCCCACTACCAATACTTTTTGAAAGGCATAAAAGTGCGGTTCGTTGTAATAGTGCGTCACTTTGGGCAGACTTTCACCTGGCACGTTTAGTAAAAAAGGAAGGTCATAAAAACCGGTGGCAATGATAAGGTTGCTGGCGGTGTAATGGTCTTTTGAAGTGGTGATTTCAAAACCGCCCTCCTGCCTTGTGATGCTGCTTACTTCTTCAAATAATTTAACGTCAAGTGTAGCAGAGATGGTCACCCTCCGGTAATATTCCAGCGCTTCATTGCGGGTGGGTTTTATATTATTGCTTACGAATGGTACGCCGCCAATTTCCAATTTTTCCGAGGTGGAAAAAAAGGTCATATTAGCAGGGTAGTTGTAAAGTGAGTTTACGAGGCATCCCTTTTCAAGTACCACATATGTCAGGCCTTTTTGCTTTGCTTCCAATGCACAGGCGAGGCCGATTGGTCCGCCGCCGATGATGATAACGTCCAGTTTGTTTTGCATGGGTATCATTAATTCAATTTGGCATCAAAGGCTTTATCTGTGAAATCTACGTCGGTAAAATCTGTTACCACATTGTACAAAGTATCACGCTCAATAGGTCTGCGTTTTACTTGTTTAATGAGCGTTACCAATTCTTCGGTACTCATAGCAGGGTTCTGCTCTTCGCTGCCGGCCATGCTGTAAATTTTGGTAGAGTCATCAATGGTGCCATCAATGTCATTTACACCAAACGATAAACTAAGTTGTGCATTTTCACGACCAAGCATTGGCCAATATGCCTTCAGGTGAGGGAAATTATCCAGGTAAATTCTGGCAATGGCATAAACCCGCATATCCTCAACAGTGGTAGATTCGGGCACATAACTCATCTCATTGTCATGGTTCCGGAATTTTAATGGAATAAAAGTGTTGAAACCACCGGTTTTATCCTGCAGTTCTCTCAGCCGTCTCATATGATCGATGCGGTGTTCGTATTTTTCAATGTTGCCATACAGCATGGTGGCATTGGTATGCATGCCTAAATTGTGGGCCACTTCATGTATGCGCAACCAACCGGTGCCATCTACTTTATCGCCGGCAATTTGTTCCCTTATTTCTGGTGCAAAAATTTCCGCACCTCCACCCGGTAAACTATCAAGCCCGGCTTCGTGCAATTGTTTCATGCCTTCCTCCGTGGTAAGTTTTGCCTTGCGGAACATATAATCCAATTCCACAGCAGTAAAGGCTTTTACGTGCAGAGAAGGCCGGTGTGCTTTGATTTTTTGCATCAATTCAATAAAATAAGCCATGTTCATTTTTGGATGCACACCTCCTACAATATGTACTTCTGTAATGGGTTTGCCATCGTAGCTTTTTACGATATCCAGCATTTGATCTATGCTAAGTTCCCAGCCTTCTTCTTTATTGGCGTATAAACGGGAGTAGGAACAAAATTTACAACTGAATACACAAACATTGGTGGGTTCAATGTGAAAATTGCGGTTGAAGTAGGTGGTGTCGCCATGTTTTAATTCACGGATATAATTTGCCAACGAGCCTACAAATGCAAGGCTGCCTTTTTCAAATAACAACATGCCTTCTTCGTCTGTAATCCTGATTTGTTGTTTTACTTTTTCGGCTATTTTTTTTAGGTCGGTATCGGTGGTGTGATTGATTAAACTATCAATGGAAGTACTCATACTTAAATATTTTTGCAAAGTTAACGGAGTGTGTGTGTAAAACAAAAGAGAAGAAGAAGCTCCTAAACCCTAAAGGGGAACTTGACTCTTGAAGTTTATGTTTCTTCAGTACAAACAAAGTTTTGGTATTAAATGTTGCGTTGATCTTTTTGACACTAGCATGCAGAACTTTTGTCTGGTAAAGGATATATTAATGAAGTCGTATTTTGCTCGTCTTTCAATATCGAAAGATGAAATGTAAGCAAGGGATAAATTGGCCACTTTTAATTCGCTCCATAAAGATTTAACTCAAAGCAGTAGTAACAAGTCAGGCACACAACGGAGGCTGCGCCAGGCTGATGACACAATCCAATCTGACCATCCCGGTCTGACGGGATTTTTTGCAGCAATTGAAAACATAAACCCACAATTCCCACCGGCTTCGATTAGATAAATGCAGACATTTAATCTACACCAGCCAGACCAGCACGGTCAGACTGGTAGTTACATTATGTGTTGATATCCTGATTGGTGACTCCCAGTCAGGCGCAGGGGCAATCCTATGTCTTTAATTCGCTCCATAAAGATCAAAAGTACAAGAGTGCGACGCCAATGAAGCTTAATGGAATTACTTCTGCCTGGGTCATAAAAACAATGTTCATTCATTTATCCAAAGATCATTAGTAACTCGTTCACTTACGAGCGATGGGTATTTGCACCCTCCACTTAAACCGCTTAGGTAAACGACATTGATGCTGAATCTACGGACAGCAATTAGTTCCTATTGTTTTACGATTCTTTCTACGATTGTTTTGTTTGAATAAATCATTTTTAAGATATAAATACCTCTTGAAAGATTACCCATATTAATGGTTGTTTCGGTGGTTGCATTGTTATTGAAACGTTTATCCCAAACCAATTGTCCTGCGGAGTTAAATACCTGCAATGCCTGCAATTGAACCGGCGGCTGGAAATGATGCAACAGAAAGCTGCTTTGGAACGGATTCGGATAAATCAAATATCCCTGGTTTTTTAAACGCTGTGGTAATGTTTTGGAGCTGATATTCACATTGTCTATCCATAGATTATTTTGTTTGTTGCTCTTAGCCGAAAAATACACCTGGAAAGTGTTGCTCGCCACAACGGGAGTTAGATAAACTCTGGCAGTTTTCCATTCGTTTACTGTAACGGGTACAAATGGCGGTGCAGTAGCATTTGCGGGTGCAGTCACGGTTTGCAAATCGGGTCCCCACTTTTTCCAAACACTGGTAAAGCTAACGCCACAGTCTTGTGTAACGAAAATTTCCAGCGTATCCTGTGGCAATAAACTTGAACCGGGAAAGGGGGTACCGGGTTGATAGGCGTAATCCCATGAAACAAACATGGAGTCGATGGCGGCATTATTGGCTACATTGGGTGACGCAAAATTATCTGTTGCATTAGTGGCATTGCCAGCCGCTGGATTGTTGATTAACAAAGAAGCCGTGCCGGTTCTGGCAGCATCCGTGCTCCGCTCCCATGTTTTTAAGGCATCTAAATTTTGTATGCCCCAATTGTTGGTAGGAATGGGAGCTGATTCAAATCCTTCCACCACCGGGGTTGGCAATGGAGTGGTATTGTAAATGGTAAATGTTCTGGTTAGTGTATCGTTTGCCCTTGTTTGGTCAACCAATCCATTGGGATCTGATGTAAAGACTTTTAGTATATGTGTTCCAATGGTAGAAACGGCGCTGCCAAGCGTTTGAGACATTGAACTGCATTTTGGCAAACTGCCAGTCCAGTTGAAAGTAGTAATGGCACCGCCATCAATCTGGTAATTAATTTTCAGCGAACGGATGGTATCATTGCCTGCATTGGTGAAACTAACGGCAGGTGTTAAACTATTGGTGCAAAGTGCGACGGATGGTCCGTTGATGGTATTCAACACAATGTTGCGTTGGGCACTTGCAAAGCCGGTTATCTGAATGCCATCTATATAAATGTTGTTTCCGTTATCATTATAGGATTGAAAACCGATCATTATTTTTTGAAGGTTGTTTTTACAAAAATCTTTTAGTACGACTTTTTCTGTACGCCATTCTGCTGTGGTTGGTACAAAGCTGGCAGTGGTGGTGCCTGTTGAAGTGCTAAGACCTGCACCGCCTTTGGCATAGCCTGCACGGAGCCAGGTAACGCCACAATCCGGTGAGTAAACCAGCAGCAATGAATCGGAACTACCGGCAAATTGTTTATAGGCAACGTTAAAATTTACTACTACAGAATCCAGTATGGCGGCGTTTATTACCGGTGTGCGGTAAATATCTCTTTGCCCGTTGTTGGTGTAATTAAATCCATTCATCACAATGCTGGCGTTGCCAGGGTTGCCTGCGTTCACCGTTCTTGCCCAGGTAATACTACCAGCATTTCCGTTGATTATTGCAGATCCATTGGATGGCGGAAAAACAGCGGTTTCAAAACTCTCTGTGTAAGGCAATGCAAGTTCACCTGCAATGGAAAATACAACGGTAGCGGTGTCGTTGCTGGTTTTAAGATCCGTATTTCCATTGGGATCTTTTGTGTACACTTTTAAGGTATGTAGTCCGGGAGCCGGTGTAAAACCGGGGGTAATTGTAATCGTTTTTGAAGTTGAAAAAGTTGTAAGATTCAGATCTGTAACATTGTTGATGATCCCGACAGGCAAGCCATCCAGCAGCATGCCAACCGACACCGTTTTTAGTGTATCCCGGCCACTGTTGCGGATGGTGATGGCGGCTGTGATAACCGGGTTGCATAAAAGCCCGGCGACCGGGTTAATGATTGCTCCAATACCAGCGTCTCTTTGCACAAGCGATGAAACGGGTGCAACCTGTGCCCACCAAACCCCAAACCTGGAGTTGTTATCGCCAGTGCCCGTGCGCTGGTCCGCATATTCCTGAATGGTCCAAAGTGATTCATCCACGGGGTCAATTGCGCTGTGGCTGTAATCGCCCCACCTGGCCCTTGTGCCGCCAAATGTTTTGTAATAGGTACTTAACCCTACCTTGTAAATGTTTTCTTCTAATGTAGTATTGGCTGGCGTTTGATTTGTTCTAAAGCTATAGGCTGAACTTACATTGGAAATATTGGTGGATACGGTATAACCAATGATCACATCTTCGCTGCTGTTGACAGCAATGCTTGGAAACCAGCGGTAGTTGTTGGGCGTACCTTCGCCGATTCTGCCACGTTGTAATATGTTTCCAAAGCTGGCACCCGGGGCCGCATTTAACTGCCACCATTGTACGGCCACATTGTTATCAGTGATTCCAATATGTTGTGCACACCAAATTTTACCATTTACCAGTACGCCTGAACTGATTCTTGCATCGTTGGTAGCCAGTTTTCTGGCTTCACCTGACTGCTCTGCAATATCACCGGGCGACGAAGTATATGAACTGCCCCCGGAAGGAAATACAGCAGATGTAGTATTCCAGGTAGCATTGGGAATATTGCCTGTAATGGTAGATAGCCTGATGGTAGAGCTGTTAGAGTTCCAGTTTTGCAACACATAGAACGTATTGGGATTCGGGTTACTACCGTAAGCGGTTACGGGTAATGGGGAATCTCCATCGGAAGGTGTTTTTTCGATGGCCTGTGCGTTGGTGCCAAAAGTAATGGGGCCATTGCCGGTTAAATTCGCCTTGTCAAAAACAAAAAGTACAGGACCTGAAAAACTGGTGGCATCCGGGAATTTCCTTCCGGAAACAACCAGCCACCTGTTATCAAATCCAAGGTAGGGATGGTCTAAAAAAAATGCTCCATTGGGTAAAGTGGGGGTAAAAGAATACCTGAACCAATTACCGGAGGGATCGCTTGTTGCAGATACCAGGATGGCCATTTTATTGTTGTTTTGTCCGCCGCAGTCGATGGCTACATAAAAAAAGCGCTGCGATTCGGGATCATATTGGATATATGGGTCGCAGGTACCTGGCACGCCTGAAAATGTGTTGATGGCAACGGTGGTTAAAACGGTGCCTGTTTTGGTATGTACGATTAAAAAGTCGTTAGTGGCAGTTACTACATGATTGGGGCCAACAGCGCCATGGGTGTCTGGTGGAATGGACTGCCCGGCATCCACGTGTCCCAAAAATGTACGATTTGGGGTGGGTGAGGCTGACAATGGTTGGTTGGGTGTAAGCGGTTTAAGCCCTGAGATGAGTTGTTTTTTTACAATGGCATCTTTTGGTACCGGCATATCTTTCAGCTTCTTCCAGCCTCCATCGTTCTCTTTTTCGCCACAGGTTTGGCAGGGTTTCTTTGTTTTAGGAAGCGTCAATTCAATATCAGACAATTGCTTCATATTGATCAAAACCGGCGACACTGTTTGAGCCTGCGTTATAAAAATCGTAATAATCAACAGGAAGGATAAAAAATAATTTTTTTTCATTGAAGCGTAATTACTGATAAGGATATTTTGATAAAGTAAAGATTTTTGGGCGATAGATACTGCAATATAACGTAATAGCTTATATTATTATCATCGTGTTTACTCAATTTAACGCAAAGGAATTTGATTAACGGTACATATTAAAATAACATTCCAATGATCCGGTTCTTTATTTTTTATAAAGCTTTTATTGCTTTAATCTTGAATTGATTAATTGTATATCTTTCAAACTTAAAACAACTATTTTGCTTATGCAACGATTTCAGGGTCTTATTGGGGTAGTGTTAATTTTGAGTATTGCCTGGTTGGTATCGAACAACAAAAAGAAAATAAACTACCGCCTGGTAGGAAGTGGAATTTTATTACAGATCGTCATTGCTTTATTGATTTTAAAAGTGTCTTTCGTAAAATCATTTTTCCAAAAAATTGGAAGTATCATTACTCATATTGAAGCATTTGCCAAAGAAGGTGCTTCGTTTGTGTATGGCGGTTTGATGGCGGATAATTCAGCGGGTGGATCAGTTCCTTATAGAACACCCGGTGTATTTATTTTTGGTTTTAGCGTGTTAGCTACCATCATACTGGTTTGTGTGTTGGTGGCTATCTTTTATCATTTTGGGGTAATGCAAAGAATTGTATCTGTTGTAGCCAGGGCCATGAATTGGGTGATGCGGGTAAGCGGTGCAGAAGCGTTGAGCAATGTTGCGAGTGCTTTTGTAGGACAGGTAGAAGCGCAGGTAATGATCCGGCCTTATTTAAAAGGGATGACCATGAGTGAATTGCTGGCAAGTATGAGTGGAAGTCTTGCCTGTATTGCGGGCGGTATTTTGGTCGTATATGTAAGTTTTGGTGCCAAAGCCGAATACCTGTTGGCAGCGAGTTTAATGGCCGCTCCTGCTGCATTGGTAATCTCCAAAATTGTATGGCCCGAAACTGAGGAAAGCGAAACCATGGGCAGGGTGAAACTGGAAGTAAAATCACCCTATACCAATGTGATCGATGCGGTATCGCATGGTGCTGGTGATGGTATGAAAATTTCTATGAATGTGATTGCCATGCTGATCGGCTTTTTGGGATTGATTGCATTGATCAATTTTCTGCTGATGAAATTTGGTATGTTATTCAATTTAGATTTTAGCCTGACACTTGACTGGATTTTTGGTAAAATATTTTCACCAATGGCATGGGCAATGGGTGTTCCTTCTGCTGATGTTTCCAGTGTAGCCACCATGTTGGGTAAAAAATTAAGCATCAATGAATTTGTTGCTTTTAGTGATCTTACACAAACCATGGTGCCCAATGCACAGGGCGTGTTGGTAAAAGGTTACCAGAGTGTGATTTCCGAAAAGGCCTTGTTGATTGTAAGTTTTGCAATCTGTGGTTTCGCCAATTTTAGTTCCGTAGGCATGCAGATTGGTGGCATCGGGGCATTGGTGCCAGAAAGAAGAGCCGACCTTGCAAAGCTTGGAATGAGGGCATTGCTTTGTGGTACGCTGGCCTCTTATTTGTCGGCCACTATCGCAGGTTTGTTGATGGGCTAGCTCCCGTTGTTAAAGAATATTTTATCCAAAAATGTCAAATGAAAAAAGTACTAATCCTTACCCTGAACCTTGCCTTTGTATTTTTATTATCTGCCCAAACAGCTTCCGATGAAGATAAAAATATCGTCATTAGCAAGGCCCGAAAAGAATACAGATTTGTAAAAGGCACCGCAGAAAATCCTGTTCAGATAAAAGAAGAAAGCAGCCGTATCTACACCTGCAATAGTTATAGAAAAGATATACCAGTAGTGGAGTTTTACAATGATATCAACCCGATCGATGATGTTGATATTTTGGTAAACGGATCAAAAAAGCATGGGATTGTTCCCCGTTACGAGTACTACAACGCCGATGGTATTTTTTATTCGGATGCGCATGTATGTTACTTTGGCCTACCACTCCAAAAAATCGGCAGTACCTCCGAAGTAACGTTTAAGAAAACAACCCTGGATCCACGTTATTTCACCAGTGTTTATTTCAACGACAACCAACCGATTCTGGATCAGGAAGTAAAAATTGTTGTTCCATCCTGGATGCAGCTTGAAATTAAGGAATACAACTTCAAACAATACAAGATTCAGAAAACGGTGGCGCCTGATGGCGACCAAACGGTGTACACTTATACCATGCAAAATATTCCTGTGATCAAAGCGGAATTATCTGCGCCTGGTCCTTCCTATTATGCGCCGCATATTTTAGTAATGTGTAAATCGGCTGAGCCAAAGGATGAAAAATATGTTTACTTCAAAACCGTAAAGGAGCAATACGAATGGTACAGGAAACTGGTATTGCAGATTGGCAATGATGAAAAAATAATTAAAGAAAAAACAGAAGAAATTACAAAAGGCATCACAAGCGATGAGGAAAAAGTGAAGACTGTTTTTCAGTGGGTGCAGGACAATGTGCGATACATTGCATTTGAAAATGGCATTGCCGGGTTTAAACCAGAGAAGGCACAGGAAGTATTGCGGAAAAAATATGGCGACTGTAAAGGGATGGCAAATTTGCTAACGGAAATGTTGCGGTCTGTAAAGCTGGATGCACGTCGCTGCTGGATTGGCACCAATCACATTGCCTATGACTACAGCACGCCTTCCTTATCGGTTGACAACCACATGATTTGTGCCTGGATGAACAAAGGCAAACCTGTTTTTTTAGATGCCACCGAAAAGTACATTGGTTTTGGAGAAATTGCGGAGAGAATACAGGGCAGGCAAACACTCATTGAAAATGGCAACCAGTATCTTTTAGACAGGGTACCGGTGGTAACCTATATCCAGAATACCTCCACAGAATCCAGAAAATTTTCAGTGGAAGGAAATAGTCTGAAAGGCCATGTAACACAGGTTTGGAAGGGAGAAAATAAAGTGTGGTTATTGTCTGGTTTATTTGGGGTGAAGCAGGATAAACAGGAAAACGCCCTGAAGCAATTCTTAGCAGAAGGAAAGCAAAATTTTGAAATTAGTAATTTAAAGATCAATAATATCTCAAATTACAATGCGGATTTAAAAGTAGAGTATGATGTGTTTTGGAAAGATGTATTGACCGTTTTTGATAAAGAAACTTATTTGGATGCAGACAACCGTCGCAGTTTCGACAACTTTAAAATTGATATTGAGAAGCGAAAACAACCTTATTGGTTCCAGTTTAAAAACAACCTTGTGTTTGAAACAGAGATATCATTAGCGGTGGGTAAAATGGCCAGTACCTTACCGGAGAAATTAACCATCAACCAGCCTGGATATAGTTTCATCGCATCCTATCGTTCAGTGCCAGGTAAAATCATTTATAAAAATGAAATCATTCTGAAACAGGTTTCCATTCAACCGGAAAATTTTTTGCAATGGAATAAAGACATTGAACAACTGACTAATTTCTACAACCAACAAATCGTAATTACCCAATAATCATATACCAAAATGAAAAACAACCTCGTAGTTCTATTGTTTGCCTGTCTGGCAAACTTAGGTTCTGTAAATGCCCAGTCTTCGAAAGATGCGGAAAAATATAAAAGTGAATCCGTAGAAATGCGCAAACAGGTGTGGGCCTGGAATAAGCCACAGTTTAAAGTAAGCGCAGTGCCGCAGCAATACGCAGCCGCTTCCAGGGTAGTATTGGCGCATCATACAGAGCTTACGGCGGATAGTAAATCAAAATTGCAGTTTACCGGGATAGGATTTGGTGTAAAAAAAGAACAGAGTCTGGTGGAAGTGGTAAGAGAAATGGTAAAGCTAAATGATAAGAATTCGGTAGATGATTATTCTGAATTAAGCTTTACCCAGTTTCAAAAAACAAGTGGCTTTTACTCCGGTGAAAAAACAACGGCTTACGTTGGTGTTAGAATTATTAAGCCGAATGGCAGTATCAAAGAAATCAATGCAGATGATATTGTACTTACGAAAGATGCAGCTTCGGAAAAAAAGGCAAAAGTGGCCATCCCTGATTTGCAGCCCGGTGATATACTGGACTATTTTATTGCTACTGAACAGTTTCTTACAAACGACATGAGCAACAAGCCTTACCAGGTTGTTCTTTTTGAAGATGCGCCCGTTTTGAGTCATTCATTTCATGCACAGTTGGGAAAAAAATATGCCATTCAATATCGCAGTTACAATGGTGCTCCTGAATTAAAAGTGTCTAAGAACGATGACAATGACATTGTAGTGGATGTAGAGAAAACCAATATTCCTCCGTTTGAAACTTCGCTGTGGGTAGCACCTGGTTTGCAGTTGCCTTTTATCCGCATGAACATATCGTTGGGCTACAAAGGCCTGGGCAGCCGGTTCATGGATACCAGGCGGCCAGGTGAGGTGTCTAAAAATACGGATAGCGAAGAGTTTTTAGAAGACAAAGCAAGTGGCCTTTCTTCAAGATACTACAATGGCTATTGGATGAAAGCGGCTAAGGATGAGTATGATGGTATTGAACGTGATGCCAAAAAATTTTCAAAGCAAAACGAAATTGCCTTTAAAGATTTAAGTGACGATGAAAAGGCAGCTCAACTATTTTACACCTTACGCTTTACAAAGCTTCTAGAATTCAGTATTAGCAAGCTTTCCGAAAAAATAAATATCAGCGATTACAGTTATAATGGGCTGGCGTTTCCATTGTTTTGCACGATGAAAGCTGCTGGTCTTGATCCTGCAATTTTGGTAAGTAATAAACGCACTGGTTTTCGTTTTAATGAATTAATGGATGCAGCCGATCTTGCTGAAAATACCTACCTGCCGGGCTCCAATAAGTTTTTATCACTGCAATCAATTTATGATATTCCCTTTGCAGTGCCAGATGAGATTGAAGGGCTTACCATTACAAAGAGTTGTACGTTTGATCATCCCGGCGCAATCATGGGTATAAAGAAAATGATGGGACTAACCAACGTGGCAACCGGCCCTTCGGTACCAATGAGCAGTGCAGATAAAAACGCACATATCGAAAACCTGAAGCTGTCGATAACATCCGACAAAAACAGTTTGCTGGTGCAACGTTCCACCACGATGAAGGGATTATTAAAATCGGATGCACAAAGGCAGTTTATTTTGTATGAAGATTTTTATGAGGCAGAAAGGTTGGCCTTCAACGACAAAAAATCTTTGCTGGAAGATCTGGAAGATGGGAAAAAAAGTAAGAAGTATGTAGACGAGGTAAAGAATGCGTTTGCTGAAGCAAGAAAAAAACAAAAAGATGTTTTTCTAGCCGAAGCAAAAGAATGGTTTGAAATGGATGTTACCAATTTGAAAGACAATAAAACGGATAAGCTGGGCGTAAGACACACCGCACCCGATTTTGTATATAGTTCAACTTTTAATCTGGGTGGAGCCGTTAAAAAAGCAGGTAACAATATCATCGTTGAAATTGGTAAAATGCAAGGTCAACCATTGGTAATTAAACAGGAACAGCGTAAAAGAGATATTGATGTTTACATGCCCTTTGCCCGCAGTTTTGAATACAATATTGTACTGGAAATACCTGAAGGTTATACAGCAGAGGGAATTGCTGCCTTAAATAAAAAGGTAGAGAACGAAACCGGTTTATTTATTGCAGAAGCAAGTGCCACCGATAAACTGGTTACTATAAAAGTGAAAAAGCAATATATCCATAATTTTGAACCAGCTAAAAACTGGGATAAGGTAATGGCCTTTATGGATGCATCAAGCGATTGGGTAAATGCTAAATTGCTTTTAAAGAAAAAATAGGGGTGAAGGCAATTCAAATATTTGGCAAAGCGGGATGCTAGTTTTATCAGTCTTACATGAAATGGCATTCAATAAAAAAAACCGAAGTGATTAGCTTCGGTTTTTTTATTGATCCAACAACTTTTATTTAAGTGCCTCAATTTTCTTTACAAAGTTTGCCTTTGGTTGAGCGCCCACTAATTTATCAACCACTACACCGCCTTTTACAAAAAGAATAGCAGGTATGCTGGTGATGCCATAATTAGTAGAAATTTGAGGGTTGTGGTCAACGTTTACTTTACCAACGTTTACTGTACCATCGTATTCCTTTGACAACTCTTCAATAACTGGTCCGATAGCCCGGCATGGGCCGCACCATTCTGCCCAAAAATCGATTACTGATAATTTATCTGAGTCTAAAACTTCTGTTTTAAAGTTTGCATCCGTGAATTCGTGTGCCATAATTATTATTTTAAATTATTTTTTTATGAAGAAAGGCAAAAATACATCCAAATTCTTAAATGAGTAGGAATGACATATTCACAATCTTATTGTCAGTGTTGATATGTTGTTTTGCCATCTCACAGCTTAAAACCCATGTTTTCTTTTTGTCTTTATTAACATTTTAAGACGGTCGGAACGGAAAGTCAGACCGTTTGTAAATTTAAAAGTGCCTGTGATCGTTGCCTCACTTGTGAAAACATTTAGCAGTTAGAGTTGAAGTAACTACCACCCGAAAAAGCTACTTATAGTGTCACCACACTCACATCAACATCTTTATTCTCATTTAAAAATACCGCCATGTCGTCATTCATAGTAAAGCCTGTTTCCAAACTATACATTACAACCTTGAAATTGTTTCTCACATCTACAATGTTAAACTTAATGGCCGTTTTGCCTGGGTTATTCTTAACATTTTGTTCAATAAAGTTTACAAAGTTGCTACTGATAAACTGTGGTTGCACTTCAATGATTACCTGTTTTGTTAAAGCAGGTTTTACTGTCTCCAGTAAATGAACCTTCGATAATTTAAATTCATACTGGTCTGACTTGTACCTCGTTTTAAAAGTGCCTTCTACCAAAACGATCAATCCCTTTTCCAGGTAGTTGGTGTATTTCACATAATCTTCACTCCAAAGCATGAATTCTGCTTTGCCGCTATAATCTTCAATGGTAAGTATTGCAAAGTTTTTACCCGTTTTGGTAAGGCGTTGCTGGGCGTCTATTACCAGCCCGGCTAAACGAAATGACTTGCCGGGGTTGGGTTGTGTATTAACGGATGCTTTGAATTCAGTAAAATCTGACAGGGGTGAAATATTGTAATGCCGCATTTCAAATTTAAAATTATCCAGCGGGTGACCACTCATGTACATGCCGGTGACATCTTTTTCAAAATCCAGTTGCTCTGCCAATGGCCATGGTTCGCAGGGCGATAATTTGGGTGGCACAATATCCGGCATCTGTAAATCGCCAAACAATGTATTGCTCGCCGTTGCATTTTGAAACTGGTAAACACTGCCAAATTTCAGGATCTTCTCCAGCCCTTGTACATCTCCCGGCGCTACATGAAAATACTGAGCACGGGTGATATCTTTAAAACAATCAAAGGCCCCGGAATAGATTAAACTTTCCAATGATTTTTTATTGGCAGCACGCTGGTTTACTCTTTTTGCTAAATCGAACAAAGAAGTGTAATGCCCGTGTTTTTTTCGTTCTTCAATGATTGATTCAATTGCGTTTTCACCTACGCCTTTTAATCCACTAAAACCAAAACGAATTTCTCCTTTTTGATTCACTGCAAAACCATTATTCGATTCATTGATATCTGGTCCCAATACTGTTAAGCCCATTCGTTTACACTCTTCCATAAAGAAAGTAATCTTATCAATACTGCCGGCATGGTTTAGTACTGCCGCCATATATTCGCTTGGATAATGTGCTTTTAAATAAGCGGTCTGGTAGGCTACAAAAGCATAACAGGTAGAGTGAGATTTATTAAAGGCATATTGTGCAAATGCTTCCCAATCGGTCCATATTTTTTCGAGTTTATCTTTTGCATGTCCCTTTGCCGTGGCGCCATTTACAAACTGCACCTTCATTTTATCAAGGATGGCAATTTGTTTTTTACCCATTGCTTTACGCAGAATATCAGCATCTCCTTTACTAAAGCCGGCCAGCTTTTGAGAGAGTAACATTACCTGTTCCTGGTACACGGTGATCCCATAGGTCTCCTGCAGGTATTCTTCCATATCAGGTAAATCAAATACTACTTGCTTTTTGCCATTTTTCCGGTCAATGTACTCTGGGATATAGGCAATTGGCCCCGGCCGGTACAAGGCGTTCATGGCAATCAGATCCGCAAATTTATCCGGCTTTAATTCCCGCAAATATTTTTGCATACCCACACTTTCAAACTGGAACGTAGCGTTGGTATCTCCCTGCTGGTATAGTTTGTAGGTGAGCTCATCATCCAATGGAATATCATTGATGGCAATGCTTACACCGTGATTTTGTTTGATTAATGACAAAGCCGTTTTTAAAATACTGAGGGTTTTCAAACCCAAAAAGTCCATCTTAATTACACCTGCTTCTTCAATGGAGCCACCCTCAATTTGAGTGAGCCACAATTCAGATTCTTTGGAAGACGCTACCGGTAATAAATCTGTTAAATCTTTTGGTGCGATGATGATGGCAGAGGCATGAATACCGGTATTTCTAACTGAACCTTCTAATATTTCTGCTTCATGCAAAATGGAACTGTGCAAATCCGTGCCGTTGTATATCTCCCGAAGCTTTTTGATGTTTTCAAAATCTTCTGCCTGTAATTGTTCTTTTTCTTCTAAGGATTTTACACCATCTTTTGCCTCCTTGGTTGTCATGGGAGCATGTAGCAAACGCTTTAAATTAATACCCGGCTTTTCAGGGACGAGTTTAGACAACGCCCTGCTTTCTGCCAGCGGCAAATCCATTACCCTGGATACATCCGCAATACTGGATTTCGCCGCCATGGTACCATAAGTAATGATCTGTGCCACCTGGCTCTTGCCATATTTTTGTACCACATAGTCAATAACTTTTTGCCTTCCTTCGTCATCAAAATCCGTATCAATATCCGGCATCGACTTACGTTCAGGATTTAGAAACCTTTCAAACAGCAACTTATATTTGATGGGATCAATATTGGTAATTCCAATACAGTAGGCCACCACACTTCCTGCGGCAGAACCACGGCCCGGACCTACAAATACACCCATTTCTTTACCGGCAACTATAAAGTCACCTACAATGAGGAAGTAACCGGCAAAACCCATTTCACGGATTACGCCCAATTCAAAATTGATGCGCTCTTCTGTTTCGGGTGTAAAAATTTTGTAGCGTTCTTTTGCCCCCGTCCAGGTAAGGTGAGATAAATATTCATCCTGGCTGGTAAAGTTCGGCGGAACTACAAAATGCGGGAGTAGGATGTCTCTTTTTAAATCCAGCAAATCCACTTTGGATACAATCTCATTGGTATTGTCAATAGCTTCAGGTATGTCTTCAAATACCCTGGTCATTTCTGCTGCAGTCTTTAAATAAAACTGGTCATTGGGAAATGCAAAGCGTTTGTTTTTTACGAGCACATCGTCATCCGACGTTTCGCTCCATTTGGGCGTAGCTTGTTTTTCGCCGGTATTGATGCACAGTAAAATATCATGTGCATTGGAATCCTTTTGATCTACATAATGCGAATCATTGCTGGCAATTACTTTTACGTTGTACTTTTTTGCAAATTTTAGCAGCACGATGTTTACCTTATCCTGGTCTGGAATGCCATGTCTCTGCAGTTCTACATAATAATCGTCCTGGAAAATATTGAGCCACCATTTGAATTCATTTTCACCCTCAGCTTCTCCTTTTTTTAGAATCGTTTGCGGAACCAATGCTCCGAGGCAACAGGTGGTGGCAATCAATCCTTCATGGTATTTGTGAATCAATTCTTTATCAATACGGGGATACTTGGAGTACATTCCTTCAATGTAGCCAAGTGAGGTTAGCTTTACGAGGTTCTTGTACCCAATGTCGTTTTTAGCCAGCAGTATCTGGTGATTGCGGGGATCCTTTTCCTCTTTGCTGAATGTTTTTCGGGTGCGGTCAGTGGTAATGTAAAACTCACAACCTACAATGGGTTTTACTTTTAGGGTTTTGTCGTCATTCTTGTGTTTATAGGCTTCTTTTACAAATTCGAATACGCCAAACATATTACCATGATCACTAATGGCAAGTGCCGGCATTTTTTGGGCAATGGCTTTTTGGTATAAGTTTTTGATGGAGGCGGCTCCATCCAACAATGAGAACTGGGTGTGTACGTGTAAGTGAGAAAAATTCATAAAAACCCAAACCTCCGGGTGGTGTTATTGAATGATGACAAGATAATTTTTAGAACCGCAAATTTACAACCGGCGATGCTGCTATTAAAATATAATAACCCACATTTTAGTTGACCTTCTTATAAATTGCTAATATGTATAAAACCTGCTCAGCTAGTGCACTCCTGTACGGTATCTATAAAGTCATCCAGGTATAAATATTCTTTATCAACATTTTTTACTTGTACTGATTTTTTTGCGCAGCGTATTGATATTCCTAAACAGGGCAGTTCACCGAATATTCCAATTAATCGCCTGGCATATATGGATATCAAACCGTTTCCGTCAGTAATAAAATAATGCTGATCTTTAATTCGTTTTTTATGATGCTTGTTTTTAAGGATAATTTATAGTCACTAGTTTGTTGATGATGCTTTTATAAACGTCGAAGATAAAAATAACTAATTTTAATAAAAATATTTAGTATGCGAACACTTCTCATAGAAATAGAATCAGATACCAAAACCAAAGAAGTTGCTTCTATGCTTTCTTCAATGGACTTTGTGAAAAAAGTTTCCACTATCAAAAAACCTGCTGCCATGATTAATGCCTTACAAGAACATGTACTGATAAAGAAGGCTAATTTGAAAAAGAAAAATAAAGCCATTGCAAAATATCTGTAATGAGGATAAATTAACGAGATATCTTAGAAGTGAATTTTCAGTTACCTGATGGCATGTTGAAGTTCCATCCAGCGCTTGTTTTATCAAATCAAAATGTACTTGATGCCGAAGATATATTTTATGCAGTGATTATTTCTTAAATTACCTTTTAAATTACAATAACCTACTTCGTTAACTCTCCTAATATTTAGCAAAATAATGTTTTAGAATATCCGTTAACTTAGAAATACTTTGCATTGGCTTTCAATAGTTTAACTTTTAAAGCTTGTATATATGGTTATGTAAGTTTAGCTTTGCCTCGCATTTAAAAAAAATATTTATTAATTGTTTGTATTACAAGGTTCATAGATCAGGAAAGATAAATAGCGTAATTAAAGATTGACAAAGAAGATTGAATAACACAAGATTAAGTTGTACTTACGTGTAAACCTACAATTTTACGTATGAATCACTTATTTTTTGTTGCTGTTGCCACAGGCATTTTTTCAGGAACAACAATATCTGTAAAGGCTCAAACCAATGTCAATATCGAAAGATTTGCAGACAGGGTGCCGCCCAAAAAATCTCCAAAATTCATTGATAATATTGAGATGAAGCCCGAGGCTTCCAATAATGTTGTAATTGTAGCTGACGAAAAAGCGGCATCACATGAAAGCAACGTAAATACCCCTTCAGTTACCAAAGCCGGTTTTGTTGGCAATATTGAGCAATGTTCCCACTTGCAATTTAAGTATGCCATGATGATGGATAGGGAGGTGGAAAGTATTGCAAATTATCCACTCTACAGTTTTATTGAGGAGTGGTGGGGAACCCGGTATCAATATGGTGGCAGTGATAAAAATGGAATTGATTGCAGCGCATTTACCGGTAAATTATTGTCGGATGTATTTGGTGCCAACGTGCCACGCACTGCAAAGGAACAATATGACGTTTCCGAAAAACTAGCGATTGAAGATTTACAGGAAGGTGATTTGGTTTTTTTTAATACGAGGGGTGGTGTGAGTCATGTTGGACTTTATCTTGGCAACAACTATTTTGTACACAGCAGTACCAATGCAGGCGTTACCATCAGCAGTTTAGAGGATGGATACTATCAAAAGAAATTCATCTCCGGCGGAAGGATATCCGCTACAGTATCAAAAGTGGAGTAGTTTTTAAATTTCACCAAATGGTGATGAATAAAAAATATTTACAGGAGAATTTATTCTCCTTTTTTTATACCTATCTTTTTTTGAATGGTATCCCATATGGGTAAAATATCAGAAGATAATTTTAACAGAATGGTACCGGTACCGTAAATCGCAAGGAAACAGGTGCTCCGGATCACCAACCACATAAACCCCTGGTATTGATTGAATAAAAAGTAGCAGCAGAAAAAGGCGCTAATGCCAAGCAGTATGGTGTACAAAGTTTTTTTGGTAAAGGGTTGCATGTTAAACTTTTTTTCCAGATACCAATACCTGATAGCATTGTACACGGTAAACGTAAAAAGATTTGCAATGGCCGGACCCACCACATCGAAATAATATTTGGTTAATATATAGTTGAGCGGGAGCGTAATCAGCAACAGAATAATGCCGGTAAAAAATTCAAATTTCCACAAGGTAGATGTGCCAATGATCTGGCTGTTTACACCGCTACCCATATCTACAATGCGCATCAAACCAATAAAAAAGAAAACCCATTTGGCATCAAGGTATCCACTCTGTAAATGAAAGGTAAAAATCCCATCTGCAAAATTGAGCCATATCAATGCAAACATTCCTACGGCAAATATTAACTGGTTGATGGAGGATTGCTTGTAGATCCAATTGATTCTTTTGTAATCTTTGTCTTTCCAAGCCTTAGATAGTGCTGCAATGGACGACGATATAATGCCACGTTGTGGTGCCTGTATCAAACTCGCCATATTTTGAGCGAGTGAATAAACCGCTACCGCTGCAAGTCCGTTTGCAGAAACAGAGGCCAGTAAGATGGTGTCGAACACATTGGCAATAGCATAAACCAATGTGCCACCATATATAAATTGGATAAGGCGAAGTATTTTTTTGAAATATTTTTTTGAAACAATGCTTACTTTAAAAGTGAGGTGTACATATCCTTTTGATAACAAATATGCCAATAAAATAAAAGCAATGCCTAAATAAGTAAATGAATAGATTTTGATAAAAAGATCAAAGTTGCCCAGCAGGCCAATAAAAGTGAAAACGATTAAAATGGTGGTAAAAGCCCTGAATTGTACTTCTCTCAAAAAATTGGTGAAGATGGCTTTTTTTAATTGCCAGGCATAACTTTCCAGAATGCTGTATAAGGTGAGGCCAAGACCAAAGGGGAAAATCCAGTAATAGTATTTTACAAACTCGGGGGAGTTTTTACCAAATTTATAGATGATGATGTCTTTAAAATAAATGCCACCAATTACTACAATACAAAAACCAATCAGCGATACCAATAAAGCCCATGTTAAAATATCGTTTCTCTTTTTGTCTAAATTGTCGTTGTAATAAGGATAAAATTTGTAAATATAAGAAGGCATACCGAGGTTGGCCAATGAAAACATCAGGTTGGCAACTGCAATAAATATTCCGGTAAGTCCGTATTGTTCTTTTGTAAAGCCGCCTTCTTTTGTAAACAGATAGGTATTAAAAAAACCCAGGGCAAATCCGAAATAAACCATCACCGACGAAATAATACTTTGCCTTCTTATCTGGCTCATACGCTTATTTGGGGCGAATTTAATCTACCTTTTTTGTTTTGATGTAAAAATTTACATCCACAGAAAATTTGTTATAGTTTGTTTTAATGCCTTTTAAGGTTTGCCAGTCGGCGGTTGGTTTGATCCATTGCTCCCTATCAAAACTAATTTTCAGAGGCATGTTGAAACCCTTTACACAATTGGAGTATTTGTATGATAGGTTATGATCGATCAACTTAGTTTCCAGAATGGGTATTTGTATGGTTCTTAAATACTGGTCAAACACTTTACTAAAGTCGATGCCCGATTGTTGGTTGATATAGTTTTCTATTTGTTTGGAAGTAACGGTTTGGTGGTAGAAATTTGAATTGAGCCCACGTAATATTTTCCTGAAAAGAGAGTCATTGTTGATGACCTGCCTGATATTGTGGATCATGTTGGCGGCTTTATAATACATATCACCACTGCCTTCTTTATTTACATTGTATGGTCCGATGATGGGAATATCATTGGCGATGTTTTTTCTTATTCCTGTTATATAGGCCGTTGCTGCTTCTTTGCCATAATAGTATTCGGTAAACAGGGTTTCGGAATAATTGGTAAAGCCTTCATGCACCCACATGTCTGCTATGTCTTTGGTAGTGATATTATTGGCAAACCATTCGTGCCCGCTTTCATGCACAATGATGAAATCCCATTTTAATCCCCAGCCGCTGCCGCTTAAATCGCTGCCCATATAACCATTTTGATACCCATTGCCATAGGCTGTTGCACTCTGATGCTCCATGCCTAAATGCGGCGACTCTACCAGCTTGTAACCATCTTCATAAAAAGGATAGGGGCCAAACCAATATTCAAATGCCTTCATCATTCTGGCTGCATCTTCAAATTGTTTTTTCGCTTTCTCCAGGTTGTAATCCAATACCCAGTAGTCCATGTTTAAGTCGCCTTTCTCACCCTTAAATATTTCTCCAAAATTTACATACTTTCCAATGGAAGGGATGATTGTATAATTATTGATGGGATTCACCACTGCCCAATCGTAGGTGACCGTGCCATCAACATTTCCTATTCGATTCCGCATTTTACCATTACCTACACATACGAGTGTATCTGGAATGGTGATGTGCATTTCGGCACTGTCGGGTTCATCGCTTTGGTGATCTTTGCAAGGATACCATACGCTGGCGCCCAAGCCCTGGCAGGCAATGCTTACCCATGGGTTCTTATTTTTATCTTTCTTCCAGATGAGGCCACCATCCCAGGGCGCTCTTTTGGCTACTTTCGGTTTGCCATGGTAGTAAATGCTTAAAAAAACGGTTGGAAAGTTGGTATTGGGGACTGAAAAATAACTGGCAGGGATAAAATAAGCGTTGCCATCTTTTTTAATATCATTCCGGTTAATTTTTTGGAAATGGTCGTTGATCGAAAAGTAAATACTATCCAGCAACAAAGGTTCCTGCAAATCAATTTGCATTACGCTGCCTTTTTTTATGACTTTAAATTGAATGGTGTTGTAACCGCTGATGGTACTGTCTTCAATATTAAACTTTACGTGCAAATCATATTTTAAAACATCCCACCAATCTCTGGTAGGTCCGTAGCCGCCTCTTAAAGTATCTGCATGTGTAAGTATTGTTTTTCCACTGAATGGTTGCGCATTCCCTTTTAAAATAGAAAACAGCAAGAACAGGGTAAGTGGCACTAATACTTTTATTGGTTTCATTTGGGAAGCTTAATATTGGTTGTCGTATAATTGATAATGTTAGCTAATTTTAGCAGAATAAATAAAATTAAACAGAAATAAGTTTAAGCCGTTAAAAACTTACGTTAAACAACCTAGCAAATGCTGTTAAAACATTATCCATTATTCATTGTGTCTTTATCGACTCTGTTTCTTTCCTGTGGTAATCACCAACATCCAGATAAAAAAATATTCCACTACAATGAGCAAACCGGCATTGCCAGTCTTGACCCGGCCTTTGCAAAAAATCAATCCATCATGTGGGCCATCCACCAGTTGTACAATACCTTGATAGAGGTGGATGAAAACATGCAATTGAAACCATCGCTTGCCAAAAGCTGGGAACTGTCGCCGGATAATCTACAGTTTACTTTTCATTTAAGAACCGATGTTTACTTTCATGATGATGCGGCTTTTGACAATTCAAAAGGGAGATTGCTTACGGCCGCTGATGTAGCCTACAGTTTTCGCAGAATAATCGACAAGGATGTTGCAAGTCCGGGTGCATGGATATTTAATAATCGCATTGATTCGATTAATGGATTTACGGCGCTAAACGATTCTACTTTTCAGTTAAGGCTAATCCGGCCTTTTCAACCCATACTTGGTATATTGAGTATGCAGTATTGCTCTATTGTTCCAAAAGAAGCAGTTGAAAAGTATGGTAATCGTTTTCGCAGCCATCCTGTAGGTAGCGGACCTTTTCAACTGATTGCCTGGGAAGAAGGGCAGGCTTTGTTATTAAAGAAAAATGTGCATTATTTTGAAAAGGATAGCATCGGCTACACTTTACCGTACCTGGATGGAATAAAAGTTTCTTTTTTTGATAGTAAGGCCACGGAGTTTTTGGAGTTTCAGCAGCACCGTCTTGATTTTATCAATGACATTGAAGCTTCTTTTAAAGACGAAATACTCACCAAAACGGGACACCTTAAAAAGCAATGGGAGGGTAAGCTATTATTACAAAAGCATGATTATCTCAACATTGAATATTTAGGTATTCTGGTAGATCCCGAAAATGTACTGGTAAAAAATTCGCCCCTAAGGTTGCAAAAAATAAGGCAGGCCATTAACTATGGTTTTGATAGAAGAAAGATGATGCTGTATTTGCGCAATTCAATTGGTACCGCTGCCGAGAGTGGTTTTGTTCCGGCGGGCTTGCCTTCCTTTGATACCGTTGCGGTTAAAGGCTATCGGTATGATCTTATTAAAGCAAAGCAATTATTGGCAGAGGCTGGTTTCCCCGAAGGGAAAAATTTGCCGGTGATTAAATTATTAACCATCCCCATTTATGCCGACCTGGCAAGTTATATCGCCAATGAATTAAATATGGCGGGGATAAACGTGCAAATAGAAGCGATTCAAAAAAGTTTATTGCTGGAGCAAACCTCTAAATCGCAGGCGCTTTTCTTCAGGGGAAGCTGGATTGCCGATTATCCGGATGCGGAAAATTACTTGAGTGTTTTCTATGGAAAAAATCCTGCCCCACCCAATTACACCCGATACAAAAATCCTGTGTATGATCAATTATATGAGCAAGCCATTGCCGAAAAAAGTGATTCCATCCGATACAAGTTGTATCAGCAAATGGACCAGCTTATTATCCAGGACGCCCCGGTAGTGCCTTTGTGGTATGATATGGCCATCCATTTGATACATACCAATATCACCAATTTTTATCCTAATAGTTTGAATCTGCTAGAGTTGAGAAAAGTAAAAAAATAGTTGGACAAAATTCTTTAGTTTCAGGAAAAATGGGTAAATTTGTTGAAATTAATTGAAATGAAATCTTTAGATAACGCCGCCAAAGTATATAAGCAATACTCAGCCCATATACTCAATGAAGAGTCAAATACACTTTCAGAGCCAGCGGCAATTTATGCCACCGCTTTTGATGATATGCTCGCCGTTTCAAATTACGATAAAGATTTTGCCGCCGATTTATTAGACGTTTCATTTAAAACCGTTTCACGGTACCAAAAAGAAAAGAAAAAATTAAGTCCGCTACAAAGTGAATACATATTAAAAACGATCGTGCTTTTTAATAAGGGCAATCAGGTATTTGGTAATAAAGAAAGCTTTAACAGGTGGCTTGATAAGCCTGCTTTCGGCCTCGGCAATCGTATTCCCCGTCCATTTATAACTACTGTAGGTGGTATCAATTTTATCATTGATGAACTCAACCGCATCGCCCATGGCGATCTTGCATAATAATCATTTATGAATGTTTTCAGAATAACTACTGCTCAATGGTGCAAATCGCTGACTGCTTCTGGCTATCCGGCAAGATGGAGTGCAAAGGGGCGTTTTGTAATTTATACCGCAGGAAGTCGTGCGCTGGCCTGTTTAGAAAACCTGGTGCATAGAAGTGGTGAGGGTAACAATGCTTTGTACAAAGTAATGATCATCGAAATTCCGGAAACGGTTGCGATTGAGGTATTGGACGAGTCTACATTAAAAAAGGATTGGCATACCATTGATCAATATGTGTATTGCCAATCCCTTGGAAGTAAATGGTTGAATGAATCTAAAACTGCTGTCTTAAAAGTTCCCTCTGTCGTTATAAAAAAGGAACACAATTATTTAATCAATCCCAATCATTTCGATTTTAGCAAAATAACCTTAACCGGTAACGAGGATTTTGATTTTGATAAGCGTTTCTGATCAATGTTTTTTTAGTTTACTCTTAAATACTTTTTCAAATTTTTCCACTTTCGGTCTTATTACAAACTGGCAATAGCCTTCGCCCTTATTGCTGTTATAATAATTTTGGTGATAATCTTCTGCGGGATAAAATTTAACAAAAGGCTCAACTGTTGTTACAACAGGGTTATCCCAGGCACCACTTTTTTCTAACGCAGCTTTGTATTTGTCAACAGTGGCTTTTTGTTCGTTGTTGTGATAAAAAACCACGCTGCGGTATTGGGTGCCAACATCATTGCCCTGCCTGTTTAACGTAGTTGGGTCATGCACCTGCCAGAACATTTCCAACAGTTCATCGAAAGTTACTTTGGCCGGATCATATTCAATATTCAGGCATTCCGCATGACCGGTAGTGCCGGTACATACTGCTTTGTAAGAAGGGTTTTCCACCCTGCCACCACTGTATCCGCTCGTTACTTTTACTACACCTTCTACTTGTTGAAAAATTGCTTCGGTACACCAAAAGCAGCCGGTGCCGAAAGTTGCAATCTTTGTTTTAGAATTGTCTATATTTTCAGTCATGCTGGTTGATGGAGCTGTTTTCTTTTTTTGAGCACAGCAAACCAGGCTCATGGAAACAACCATTGTTACAAAAAATAATTTCATGTTTATGTTTTTTTTAAAATCTACGCAAAATTAATTGGCTAAGTTTGACAAACAATTTTTGCTAACTAAGGTTTAACAAATAGCCATTTTGTTTTGATGGTTTTACTTAAAGCTTCCGTATTTTTTAACATTATGATTTACTTACCATTGAATACTTCCCTAAAATTGTTGATAGGCAAATCAGGAATGGTTTTTCGTTTTTTTCATTTCAAACAATTGGTGCTTTCGTTGACGGCAGTATTAATTGGGACTATATTTTTTTTATCTTGTAAACCTCCTGTAAATATGGAAAATATTTCAACCCATGCCTTTCGTTTAAAACCAGGTCAGGACTTGAAAGCAGGCATTCAGCTACTGGTTACTGAAAAGCAAATAAAAGCCGGGTGGATCAGCACTTGTGCAGGAAGTCTTACAGACTACAGCATTCGTTTTGCCAATCAGCCAAATGGAAGTACCGACACCGGCCATTTTGAAATTGTGAGTTTAACGGGTACTGTTTCTGTCAATGGGTTACACATTCATATAAGTATCAGTGATAGTACTGGAAAAACGATTGGCGGTCATTTAATGGAAGGGTGCAAGGTTTATACCACGGCGGAAATAGTGATTTTAAGTAGTGATCAATTTGAATTTAAGAGAGAAAAGGATGGTACAACGCCTTGGGAGGAGTTGCAGGTGAAGGAAGTGCGGAATGATTGAGCGTTGAATTGTTGAATTGTTGAATGTTTGGATTGCTGATCCGATAGCCCGGATTGTTGAATAGTAAGTGTACTGTATTAAAATGCGGAAGAACCAAATGAGTTTTTTCGGTTTTTATGCACTATACTTAACATATTGCTTTTTCCAATCTTTCAAATTGTTTTATTTTCTTGCTAATGCCAGCGTTTTTGCATGTTTCACTGCGATCCTGATTTTTGTACCTTTGCCGGCGATCAAATAAAAAAATATTTTAGAGGTTATATCATGATGAAGTTTTTTCCGGAATCCGCATTAATGCAATTAGAATACGAAAAGGTGAAAACCTTGTTGGCAGAATATTGTAAAACAGCGTTTGCAAAAGAGCGTGCCAACAATCTAAGGATTCATACCAAAAAGGAGTTTATTGATCTCGAGCTCAAACAAAGCCATGAATATAAATTAATACTAATGGCTGGTCAATATTTCCCCAATGACTTTGTGTTGAACCTTACCCGTGAATTGAAATTATTGGGGATACCGGGTGCAGTATTGGCTGGCGAACAATTTTTACATATTCGTAAACTGGCCGAAAACGCAGGTAGTATTTTTCGCTGGTTTGATGCGGAAAAGAGAGTGGCTTATCCTGCGCTGACGAAGGTGATTGAAAATACATATTTTGAAAAAAATATCAACGTATTGATCGATGAGATACTGGACGAATCGGGTAATGTGAAAGACAGTGCCAGTAAGGAATTA
>Ga0209181_10002916_pt1 | contig 27319 bp, 29 predicted proteins | sample MAT05_FD_187208 | JGI IMG/M metagenome (GOLD analysis project Ga0209181, IMG submission 187208) | Freshwater microbial communities from Lake Fryxell liftoff mats and glacier meltwater in Antarctica - MAT-05 (SPAdes) (version 2) | ecosystem: Environmental > Aquatic > Freshwater > Ice > Liftoff...
TTCGCGCAATACCGCCAGATGCTGGGACAGGGCCGATTGGCTTAAATCCATTTCTGCCTGCAACTCGCTAACGCTAAGTTCCTTATCCACCAGCAGACAGAGAATGAGCAGGCGTTGCTCGTTGCCCATGGCTTTCAAAAGGGCGGAGGCTTCGCAGGCGTGGGCCTGCATGGCGGCTAGTGAGGGTTTTGCAATAGATTTTTTAGTCATGGCTTAGACCGGGAAAGATTAACTGCCGCTACTATATTAGTAAAAGCTAATATTAGCAATAGCTAATATAAATACGTTGCTTCTGGTTCAGGAAAACAGTCGCCATCCTTCAATTACAGGCGATAAAAAACGCCCTACGCAGGGCGTCTATTTATCAGAGCTTTTCAGGTCGAAAGTAAAGTCATCAGATCATACGCTTGAGCGTGTCGTCCTTGCGGATGAAATGATGGTATAGCGTGGCCAACACATGGAAGCCAACAAGATAGTAAAAAATTTCGGCAAACAACTTATGCAGATCTTCTAGTTGATGCGCTAATTCTTTGTTCGCGGCCAGTAGCGCAGGAAGTTCGATGCCGGTAAACGGAATCATGATCACCTTGCCGTCGGTCCAGACGGTCGCTAGACCCAATAATGGCTGGGCAAGCAGGAAAACATAAATCGCTACATGCACAAGCTTGCTCAGATTAGCCTGCAACGTGGGAAGTGCCGGTTCGATCGCTGGAGTGCCGCGTTTGAAGCGAAGCAATAGTCGCGGAATAAACAGAGCCAGTATTGCAATACCCAACCAGAAATGCGATTGCACCATGAAGACACGGCCTGGTGTACCGCGAGCAAATTCGTTGCGGAATTCCATCGTAGTATAGGCCAAGACAATCAGTATTAAGATGATCCAGTGGAGATTGCGTTGCGCGGCACTGTAGCGATTCATGAAAGTCCTTTTTTCAATTTGTAGCGAATAATACCGGGCCGCGTTTGCGTTTTCATTCACGTGTTTCAATAAATATATTCAAAACTCAACCAAGTTTTTTGCACATCAAAACCAATATCATCGGCGTGGTAATCGGCATATTTCAGCATGGCATTCCACTTGGGTGCGAAAGCCCAGGCTAGTGAGGCATCCCATTCCTGACCGTAATGAATATTCATACGATCCGATTGAAAATCATGCCAGGTGATATTGGCGCTGACTTTTCCCCATTTGCGATTCCAGCCGAGATAGGAATCTTCAAGACCATTGACCGGCGTAGTCAAAAAACGATCGGCCCAGCCATTGAAAGCGTGCAGGGTGGCGAATGGTGTTGCAAAACCAACGCTGCCATTGCCGCCTAGTTTTTCGTATCCGGCTTTGAAAGTATTCGCGCGCCACACTATGCCGCCTTCAAGTAGCAAATAATCCGCGTCGATTCCATTGCCGCCATCGGCATAGTCGTTTTGTTTGGCGTATTCACCGCTGGCCAGCCAGCCAATGCCGTCTTTGTTGTCGTGTTTGGCGACATAGCGAATGCCGATATTCTGATGTGAACTTAAAGGCAAGGTCTGGTTGTCGATGAAATGCGCGTACCCGGTCAACACGCCCGGGCCGAGTTTATGATTCAAGCTTAAAAGATGTGCGTTCAGTTGCCAGCGGGCGAGGTTTTCGTTTGGATGATCATCACCGTAAATTCGTTGCACGCGATCGAGATAGCTGTAGCGTAAATTAAAACCATTATCGAAACGATGTTCGAAATTGAATGCATCAAAGGTCTGTTCGTTTTGGCGCCAGCCAACATTGCCGAAGAAGCGTTGGTTGTCATAAATCACGCGTTGGCGACCAAGCATGAATTTTGTCGCATCGGAAGGCGCGTATTGGACATAGGCCTGATTAAGTTCGGTGTTATCCGGGTCCACTACCACCGGATAGGAAGTTTGATAGTTGGCCGTGCTGTTGAAGTCTTCGCCAAACAAATGTGATGTGTGTTCTAGCTCGATAACGGCACTCCAGCCGGAGCGTGATGGTGTGCGATAACCCAGCCTTAAACGCAAAGTATTGGCCAATGCGTTTTGGATAAAGGCATCGTCATCCACGCTTTCCATTCGCCAACGGGCATCGAAAAGAATTTTTCCTTCATCGGCTGGTTTCGTCACGGTTTCCGCTGCGATGGCAGGCATCGCAGAGAAGGCCAGATTGATGGCGCTGACAACCAATAATTGTTTGAACATTTCAAACTCCTCTAAGGACTTGGGCCAGTCTGAATGTTGTGGAGATTCACACCATGACTTGAGTCAAGTCGGCATCAATGAACCGGAAATCCTTTCCCCGTAGGAGCGTCCCTTAGGCGCGACAAATCATGCCTGATATTGGGTTTTCGTACTGATACTGATGGCTCTCAACGCTTGCTTCAAACATGACATCCAGCGGGGGTTTGTCGCGCCCAAAGAACGCGTCAACGTTAAGGGATGATGGCGTTTGTCTCGCCTAAAGAACGCTCCAACGTTAAGGGATGATTGAACTGCATCCCAGCGCTGTCAGGCTGCGATGCAAAAACGGAATGGCGCTTAGCCAGGGCGCTAACAAAGTGACGAGACCAGCACTAGCAATGGCCGCGCTGCCGACTAAGCGATGCTGTGGTTTGGATAATAAATTACCGAGACGAACACCGCTCCAACTCAAGCTAGTCATCGCAGGCATCGTGCCAAGACCGAAGCTGAGCATGATCAAACCCGCTTGTAAGGGGCTGGCACTTAGCCACGCTGCTATCAGCATGGTGCCGCTGAGTCCGCAGGGTAGAAAACCCCAGAGGAAACCTTGCGACAGCATGCGCAGGCCGGGATTTTCCGGCAGATGTTTTTGCAAAGGTTTAATGAAACTCCACAGCCATTGATTGGGTTTATTCAACCACGAAAATCTTGCCTTGGTATCGAGCAATCGAACGGCGACCAATAGCAAAACGATACCGACCGCGGCACGCGCCATGATGCTCAAGGTTTCAATCGGCAATAATTGAATAAAACCGGTGCTGATACTGCCCACGACAAGGCCAGCGACAGTGTAAGCCAACACACGCGAAGCATTCAGGACCAGCGCATTTTTGAATGGCGAGGTTTTGTGTTGCGACGGAATGGCCGTTGCAATGCCGCCGCACATCAATGCGCAATGCGTACTTCCGAGTAGCCCGGTCAGAAATGCGGCACTTAGCAGAATAAGATCAATCGGCATCGGAAGGTTTCGGCTTGCTGCCGAGCTCATTTTTTTCCGATGTCAGAATATCCAGCGCCGCCGATTCTAGATTTTCGAACTGGTTGCTGCGAATGGCCCAAATAAAAATACCGATGGCAATGAGCAGGAAAACAATCGACACCGGAATTAGCACAAATAACGCATTCATGGCGATACCTGCACATTTCTCACTCGCAATGCATTGATTGACACTAGCAATGAAGAACTCACCATACCCAAGGCAGCGAAGCCCGGATGAATCAGGCCCATCGCGGTAACGGGAATGCTGACCGCGTTGTACAACAAAGCCCATTGCAGGTTTTGACGAATGATTTTCTGTGTTTTGATAGCGATGTTTCTTGCCTGGACAATCCGATCAAGTCTTTCACCGCAAATCAGCATGTCGGCGGATCGCTGTGCGATTGCAGCACCAGCACCCATTGCGATGGAAATATCTGCGCTGGCCAAAACCAGTGCGTCATTAATGCCGTCGCCGACCATGGCGACAATATGGTGCTGAGATTGCAAATTTTTCAGATAGGCCTGTTTCTGTTCGGGACTTTGTCGTGCCGAGAAATTTGCAATGCCCAGGGTATTGGCCAAGGTGGCAACTTTACATTGTGCATCGCCGCTGGCGATATGAACTTGCAGGCCCTCGCGTAGCAAAGTGGTGACGGTTTCTTTTGCATCGGAGCGAACCGTGTCTTGAATGGAAAAACTGGCCCATGCTTGTTCGCCGTCACCCAGCCATAGACGACCGTCATCTGTTTTATGGCAGGCGAAATCGGCGCGGCCAATACGGTATTGACGGCCATGGATGTCTCCTTGTATGCCCATCGCCGGAATCACAAGAGCATTTTTAACTGGCAGTGAGCTTGCTTCGGTAAAAGCGGAGGCGAGTGGATGCAGACTGCTTTTTTCCAGTGCGCAGGCAATCGCAAGTGCATAGGCGGAATCTTCAACGTAATAATGCTCATCGACGCGAGTCATTTTTCCCTGCGTCAGCGTGCCGGTCTTATCGAAAATAAACGTATCGACTTTTGCTAGATTGACCAGACCATCATTATTGAAACTCAGTACACCGATTTTCGCCAAGGCACTTTGCGCACTGGCGAATGCCGCAGGAAGTGCCAATGCCAAGGCACAAGGGCAACTGACCACCAAAACAGCAAGTGAAATTTCAAATGCGCGTGTGGAATCAAACTGTTGCCAGTACAAAAAAACCAACGCGGTAATTAGTAGGATGCCGAGCACAAAGTAGCGAGCGATAGTTTCCGCGTAATGCACCACACCAGACTTTTTCAGTTGCGCCGATTCAACCCGAAACAGTAGCTGCGATAATTCGGTATCTCGGCCGACTTTGGTAACTCGCAAGCGCGCCGATTGCAAACTGCCTATACTGCCGGCGAAAACAAAATCTCCCTGGTTCTTCAGCACGGGCCTTGCTTCGCCGGTCAGCAGGCTTTCGTCGAAAGCAGCTGCGTCACTTAGCAGCGCGCCGTCAGCTGCGACTGATTCGCCGGGATTGATGCATAAAATATCCTCGAGCTTGAGCTGATCGACCGGAATCGCCATTTGCTTGTCTTCGCGAATCACATTTGCCAGATAGGGCTGCGCGCGTGCCAAGGCATCGGATTGTTCGTAGGCAATTTGCTTTGTGCGATATTCGAGAAAGCGCGCCACCAATAGAAACAAGACAAACATCACGGCGGCGTCGTACCAAACATGCTGCCCGCCGATCACGGTCTGATAAAGACTGCCAAAGTAGGCCAGTAAAATCGAGCTGGCCGCCAAAAAATCCATGCCGAAGGTTTTCTGCCTCAATTCATTCAACATGCCTCGTATAAACGGCATGCCGCTAAAGAAAACTACCGGCGTTGCGGTGATAAAGCACAGCCATCGAAACATGTCGCGGGTTTCCGTAGGCATAGCATTGCTGGTATCGAGATACAAGGCTTCGGCAAACATCATGGTTTGCATGGCGACTAAAGCCGCCAAACCAATTCGCAGCAATAACTGTTTCTTTTCTTTTGAACGTGACTGTTCCAGTTCGCTGCCGCGCGTCAAAAAGGCGCGATAGCCCAAGCGTTGCAGACAGGTAACCAATGTCGACAATGGGCTTACGTCTTGTTGCCAACGCAGATGTAAACGCCCCGTGACGGCATTGACGCTGATTTCACCAACGCCTTTCTGCTTGCTCAAAGCACGGTCAATCAGCCAAGCGCAGGCGGCACAATGCATGCCTTTCACCGAAATAATCATCTCGTGATAAGAATTATCCTGGTTGCAGATTCGTGCATGCTTTGCCAGTGTATCTGGATGATCCCAGGCAGCAAGATCAACATTGTCGGCATTCGCTTGCGGCGCTTGTTCGGTGCGCAGATCGTAGTAATCCGATAGCCCCGCCTCGTTGATCCAGAGCGTGGCGGCACTGCAGCCGGTGCAACAGAAGGCCTGCAACTGGCTGCCTACTTTTTCCTCGACAAGATCACCCTTGATCGACTGGCCGCAATGAAAGCAAACGCTTGCTGCTTTGGCATTAACAACAGACTCGAACTTGCCAACGATCGCGTTCACGGCAGTCGCACCGATGCACGTAACTCGGCAGTATCGGCTTGCTTATGCAAACGGCCCACCAGTCGCCATTGTTTTTTTTCATCGCTGAGCTGCAATAGCCAGTCATTTTTTTTATTGATTGGCGCGGAACTGACAAACAAGTTACCTTGTTTGTGTAATTGGAGACTCCGATCTTGGGTTTTGTCGATCGGATGCTGTAAATCAAGTAGTAGGTTTTGCTTGCCGAGTTGACCGACACCCGAAACCACCCATTTGCCGCCGGAGATGCTAAGCCGTGCAGAAATATTGCTGCGTGCAGCATTCACATCGGCAGCAAGATCACTTTGCTGCACTTGTGCCATGCGCGATACCGGCATATTCACCACATCGGTGGCTTTCGCCAGGCCGGCAATATGCAATGTATAAAAACCGGCGACAGCGGTCAGCACAGGAATGCCAAACATCAGCCAGACCATCGGTTCGCGGATGGCGCTAGTGGTCTTTATCTTCATCGTGCTCACGCGGTGCGATGAAGCGGCTTTCTTCAATCACTTTTGCCTTGCCGTCGGTTTGTTCAAGAATGAATTTGACTTCGGCCACGCCTTTTACTTCGCCGGGTTTCGCCATCAGTGTAATCGGCACGGTTTGCACTTCTTCTGGTTCCAGTGAAATATTTCCGGAGAAGTGCTCGATCTTGATATCGGCATGGCTATCGATATCCACTTTGTAAGTGTGTGCATGATTGTCTTTATTGATCACGCGCAAGGTATAGGCATTCTCGATATTACCTTCGTTATTGATCCGATATAGCTGCTTGTCGCGCATGACATCGACAATCAGTGGGCTGCGTTTTGCAATGCCCACGGCGAATACGGCAAACAAACCTAGCAGTAAAATGCCATACACGATGATGCGTGGCCGCAACACATGGCTGGTTTTTGCTTCGAGCTGATGCTGAGTCGTGTAGCGAATCAAACCATGCGGATACTCGAGTTTGTCCATGATCGAATTGCAAGCATCGATGCAGGCACCACAGGCGATGCACTCGTATTGCAGGCCATCACGAATGTCGATGCCGGTCGGACACACCTGCACGCACAAGGTGCAATCAATACAATCGCCGAGTTCTTCGGGCACCGGTTTTGTCTCGCTGGCCTCAAACGGAACAACGCCATGGTCATTGAGTTTTCCGATCGGCAGCAAGCCGCGCGCGCGCTCCAGCACGCTAGCCAAGCTACCTTTGCGACGCGATCCGCGGGTTTCTCCGCGCAAACTGTCGTAGGCAATAATTAGTGTGTTGCGATCAAACATTGCACTTTGAAAGCGGGCATACGGACACATGTATTTGCAGACTTGTTCACGCATGAAGCCGGCATTGCCCCAGGTAGCGAACGAATAAAATAGCACCCAGAAAGTTTCCCAGCCACTCCAGCTAAACGGCAAAAAACGGTCGGCCAATTCCTTGATTGGCGTGAAATAACCGACGAAAGTAAATCCGGTCCATAACGCCAATATCAGCCATAGACTGTGCTTGCCGAATTTGCGGAATACTTTATTGGCGTTCCAGTTGCTCGCATCCAGTTTCATGCGCTGGTTGCGGTCACCTTCGAGCTTTTGTTCGATCCACAGAAACGCTTCGGTCCAGACTGTTTGCGGACAGGCATAACCACACCACAGACGGCCGGCGAGCGCAGTAAAGAAAAATAGGGCGAGCCCAGCCATGATCAATAACAGCGCGAGAAAAATAAAATCCTGTGGCCAGAACACCAGATTAAAAATGTAAAACTTACGGGCTGGTAAATCCCACAGCACTGCCTGACGACCGTCCCAGTTGAGCCAGGCGACGCCGTAATAAAGACCCAGCAACACCAGCAAGGCCAGTCTTTGTAAGCGCTGGTAACGGCCTTTTATTTCACGCGGATAGATTTTCTTTTCCGAAACGTACATCGGTCCGTCGTCAAGCAATTGCGAAGCAATGTTCTTGTTCACTGCGTATCCTTCGGCAGTGGCTTGTTGAAGCGACTGGCGGGCCTGAGCAGAATCCAGGTAAACAGGCTGGAGCTGGCAGTTGCCAGCCAGAACATAAAGAAACCGATCGTGTAACCGGCTTCTCGATTGATATGGATATTACTGAACGTGATATCGCGCAATTGCAAGGGATCGATAAACGCGAAAAAAACCATGGTCGCAACACCGGCTGCAAAAAAAGACGGCCACAAAATGGCGCCGACGCGTTGAATGATCGGGCGGGGCGGATGATCGAAGTCGTCGTTCGTTTTCATGATGATTATTTTTTCTTGTCTTTGTCGTGCGACAGCGACCACACGTAAGCACCGACCAGACGGATCTGGGTGTCCGAAAGAATGGCGCCATGTGCCGGCATTTGACCGTTGCGTCCTTCGCGCACCCCTTTTTTCATAGTTTCAAATTCATTGCCGTAGAGCCAGACGTCATCGGTTAGATTCGGTGCGCCGAGCGCCTGATTGCCTTTCCCATCAATGCCATGGCAGGCAGCACAGATGCCATCAAAACGTTTTTTGCCAGCCGCTGCGAGTGCATCACTCACCTGCATGCCCGATAGGCTTTGCACATAGACTACGACTTCGGAAATACCGGTTTCACTTTCCATCGGTCCGGCCAATGCGGGCATCGCGGCTTGGCGGCCATCACGCAGTGTCACCAGAATATCTTCCGGCGTATTGGGCCACTGCCAATCGCTATTGGTCAGGTTGGGAAAACCGCGGGCGCCGCGGGCATCCGAGCCATGACACATGGCGCAATTATTAATGAAGATGCGTTTGCCAGTATTTAGTGCCTTGGCATCCTGTGCAATCACATCAATGGGCTGGTTGTGAAATTTGGCAAAACTCTTTGCCAATTTTTCGTCGCCTGCTTTCTTCTCGATATCATGTTGCGCCTTCGAGCTCCATTCCCCTTTGCCTTTAAACGAACCCATGCCTGGAAACCAAACCAAATAAGCGATACCGAAGACGATGGTGAGATAAAACAAATTAATCCACCAACGTGGCAATGGATTATTGTATTCAGTCAAATCACCGTCCCAGACATGGCCGGTGGTTTTTGTATCAACGGTATCGCCTTTCTTGCGTTGTGCCGTCCACCAAAGCAGCCAGACGCAGGCAATGATGTTGAATACGACGAAAAAAATGATGTAGAGGGACCAGGCATAACTCATGGCGCTACCTCGTCATTGTTTTCAAGTGGAATTTGTGCCGCTTTGTTAAATTCTTTGTTGCGTTTGCTGCTATACGCCCAAGTAGTGCCGGCGATGAAGGCAAACAATAAAATCATACTGATGATTCCGGAAATCATGTTTATTCTCCTTTAGGCGCGTGTTTGCCCAGCGCTTGCAGATAGGCGACGACGGCGTCCTGCTCGGTTTTATTCGACACTTGTTCGGCAGCACCATTGATGTCGGCAGCGGTGTAGGGGTCGCCCAGTGTTCTGAGTGCCTGCATGCGACCGATAATTTCTTCGGCATTCACCGTGTTCTTTGCTAACCACGGGTAGCCCGGCATATTCGATTCAGGTACAACGTCACGCGGATTGTCCAGATGTACGCGATGCCAGTCATCCGAATAACGCCCACCGACGCGTGCCAAATCGGGCCCGGTACGTTTGCTGCCCCATTGAAACGGACGATCGTAAACCGACTCACCGGCCAATGAATAATGACCGTAGCGCTCGGTTTCAAACCGCAGGGTACGAATCATTTGCGAGTGGCAGTTGTAGCAACCTTCGCGGACGTAAATGTCGCGACCTGCCAGTTCGAGTGCCGGGTACGGTTTTACGCCAGGCAATGGTTTGATCGTTTCGGCCTGATACATCAGGGGAATAATTTCCGCCAGACCGCCGAAGGAAATGACGACGGCGATAAGAATGGCCATCAAGCCCACATTGGTTTCCAGTTTTTCATGACTCATGATTTTTCTCTCAAACGTGCTGTGCGTCGGCGACGGGAATCAATACGGGATTGGTATGTTTTCCTTTCGCGAGCTGGAAGGTTTTAATCACATTGATCACCATCAACACCATGCCGGTAACCACCAACAAACCGCCGCATAAACGGATGAAGTAATACGGATAGGTGAACTTCAGAATTTCGACAAAAGCATAGGTCAGAGTGCCGTCTTCGTTGGTGGCGCGGCTCATCAAACCTTGGCCGATGCCGGAGATCCACATCGAGACCGTGTACACCACCACGCCGATGGTGTGTATCCAAAAATGTGATTCGATTAATTTCTTCGACGCCATTTCTTTCAGACCCAGGCACATCGGAATTAGCATGTAGATTGAGCCGATCGAAATCATCGCAACCCAACCCAGCGCACCCGAGTGCACGTGGCCGATGGTCCAGTCGGTGTAGTGGCTAAGCGCGTTGACGGTTTTGATCGACATCATCGGACCTTCAAACGTACTCATGCCGTAAAACGACAGCGAGACAATTAAAAACTTCAAGATTGGGTCAGTGCGCAATTTGTACCAAGCGCCTGACAAGGTCATCATGCCGTTGATCATGCCGCCCCAGCTGGGGGCGAGCAGGATTATCGAGAACACTACGCCAACACTTTGGGCCCAATCGGGAATCGCGGTGTAATGCAGATGGTGCGGGCCGGCCCACATGTAAATGGCGATCAATGCCCAGAAATGCACGATCGACAAACGATACGAATAAATCGGCCGACCGGCACGGCGTGGCACGAAGTAATACATCATGCCCAGAAAACCGGCCGTCAGGAAAAATCCGACCGCGTTGTGGCCGTACCACCATTGCACCATGGCATCCACAGCACCAGAATAAATCGGATAGCTATGCATTAGGCTAGTGGGAATCGCCAGCGAATTAACAATATGCAAAACCGCAACGGTCAGAATAAAAGCACCGTAAAACCAGTTGGCGACATAGATATGACGAATTCTTCTTTTGACAATCGTGCCGAAAAACAGCACGGCATAGGCGACCCAAACCACGGCCAATAAAATATCAATCGGCCAGGCCAGTTCGGCGTATTCCTTGCCTTGGGTGTAACCCAGCGGCAAAGTCAGGACCGCAAGCACAATGACCAGCTGATAACCCCAGAAAACAAAACTTGCCAACCGATCCGAAAGCAAACGAACATGGCAGGTTCGTTGCACCACATACAAACTGGTGCCGAACAGCGCGCAGCCGCCAAAAGCGAAGATCACGGCATTGGTGTGCAGCGGTCGCAAGCGGCCATAGCTAAACCACGCCAGGTCGAAATTCAGTGCGGGCCACATTAGCTGTGCGGCGATCAACACGCCAACCAACATGCCGATCACCCCCCATACGACGGTCATCACTGAAAATTGCAAAACGACCTTGTCGTTATAGGTTTCTGGGCTTGTACTCATGCTGTTCTCCGTTCTAGCTGAGCCAATTTTCCGTTGGATTGGACGGTGGCCATTTGATTTAGATCAAGTCAAGCACGCAGCTTTTAAGCTTGACGGCCTCGCCATGTTCAAACGACCTTTGCTGGGCGGTCTGCTCGCTAGCGCACATCCGTGAAGAGGCGTAGTTGATATACTTCCAGCGCAAGCGATGGCTGCTTGCACTCAAGCGCTAGCCAACTTGGAGTCTTTGATTCGTTATGGGTGACTCGGTAGTCGATCTGGTTCGTTTGCGGCAGAGTTGCGCGAAATGCTCGCTGCAAACCCTGTGCCTGCCTGCGGGTATCGGTCTGGGGGACATGGAACAACTCGACCGGGTAGTGCGAAACCGTCGCCCGATGGCTATCGGCGACCACTTATACCGTTCCGGCCAAAACCTCAGTGCTCTTTATGTGGCGCGCGAAGGTGCCTTTAAAACAACAATTACCGATGAGCAAGGGCAGAGTCAGGTCATTGGTTTTCATTTACCAGGCGAATTGATCGGGCTGGACGCACTCGGCACCGGCCTGCATGCCTGTGATGCCCGGGCCTTAACGCAGGCGAATGTCTGCGAGGTGCCGCTGTCACAACTGGAGTCTGTCGCTGCTCAAGTGCCTGGCTTGCAACATCAATTGCTACGGATTATTGGCCAAAGCATTAACCGAGACCATAGTCATCTGGAAATGCTGGGCGTAAAAAGCGCCAGTGATCGTATGGCGCTTTTTTTACATGGTTTGAGCGAGCGCTATCGTTTGCTGGGTCGTCCAGCCGAACTGATTGTATTGCCGATGAGTCGGCAGGATATCGGCAGTTATCTTGGTCTGGTAATTGAAACCGTCAGTCGCACATTGAATAAGATGCAGGAAGAGGGATTGATCGGTGTACACGGCCGACAGGTAAAAATTCTCGACATGAAACGCCTATCGACAATGGCGCATATCACGCCCGATAAAATCATTTGCAATAAAATCTAAAATCAGTGTGCGAACAGAATCGGTATCGGCGAATGCCGAGTTAACTCCTGAGTAACGCCACCCAGAATAAATTCCCGAAAACGTGAATGGCTATAACCCCCTGCGACAATTAATTGCGCATCGGTTTGTTTGGCGTACTCGACAATCGCATCGCCAACTTTCTTGCCCATCGCAGGCTGTGTAACCACGCGAATATTCAAATCATGCCTTGCCAGATGTGATGCAATATCGGCACCCGGCTGCTCACCATGGGCCGCTTCACCGACCTTGGGGTCGATCATCAGAATATCCACGCTTTCGGCATTTCGCAGGAAGGGCAAGGCGTCATGAACGGCTCGACTGGCTTCCCGGCAGGGCTGCCAAGCAATCAATATGCGTTCAATTTTGAAACCCTTCTTGTCCGAGTAAGGCACACGGAGCACGGGCCGCCCCGAATTCATTAGAAGCTCGATGAAATACGCTTCCGATGGATGCTCTTCCTGGCCAGCAGCACCGCAGCCAACAATGGCGATATCATTGTAGCGAGCGTGCAAGGCGCAAGTTTGTGCTGCCGTCATCAATACGGTACTTTCAACCCGCACATTGAATACGATCGATTCCCTGCGTAGCTTCTCGCGCAATTGTTCAGCGAGTATATTCGCGTTCTTCAACGCATCATCGTAAAAAGTACTGTACATTTGGTGTGGATAAACACCCCATTCGTTAGGTACCGGAACCGGGAACTCCACCGGTATGACAACCGAAAGATGTGCATCGTCTTTTTTAGCTAATGCAACGCCTGCTGCAATGGCGGTTTGATCGCCATCGCAACGTGTAACGGCAACCATAATATCCTTGAACATGGCCAGTTCTCCGATGTTGCTATCAAATAGGTATTGTCAGACTAGTCCATGGTAATGAAGTGTCATTGATCTGAATCAAATCGCGGCCCGGTAATTACACGGACTTTCCCAATACCGATATCAAAGCGCCCAACTCAGGCGCCAAGAATTCCGCATGGGCTGGACGATCCAGCAGTTTTTGCAAAGGTCCGGGAATCCCGATGCTTTGCTGAATCAGCGGTTCGACCACGGTTTCGAATTTGGCCGGATGCGCGGTAGCGACCAGACACCAGTCGCGTGTGTCGCCGGCATCGCGAAGCCGCTCCAAAGCCACCATGCCGCAGGCCGTATGCGGGCAGATGATTTCATCGTATTTATCGAGCGCTACCGGAATGGCACGTCGAATTTCGTCATCGTTGACACTTTCAACTTTTAGTATGGCTTGATGAATTTCATTGTCGGCATACAAGTAGCGTAGGCGCTCCAGATTGCTTGGCGCACCGACATCCATTGCATTGGCGAGTGTGCTGACGCTGTCGCGTGGACTGTATTGGCCGGTTTCGAAAAAATCCGCAAGAACGGTATTTGCATTAGTTGCCAACACAATATCGCCAATAGGCGCACCGGCTGCTTTCATTAGTACGGCTGCAAAAGCATTGCCTAGGTTGCCGGATGGAATAATGAAATTCAGCTTTTGCATGCCAGAATTTTGTTTGGCATATTGCACGGCAGACCAAGCGTAATAACTCATCTGCGGCAGCAAGCGGCCAAGATTGATGCTATTGGCCGAGGTGAGTGCGTATTGTTCCGACAGAGCTTTATCGGCGAATGCCGATTTCACCAAACGTTGGCAATCATCGAAGCTGCCTTGCACTCGATAGCTTTGAATATTGTCGCCAAAACAACTCAGTTGATGTGCCTGTCTTGCCGATACGCGACCATCGGGAAACAACACAACAACACGAACATCGTCTTGTTGGTGAAAAGCTGCGGCAACGGCACCGCCGGTATCGCCGGAGGTAGCAACCAGAATTGTGCGAGTTTTATTTTTTACCGGAACTGCCGCAAAACACTCTGCCAGAAAACGCGCGCCAACATCCTTGAAGGCGGAAGTCGGGCCGTGGAAAAGCTCGAGCAGATAATCCCTTTTTGTGTTTAATGATTTTAACGGAGTCGGAAAATTAAAAGCACACTCGATCATGCCGGGCAGTTTGTCTGCCAAAGGATCGCCCGCAAAGAAAGGCGCCATTACCTGCAAGGCAGCTTGCTGATAGGTTTCTGATGCGAGCAATGCAGCTGCATCGATTTGCGGAAGGTGCTCGGGTAGATAAAGCCCGCCATCGGGTGCAATACCTTCGATGATGGCCTGATGCAGTGGTATTGCCGCGGATTTTGAGCGCGTGCTTAAGCAGAGCATGACAACACCTCGGCGCGTGGGCCAGACGCTCTTGAAATAAAAATATCACTTTCCAAGCCCACTTCGAGAAACGCTTGCTGCATGTGTTTGGCAGTCGTTTCTGCAATTTCTTTTCCGACACACCACGCGAATATGCTAGGTCCGGCCCCGGAAATGCTGGCGCCTAAAGCGCCATGGCCCAATGCCGCCTGCTTTACTGTGGCAAAGCCGGGGATCAAGGGTGAACGCCGTGGTTCGATCAGCACGTCATTCAAGCCGCGCCGGATCAAAGAAAAATCGGATTTGAAGCAGCCGGTCAATAACAAGGCTAGGCTTTCACTTTGTCCGACAAACTCATTCAATGCGTAGTGACCTGCCAAGGCTTCGCGTGCTTTTCGGGTTTCTAAAACAAAATGTGGATGCACCAAAGCGCAGTACAGATTTTCCGGGGTAGGAATAGCAATGAGTGAATCCTTTGTTGCCAATACCAAGCCGCCCAGTAATTGCGGACCGACATTGTCACCGTGATAGCTACCTGATGCGGCCGATTCACCTTCGAGTGCATAGCGATACAAGGCTTCGCGCGGCAAGGGTATTGCCAGTAAAGCATTTGCTGCAACCACGGCGGCAGTCGCACTGGCCGCGGAACCGCCCATGCCAGAGCCGAGAGCGATGCCTTTTTCGATTTCGATGTCATAACCGTAATCGAGATTCAAATCATCGCGCATCGCACGCAGGGCGCGTGCGGCGGTATTGTTTTCGATTTCGAGCGGAAGTTCGGTTAATGTGCCGCGAATCGCCGTCACGCGGATATTGTTTGTATTAGTACGACGCACGGTCACGGTATCACCGGCACCTTCAATACTGTGGCCCAGAATATCGAAACCCACCCCGACATTACCCACCGAGGCCGGTGCGAATGCTGTTGCAACAACCGCATTCATAATTTTGCTCCCAGATGCGCTGCAACCCGCAAGACATCGGCATACACGCCGGCAGCAGTGACTTCGGGCCCAGCGCCCGGACCTTGTACGACCAAGGGATTTTTCTGATATCGACGCGTAGTAAATTGCACGATGTTATCGGTCGGTTTCAAGCTGGCAATGGAATGTGATTTATCCAAAGCCATCACCGACACTTTTGCTACGCCAGTTGAATTCAGGCTGGCGACATGACGTAGCACCTTGTTTTCATTTTCTGCAGTTTTGAATCGTTGCAACATATCGGCATCCATTTCATTGATTCGCGAAAAAAATTCTTCGCGGGACAAATTCTGTAAAAATTCTGGCACCAGACTTTCGACCTCGACGTTTTCAAGACTCAAATCATGGCCCATTTCGCGAGCCAGAATGACCAGTTTACGTGCGACATCGACACCGCTTAAATCGTCGCGTGGGTCCGGTTCGGTATAGCCCATTTCGCGGGCCTGCATCACCAATTGTGAAAAGGGTACTGAGCCATCATAACTGCCGAAGAGCCAGGACAGCGTTCCAGAGAAAACACCATCAACCGCCTGCACTTCATCGCCAGTATCGAGCAAGTCACGCGTGGTCTGGATAATGGGCAAACCGGCGCCGACCGTGGCTTCATAACGGAAACGTGCGCCGCTATGCTGGCAAGCTTCGCGAATGGCTTGATAGCGGGCGAAGTCGCCACTGCCGGCCTGTTTATTCGGTGTGATCACATGGATGCCCTGTTGCAACCACGATGCATAACGCGAAGCGACTTCGGTATTGGAGCTGCAATCAATCATCAAGCAATGCGGGCCATGCAGACTGCGAAGATGTTGGCCGATGCGATCCAGTTGCACTGGTTCACCATCGGATAGTTTTTCCAAACCATTTTCCAGATTCAAACCGGTATCGCTCAATAACATGCGAGTCGAATTAGCAATCGCGCAAAGCCGCAATTCAATATTGGATTGCTTAAACAAGCGTTTACGTGTCGCTTCGAATTGTTGTAGCAGAACGCGCCCGACATTGCCGGGGCCGATCAAACCGACGGAAATGGTGAGTGCCGACAAATAGAAGCCGGCATGTACGGCACGCAAGGCACGTGCGATATCGTCGGCGGCAACCGCCACCGATATATTGCGTTCCGACGAACCTTGTGCAATCGCGCGCACATTCACGCTAGCACGAGCAAGGCTATCGAATAGGCGACTTGCAATACCGTGCGTGCCCACCATGCCATCGCCAACGATAGCGAGTACGGCAACTTCTTCTTTCGCATCGATATCGGCAATTTGCCCGAGCTGCAATTCGCGCGCGAAAGTATCGCGTAATGTTTTGATCGCAGCGGCACGATCATTCAAACGCACGGTGCAACAAATCGAATGTTCGCTCGATGCTTGTGAAATCATTACCACCGACACATCGGCTTTATGCAAAGCGGCAAACACGCGTTCAGCAGTGCCGGGTACGCCCATCAAACCGGTGCCTTCGATCGTGACGAGTGCGAGATCGCTAATTGCGCTGACGCCTTTCACCGGTGGCTGTGTACTAGGAGTTTTTGAAATCACGCTGCCAGGGTGTTCGGGCTTGAAACTATTGCGGATTCGCAAGGGAATATTCGCGGCCATCACTGGCTGCAAGCTTCTCGGATGCAAAACCTGCGCGCCGAAATAGGCGAGTTCGCATGCTTCTTCGAACGACAAACTCGGCACCCATTCGGCTTCCGGCACCAGTCTCGGATCGGCCGATAGCACGCCATCGACATCGGTCCAGATCGTCAGTTCTTTTGCCGCAAATAATTTGGCGAAAATCGCGCCTGACCAATCGCTACCATTGCGGCCGAGCACACGCGCCTTGCCGGCTTTATCGCTCGCGATAAAACCGGTGACGATAATGCGGCTGGCATGATGCTCTGTACGCCATGCTGTTAAATTATTGGTACTCGAAGACCAATCAATATCAATACCAAGATTATTGTCATCATGCACAACGAGTACCTTGCGGGCATCCAGATAATCGGTGTGCATACCCAGCCAGACCAAATGGGATTGCAATAAATACGCCGACCAGACTTCACCCAGTCCCTGCACCCATTCGAAGGCGGTATCCGGCAGCGACTTGAGCAGGGAAAGTGCATGCAGCACTTCACGAAGACGCTCGCCCTCGGTATCAAAAAAATCATCGGCAACCGATCGATTGTCGGCAAGCAAACTGCCAGCGGCATTGCGATGTCGTTTCAACACATCATCGAGCAGCGATTGCCAGCCAACATCCTGGGTAGATGCAAGTTGCGCGCAGCGAATCAGGGCATCGGTCGTGCCTTTCAGGGCCGAGACAACAGTAACTTGCGTAGTGAATCCGGTTTCAGCCAGCAATAGTTGAGCGGCATGCGCAATGCGCGTGGCGTCGGCCATGCTGGTGCCGCCAAATTTGTGCGCGATGATGGAAGGAACGGTGGCTGACATCTGAATCTCCTACGGGTTAGAACACCGCGGAGACAATCCCCGCGCTATTGGCGGGGCGGGGGTTGAACTAGGCGTTCATTCCACGCACCACGCGTACCGGCAACCGGTAGTTGTAGTGGTGGATGTAATGAGCGAGGCCATCGGGCAGACAACGACAGAGCCAATAAGGCCCATGTGGGTGTTTGTGGTGATGTGGTTTGCCGAGTTCATATCCCGACTAGAACGCATGGGCGGGGGGCTTGTCAAGTAATGTGCGCAAGCCTCTGATTTTTTTGTCTGTAATTTTAGTGCAGGCATCCGAATAGCCGCCTTATTAAGCTGCTCCGCCTTCGGATGCCTGCATTCCAGAGGGTGCTTATTGAAATGGCTTTATTTGCTATTTTTCGCTTGATAGGCCTCAAATTCTTCTTTACTGAGCTGGCCATTTTTATCTGCATCGGCTTTCTTGAACTTCTTGCTAATTGGGTGATCGGCCGGAATTTCTTCCTTTGCCAAGCTCGCATCGGCATTGACATCCAAAGCTTCAAACGAACCGGCCACTGGAGGTGATGCTTCTGCTTGAGTGGCAACTGCAACCGGTTCTTGTGGCGGTGCAAGAGTGTCCTGTGCAGCCATGGCTTGTCTGGCCATCATGCTCGTACCAATGACTGCCGCCGTCATTGCGATTGAATAAGCATTACGTGAAATCTTGTTCGTCATAATTAATCTCCATGGATAAAACTAATTGAGATAGGGGTGAGAGCGGGGGCCCTGAGGGCTAGACTGCCAGCACAAGAGCAACCTCAGTTAAATCGTGGAAGCGCTTGAAATCGTGGGGATTAATTTCTCAGTGAATGTTTTTCGAACGCAATTCTTACGCAAATTTAATGGGCCTATAACTTGGTTCAGCTATTTACGAAAATTTTAATAACTTCCGTAAAGCCGAAGTTCAGCGTTTCCCGAGTACTCGCTCCGTGCATGTCGGTGTAAACTGTTGGAATGAATATTTTCAAGATTTTTACCCTCGAAGCCGCGCATCGTTTGCCCAATGTGCCAGAAGGCCATAAATGTTCGCGTTTGCATGGCCATTCGTTTCGGGTCGAATTGCATCTCGATGGCCCGGTTGATCCGCTTAGCGGCTGGGTGATGGATTTTTCCGAAGTAAAAAGCATCTTCAAGCCGCTTTACGAACAACTCGACCATCATTATTTGAACGATATTGAAGGGCTGGAAAATCCTACTAGTGAAAATCTGGCGATCTGGATCTGGAATCAGACCAAACCGCTGATGCCCTTATTGTCCGAAGTTGTCGTGCATGAAACCTGCACTGCCGGATCGCGCTACAAGGGCATGTAGGAGCCCGCTTGCTGGCGACTTCGCGCTCAAAAAAATCAAAAGCCCATCAGGGCGCCGCGCGCCATCCTCTCAGCTCTGCACGCCCTGCGGGCGTCTAAAAAGCAGGGAGAGAGATCGCAATAATAATTTATCTCGAAAACGGTATTCGTAGGAGCCCGCGTGCCACCGCCATGGATGCTGGGAGGGCTGAAAAATGCCGGTGCACTTTTCAGCACTGCGAAAAATCTGCTACTTCTTCATATGGTAAGTCAGCGCAGCGGCAATGCAAAAAAAGAGGGAATCTTTCGGGAGCTCATCTTGTTCATGAAAAATAATCGCCCGATTGCCTTCAAAACGAAAGTCATAGGGAAATAGTGTTCTAAAAGTTTCTATCAAATTTGTTTGGCAATGAAAGTATATGGCATATTCCGAGGGCTTGGCTTTTTTCCCGGCTATGCGGATCGTGCTTACGCTTTTACTTTTTGAAGTGAGATAAGCGGGCTCGTTCCATTTCAAGGTTTCTTCTAATGGACCAACATCGGGTGTGTCGGAGGCCACTTTATAAATCAACTCTCGTAGCACCAGTAGTTTTTTTCTGATGTTGGGCGGATAAGCATCGAAAGTTTTTTCAACGTTGGTGTTAGAGAAGGATTTCATCAAGAATTCTAGACCATATTATTCTTGAGCAACTCGATAAAATCATCAAGCTGCGCAGGCTGGCTGGCATAGACGCGACCCAAAAGCGGTATCGACACACAGCGCTGAAGCGCCATGAAATATTCATCAGAAAATAATAAATCCGGATCGGTTTCCGCCACTATCCAGCCAACGCAATCAATGCCATCGTGTTTCAAAGCACGCTCGGTCAATCGCGCATGGTTGATACAGCCCAACTTCAAACCAACTACCATAATTACTTTGCAATTTAAGGCTTGCACCAAATCAGATTGGTCCAGTTCATCGCTCAAGGGGGCAAGCCAGCCACCAACGCCTTCAACGACAACAATATCGGCGTTAGATTGCACGTGTTCGTAAGCTTTTAAAATAGGCGTAAGCGAGATTTTTACCGCATCGTGTTTTGCCGCAATCTCCGGTGCTGTCGGTTCACGCAATGCAATTGGATTAATCCATTGATAAGGCAAAGCCACCGAACTTGCAGCGATGTGTTTTAAAGCATCATCATTACGTAAACCTTCGCTGGTCAACTCACAACCGCTGGCAACTGGTTTCATGCCAATAGCTTTAATGCCTGCCGCTGATAAGGCCTTTAGACATTCGCTGCTTACCCAGGTCTTGCCCGCATCGGTATCGGTACCGGTAATATAAAAAGTCTGTGTAGTCATACGATATTTTTCTTTCGATAGTGGCGACGCATGAAGATGTGAATGATGTTGAGCACGAAGAAAATATAGCCTGGCATACCAATCCAGACTCCGCTTTCACGTGTTGCGGGAATAATAGCGGCTAAAATAAACGAAAGCAGGCAGAATGACACTACAGTGCTCCACATAAAGCGTTTATATTTTGCATAGGCAATTTCGGCTTCGGAAAAATTCAAGCGCGCACCTAGTCTTATCGCTCGATCAAATAACAGGCACATCACCAAGGCCATTGCACCAAAACCAATGGCAAAAGTCTTAAATAATATGGGTACTTGCTGCCAATTATCAAATTCAAAACGTGTCGGCAAATAGCCTGCAGATATCATCGAGAAAAAAGTAGCAAACACCATGTTCAATGGATAGACAAAAATCAACAGTACAAAGATCAAGACTAAACTCAAACGATCACTGACTATATCTTCCAGGCCGTAGCGGCGGCTCCAATCGGCATGATTAAGCCAGAATTGCATGATGATCATAAAGCTGGCGGCGTAGGCGGGCACTTGCTTCAAGGAATCGATCAGCATTGAAACACTGGTGGGAATCTGGTCGCCCGAAATAACCAGCAAGGTCACTGAAAAGGCAAATGCAGCATCTACAAAAGCCTCAAGTCTTGTCACTTTATCGCCACGCTCCAACCCCATGCCTGCTCGAATACTACCCATGCTGTGCTGACCTCTTTGGCTGACGCTGATACACTTGGGCACTCCAAGGAGCCCCCCATGTTTGATAGCCAACAGCTTACCGGAACTCAAGCCGAACAGTACGAGCAACTGCTGCAACAAGCCTCTGCATTGGTGCAAGGTGAAAGCGACAAAATTGCGAATGCTGCCAATCTCTCTGCCCTGGTTTATCACGCCCTGCCGGATTTGAATTGGGTCGGATTTTATTTCTACGATGGCAAGGAATTGGTGGTCGGTCCTTTTCAAGGCCTGCCGGCCTGCGTGCGCATAGCATTGGGTCGCGGTGTGTGCGGTACTGCCGCTGTCACAAAACAAACACAGCGTATTGCCGATGTTGATGCTTTCCCCGGGCATATCCCCTGCGATTCCGCATCACGTTCCGAGTTGGTGGTGCCTTTATACAAAGGTGAACAACTGGTTGGCGTGTTCGATCTCGATAGCCCCAAGTTAGACCGCTTCAATGAAGTTGATCAGCAACATCTGGAAGCCGTCGCCGGCATTTTTCTTGGAGCATTGAAATGACCGCCGAAAAAATAAAAAACATCGGCCCGAAAAGCATGGCCTGGCTTCGTCAAACCGGTATCCGCACACAGGCAGATCTTGAATCAGTAGGTTCGCTTGCTGCCTACGTGCGGATAAAGCGCGCCGGTTTCAAACCGAGTTTGAACATGTTGTACGCCATGGAAGGTGCCATTCTCGGCTGTCATTGGCAGGACATTCCGGCCGAACGCCGCAGCGAATTGATTGTCGCCGCCGATGCCGAAGTCGCCTTATTGCCGCAACCGAAATACAAACGCATGCCGGTCGCAGGTCCAGTCACCACCACGAATATGGAACCGGAAGATCGTTCGGCTGGCGAAAGCCATTTTGGTTTTGATGACCCGATGTCATCCGGCAATGACGAGCACTAAACGGCAGGAAATCCAATGCACGATCAAGGCAATCTCGAACTGGTATTGATTTTCCTGTTGTCGGCGGTGATTGCCGTTCCGCTATTCCGGCGCTTTGGTCTGGGTGCGGTTTTAGCCTATCTCGTGGCGGGTGTTGTGATCGGGCCTTTCGGTCTGAAAGTGATCAAAGATCCTTCCAGTACGCTGGCATTATCCGAGCTTGGCGTGGTGTTGCTGCTGTTTATCATCGGTCTGGAGTTATCGCCCGCACGATTATGGGTAATGCGACGGCCGGTTTTTTTGATTGGCGGCTTGCAAGTGCTGTTATCGGCTTTCGCTATTGGCGCAGCGCTGATGTTTTTTGGCTGGAGCTGGAAAACCAATTTGATTATTGGTTTGGGCTTGGCACTGTCCTCCACCGCGGTGGTGATTCAATTATTGGCCGAACGAAAAGAACTGACGACCGGCTATGGCCGCTTGGCGTTTGCGATTTTATTATTTCAGGATATCGCCGCCATTCCTTTATTGGCTTTGATTCCCCTGTTGGGCGAAGCAAAGGCGGCCTCGCAATCGGTTCCGCCTTTGGACGGAATTCTCAAAGCACTGGGCATGATTGTGTTGGTGATTATTGTCGGTCGCTTATTGCTCAAACAGATATTCCGTATCGTGGCCTGGACCCAGAGCAGCGAAGTGTTTACTGCAACGGCTTTGCTGGTGGTGGTCGGCACCGCGTATTTGATGCAGTTGGGTGGCTTGTCGATGGCACTCGGTGCCTTTCTGGCGGGCGTCTTGCTGGCCGATTCCGAATTCCGGCACGAATTGGAATCGCAAATCGAACCTTTCAAAGGCTTGTTGCTCGGCTTGTTTTTCATCGCCGTGGGCATGAGCATTAATTTAAAAATCGTGATGGCCGAGCCGGCGCTCATCATTGGTGCCGTGCTTGCTTTGCTATTGATCAAGTCTGCAATTTTGATGTTTCTCGGCGGCTGCCGCCTCGGGAAATTGCCTGCGCGTGAAATAGTGATGCTCGGAGCAATGATGGCACTTGGTGGTGAGTTTGCTTTCGTGGTGTTTTCCGAAGCGTTCAAATACGGATTGCTGGAACCTGCCATTCGCGACCGTTTGATTGCGGTAGTCGGACTTTCAATGGCGATCTCGCCTTTGGCCGTGCTGGCACTGTCCGCATGGTGGAAACAAAATCCAGAGGCGAAAGAACAAGTGGTGGCTGATCAAATTGATCATGATAATCCGCGAGTCATCATTGCTGGCTTTGGTCGTATGGGCCAGATAGTCGGCCGTATGTTGCGGGCGCAGAATATTCCGTTTACGGCACTCGAACACAGCGCCGAGCAAGTGAGTTTGTCGCGCCGTTTTGGCAGCACGATTTATTTCGGTGATCCGTCAAAGCCGGACCTACTAAAAGCTGCTCGCACTGATCGCGCCGAAATATTCGTATTGACCACCGATGATCCGGATGTGACGGTACGCACGGCACGATTGCTGAAGCGTTTGTATCCGCACCTGAAAATTTTTGCCCGCGCCCGCAATCGCCAACATGCATTCAAGTTGATGGATATGGGCGTCGAAGTTATCCGTGAGACCTTTCATTCCAGCCTGGAATTAAGCGAGCAGGTCATGCTGGCACTGGGCGTGCCGAAAGATATTGCGGCCGAACGGCGCGAACGTTTCCGCGCCCATGACGAAGCCATGTTGCAGGAACAGCATTTGGTCTATGACGATGAAGCCGCGCTGATCGCATCGTCACAGCAGGCATTCAGGGAACTAGAGAACCTGTTCGCGGCAGACGAAAAGCCCGATGCTCAAAGCAGTAAATCCAACGCCGAGCAAGGCTGACTCAATCATGCGGTTTATTTTGTGGCCTGAGCAAAAACGCATAAAACCAGGAGCCGACTTCTGATGCAGCATGGCAAAGGTTTGCCCTACCAAGACATGGTCGCGGTTCTCGCCACGATGCACGGAAAGGAACGCGTCATCTCACCTTTGCTGGAGCAGGCCCTTGGGCTGCGCATGCGGCTTGCAGCAGGACTCGACACCGATCGCTTTGGCACCTTTAGTCGCGAGATCGCGCGAACCGGTTCCCAGTTGGACGCGGCGCGCGCGAAGATTTTCGCAGCTTTCGATGCAGATCCAACGGCCCTTGTCGGCGTGGCCAGCGAGGGCAGCTTCGGCCCGCATCCGCTTATCCCGTTTATGCCCTTCGGGCTTGAGTTGGTGGTGCTGATCGAGCGCGTCAGCGGATTCGAACTTATCGGTCAGGATGCTAGTCCGCACACCAATTCCAGCCAAAAGCTTGTCTCGAGCATCGAGGAGGCAGAAGCGTTTGCCGAACGTGTCGGATTTCCCGAGCACGGCTTGATCGTGATTGGCTACCTCAATGGCCAACCGGCACCGGCTTGCTTACTGATCAAGGACATCACGGATGCTTTTGGATTACAGGCCGCTGTGCAAAAGACGTTGGCAGTATGCGGTTCTGCTTTCATTGAAACCGACATGCGGGCACATCGCAATCCGACCCGGATGGCGGCCATCGAACGTGCCACCAGCGATCTGCTACGCCGCTTCATGTCGCAGTGTCCGGCCTGCAACTTCCGCGGCTTTGATATAACTGAGCGTATTTCCGGGCTGCCGTGCGAATGGTGCGGCGGCCCGACAAACGCAATTCGACACCACGTCTTGCAATGCCACGCCTGCGGACACCGTGAAGAACAAGCTGCAAGCACCAGTGCAACTGCAAATCCTGGTCAATGCAATTTCTGCAATCCATAGCAATTACCGACACCTGTTTACCGCGACGGTGCTGAAAGTCGTGTCATGCAATTACATTTCACTTGATTTATGGTGAGACGTTTCCGCCAGGCACGAGCCGGCCTTGTGGGGGTGTGTAAGACAGTAATTCTATACCCCAAAACTGCTGGAGGGGGCGACAGAAGTGTTGGCATACTTCCGACAACATGGTTCTATGAAATTTCGATGGCGCATGACATCTTACAAAAATACTGAAACACACCAGCTTGCACACATTTCGTTACTCGTTTGCTACTCACCTATTGGCCGAAGGCGCCGATATTCGCATCATTCAATTATTGCCGGGCCACAAGAATTTGAATACCACCATGATTTATACCCAAGTTGAGCAGGCAAGGCGCCATGTAGTCAGCCCGCTTGATCGGCTTTGATACTATTTCAATAAATTAAAAAAGGTGCTCGTATCAAAAGCGAATACCTTTTTTCTGGTTCAGCCAATATTTTCCCGTATCTGAAAAATATTACCTTCGGGATCATAGGCATTTCGTATGGTAAATCCTGGGCCGGTGTATTTATCGCCAAAGACTGATCCACCGAGCGAGTCTGCTTTTTTTTCGGCGGCGGACATGCTCGGAACCGTATAGAAAATCTTGATCGCTTGTTCCATTCTGAGCTCTGGCGGCGAAGAAATGCTGAAGCTTTCCGCTATATGCGCCGGTATTGCATGAATAATCATCTGCATGTCGTTTGATTCGATGACATGGTGTTCGGCGTCGGCCTTCAGTAGCTTCATGTCGAGAAGCTGTCGGTAAAAGTCGGAGACTCGCAAAAGATCTTTTGTATAAAGAATGGCGCCAGCGCGCGCGGGGCTGGGCATTTCACCATCTCCTGGATGAATAAAAATGGAATTACCCAACAAATCCGGGCGGCTTGAATAATTATGCCCAACAATTATTTCAGAGTTTTCAATGTCATCAGGTAATTACTTGCCTTTTAACCAACGCCATAATCGCACAAGCGCAGGGACTACCAAAAGATGCACGAAGGCAGACAGGGCTGCAATAATGCAAGCGATAGTAGTGGGTATTACAACACCAAAGGTAAGTGTCATTCCCAGGACAAATCCGAGTAGGCACTCCGCACGGTAAGCGGGTAATAGCAGGGCAAGCAGGAGAATCGTTTGAAACACATAGGCGGTAAGAGTTTCATTGCCGTGGGTGAAAAAGACCGATAGTAAAGTGCCTAAAAACACCGCGGCAAAGAATCCGGAAATAACAGAACCAGGAATCTTGTGAGATGCATTATTTCCGCTGGCATTACGAGCAGCTCGCTTTTGAACGCGGCCTGCAAGAAACCAAGTTAGCGCAGGCAACAGGAGCGCACCCCACCAGTTTGAAATGGCCGGCATATCGGCACGATGCAGGATGTGGTGGCTTGTCACCCCGCCATTGAAATGTTCCCATGCAAGAACTGCCAGAATCGCGAAGGTCGCCAATAGGGTGAGATAAAGTCGTAATGCGGGAAATTGCAGTGCTTTCATCTTGCGCGCCCTAGACTCATGCTGGAAGCGTACACCTTAGCGTTCGGTGCAAATACGGCAATCTGCCACAAGTAATGGCATGCCAAAAGTAATAGATGGCAAAGACGGCTAATGTTTAAATAAAATATTTCAAATCACCAACGTTAGAACATTTTAGTTGAACTCCATAATTGTGTTGTGTTGATTTAGCAGGTAACTTCTTGCCAGCCGTAATACTTCGTGTCGGCAATGCCTAACATGTCTAAATCTTCGGGGGTACAACCGTAGGCATAGGCGATAGCAAAACTTTTGTTATCGTAACGTTCGAGAATTCGTCGCGTCTTTTCCTTGCCGACACATTGTTTGCCGAGATAGCGGCCGGTCAGTTTTCCCTTCTCGATTTCAAAACTGGAACAGATCAGCTCGACGCCATGCCGTTGGCACCAATGCCTTAGATAGAGATCGAAGCCTGCGGAAACCACCACAACGGTGTCGCCCCGGGTCTGATGCCATCGCATTTTTTCAATGGCATGTTCGCGGATAAGGCCTGGCAAAAATTCATTCGAGAATTTCGCGCCAGCGCTTTCGGCGTCTGCCTGTGTCATTCCGTGAAATCCGACGCGAGCAACTGCCCAGCGAATGGTATGCACTGACACCAGTCCGAGCTTGTATCCAAGCACTAATGGTGCAAGCAGGATTTTTCCCAGAAAAAGTTTGTTGGGTGGAACAGCCAGATTGATAAAATCAACAAATGTCTCGCGAGTGGTAATGGTGCCATCAAAGTCGAATAAAGCAAGATTCATGAATTCTCGATGGACGTCAACAGACTTGAATGCTATATACTTGCGGCGGTCCCCTTGATTGCGTAGTTAGGCCGCGCGAATTGCCATAGTAAGTGCGACACCCGGAACCTGTTGGAAATCAACGATGAGCTGGCAGACTACTAGGACTTCTTCTCCGACAAGAAAGGAATTCCTACTATGACGTACCACCAGCTCACCAAG
>Ga0209181_10002919_pt1 | contig 27310 bp, 29 predicted proteins | sample MAT05_FD_187208 | JGI IMG/M metagenome (GOLD analysis project Ga0209181, IMG submission 187208) | Freshwater microbial communities from Lake Fryxell liftoff mats and glacier meltwater in Antarctica - MAT-05 (SPAdes) (version 2) | ecosystem: Environmental > Aquatic > Freshwater > Ice > Liftoff...
CCGATGGTGTGGTTGCTGCTCATTGTAGCCGCAGTTGCAGCAGCGATGGGTTGGATGACGCGGGATTCGACGTCATTGGCATCCACGCTCATTCTCCCGATAGAACCGCCGGCGGGCATCGATCCGTTCCCGTTAACTAGCATGGCGCTGTCGAGTGACGGGACGTCGCTTGCATTCATCGGCGTCGATTCAACACGTGTGCGGAAGTTGTACGTGCAGTCGCTGGATGGTGGCGGCGCACAAGTGATCTCGAGCGGCACTGCGGCAAATCCATCGTTCTCCCCCGATGGGAAATCCGTCGCCTATTACAATGTGGAGACGCGGTCGCTCGAAGTGCGATCGCTGGCAGGCGGTCAAACGCGTCGACTTGTTGCTGTAGCTGCGCAACGCGGCACGACGTGGGCCGGTGATTCCACCATCGTGTTCGGCGCTGGCGGCACGCTGCGCCGGGTGTTTGTACGCAGCGCCAAGCACCCGGAGATCGCGCTCGATGTGCCACCGGGCACGCGCTTGGTCCAGCCGTTTGGGGTGTCGTCGAATGTGGTGCTGAGTGCGATGACCGACTCGGCGGGGTCCGCAGACGAACCTCAACTTGTGGCCGTGACGCTGGACAACGGGCACGTCACGCTGCTCGGTGTCCAGGGTACCCGCCCCGGATATGCCGACCCGGGCATCCTCACGTTCATGCGTGGTGGTTCCCTGTGGGGCGTCGAGTTCGATGCGGGTGCGCTCAAGGTGCGTGGCACTCCTCGCCTCATTGCCGACGAAAATGCCGAAGGGCGCGTGAGCACGTATGCCGTGAGCCGGAGCGGCGTCATCGCTCTTCAACGTGGCGCGGAGACCCTCGGAGAATTGGTGCTCGTTGATCGCCGTGGAGCCAGTCGGACGGTGCTCGATGAGAAGCGAGCGTATCGCTGGCCGCGTTTTTCGCCGGATGGCGCGCGCATCGCTGTAGGCATCACGATCGCTGGACGAAATCTAAGCAGTGATATCTGGATCGTAGGGCGGAACACGGGCTCGATTGCACGCGTGACAGCGGATTCGTTGAAGACCAATCCCGAATGGGCACGCGATGAACGCTACGTGCTCTTCGCGGGGCATCAGACACAGGGTGGCGCGGGCAGCATCCTTCGGGCGCCGGCCGATGGTGGTGTGGCGAGCGTACTCGTTACGCGTCCCAACCCGATGTACGAATCGGCGCTCACACCCGATGGCCGCACGCTGGTGTGGCGCGAGGACGCGCCGGGCACCGGACGTGATATTCTTTCCGCACCGCTCGACAGCCCGACCGTCGTGCGCCCGATTCGCAACAGCACCGCCGACGAGCGCGGGTTCTCCCTGTCGCCGGATGGCCAATGGCTGGCCTTTACTTCGAACGAAACTGGTGTGCCGCAAGTGTACGTGAGCCGAGTGGAGCCGAATGGTCCGCGATGGCCGGTGTCGCGGCGCGGTGGAAGCGAACCGCGATGGATACGCACCGGGGAACTGTTTTATCGACGCGGAGATTCGGTGATGGTCAGTCGCGTGACACTGGGCACTGAACCGACAATCAGTGATCCGACGTTCGTATTCGCCGGTCGCTACGTGGCGGCACCGTTCGAGCCATTGTGGGATGTCTCACCCGATGGCCTGTCGTTCGTGATGGTGCGCGAAACCAACGGTACGACCCGACCGCGCCAGTTGCTGATGCTGAACTGGATCGAGGCATGGCGCGCTCGGGTCGTCCCGTAGCCTTCTTGTTCCTGATCAAGTCCGCGCGGGAGAGGATCCACACCGCATTATTCCCCAACTCACCTCCGACTCGTCTCGACCAAGCGCTATCAAAGTCTACGCCCCAGAGCCGAGTGAGCAGGTCTACGCGGTTCGGCGCTCGTCCTAGCTGAACGACGCGATCGTCGGCTACGAAATCGGCGACCGTGAGACCCAGGCTGCCGAAGCCGAATGCCTCAAGCGCGGCGATGACTCGCGACGCGTTCTCCGGTTCGGCGCGAACAAAAAGATCGAGGTCCTCGGTGAAACGCGGGTATCCATGGAAGGCGACCGCATGGCCTCCCGCGACCAGATACTCAACGCGATGCTCGGTCAATAACGCGAGCAATTCGCGCAAATCCGCGTCCAGTATCACCCAGTTGCTCCCGGTAAGCGTGCTGTAGGCGAAGCAGTCGGTCCAGTCGCGCCTGAGGGGACATGCGCCTCAATGCCTCGCGGTCGGCGGCCGCCGCACTTTCGTGCGACGCATATATGACGATGACGCGATCTATCCTGAAATATAGGCGCGTTAGAACAAGACGGGCGGCGAGGTCATTTCGGAGTTGGCTCAGCGTCTCCGGGCGCACATCAACGCCGAATCGTTGGTATGAAGCGGTGGCTGGTCCTCCGCGGTATCGTAGAGACACGCATCGCCCCCACCACTCTCCACGCGCTCACCTCGGCCAGACGGGGCGCACACCGGGAGGCCAGTCCCCATGGAGATCATCGGCCTGGATCTGCATAAGCGCAAGAGTCAGCGGTCGATCAAAGCGGACGACGGATCCATCACCGACCGTCGCATCGCCACCAGCCGGGAGCGGTTCACGATGCTGCTGGCGAATGTGTTCCTGTTGCGTTGGGACTAGACCGTTTTCGATCGAGACTGTTTGCACCGACGCAACGGCCTGAACGATCAGCTTCCTTCCCGCCGCCGCGGGTTGAAGGTTTGAAGGTGTGGGCGATGTGCTTGGTGGCGTCGCGGCGATGATCGGTTTGTTTGGAACGCGTGGGCGTGTCTCGGGGCGGCCAATATTGCCAATGCTTACACAGCGCGACGGGATGCTCATGGATCTTCGGACCATCCTTGCGCCATCAGGGATGGTCTCTACGGGCGTGCCGCAGAAGATATACCTCGATCGAAACCGTGGGCACATGGAGCCCTCTCGCGCCGATGAACGATACCTCGGCCGGTGGACCGACGCCGAGTTGTCTGCGTGGGTGCGCACGCTGGTGACGAAGCCGTGGCGCGGTAACACGGCATCCAGTCGCATGCCCTCGCGTGAACGTGCGACCGCGCCACAACGCAAGATGCCGCACGCTCGTGTGCCAGACCAGCGGGTGTGGTCTCTCACGGCGCGCAGACCCCTGGCGCATTGGCGATCAACGTGAGCACGCGGTTCCCAAGATGGCTGGGGGAGACATCGGCCGCGCGTGGCGTCGAGAGCGCCGGCGGCCACGTACGTCAACTCCGGTCTGCTCCATGCGCCAGACGTTTACGGGCCGTCCGTCCGATTCAAACCCCTCGGTCCACGTTCCCGCGACATCCTTTACCGCCAGTGTTCCCGGCAACAGATCGCTGACCCCGTTGGAGTGTGTTCCTGTGCAATCCGAGCCCGTGTACGTCGACTTCATTCTTCGCGTCGCTGTCGTGGCGACCGATACGTCGGTGAATGCACCGACACACGGCGCCAACTGCGTGAGTGTGAAGTTCAGCAATTGCGTCCCGACCAATGTGGCGGACACCGTTCCGCGCAGGCTGTTGAACTGCATGACTTCATACGTCCCGCGGATGGCATTCTGGCTTTGAACGAGGGTCACGTTCACGGGCACATTGGTCGGAATACTCACCCCCGTTGCCGTGCGAATCAAACTCGAGAAGCGGCCGGTATATTGGCCACTCAGATCAAGCGTATTGCTGTTGACCGTTTTGGAGGTGCAAACGTCGCTCGCATTCGGCAGCACCAAACACGGCGTTACGCTGACACTGAAACTTGGCCGGACCCGCGTACAACGGTCGTCGCGTGGAGACGTTTCAGAATCAGGACGCAGTGAACCAGGCGAGAACCCTGACGAACGCGCCGCGTGATTCGATCATGAAAACGGTACCCGCAGCGCTCGACTCCATCGGACGCACGAATCCGTGGATTCAATTCTTCATGCAGCACGATCCGTTGAAAAGGGAGCGGCTGGAGCGCGCAGCTCCATGATCGTCAGCGGCTTACGCCGACGATGAATGAGATCACGGAGTGCTTGGGCGACTCACCGGCCCCTGGGTCTTTGATGAAGGTCGTAAGTCCACGACCGTAGCGCAGCTGCGCGAGGATCGGACGCTTGCCCATCATGCCGGTCAATCCTGCGCCAACACTGGCGCCGATGTCTGTCTTTTGGAACGGATCGGCACTGGTGCCATTGTCATCGAACTCCTTGCAGTCGACGCTCAGGTTGGCATCACCGCCGTCGATGTTCCCAGTGCATCCGATGCGCATCGCGAAGGTCGGGCCCGCAGTTATGAAGGGGCGCCACGCTGCTCGTGACCCCAGATCGATGCGCAGAAGGAGCGGCATCTCGACGTACGTGAAAGCGAGCTTGAGCGAGCCATCTGCCTGCCCAGGGCCACCAAAGTCCAGCACAGTTCCCTTCTGGATGTAATGCGCCTCAGGCTGGAAAGAGATCCGATCATTCAGCGATCGGTTCACAAACGCACCGACGTCCAGTCCAAAACGAAAGCCCTGCTTCGACGTGCCATTGAACACGTCAGCAGATCCCAGATCGATGTCGGTGATCCTGGCAGCCGTGCCACCAATCAGAATTCCAAACGTTGTTCGCGAAGTGGACTGCGCCGGCAACACCGTGCCAGCCAGCATCATGGTGAAAAGCGTCGGTACCGTGAATCGACCTGCGCGCATGTGTCAGCTCCGGCTTGAGGGGGCGAGGAGGGAGTACTGATCGCGCCATCGCCAACTCACGGCTCTGATGCGCGTAAGGGCAAACATAGTTGCTCGGCGCGACATTCGCTTCCACAGTCTGCCGTTCACGGGCAGTCAACGAGGGCCCACCGCGCGGGCGCCTCAGTAAATCGATGAAACACTCGAGGTCAGCACGCCGAGCGTAATCGAGAGCGGGTCGCTGGTCGTTGCCGGACCAGGACGCGAACTGTGCCGCTTACACTTCGACATAGGCCGTGCGGGATAGGAATTTCGATCGGGGTCGGTCGAGTATACCGCGCGACCGCCATCATGCGAGCACCGGCGGGCGGGCGTCGGCGGTCCCTCCGTCCCGCTGGAGCGCCTCGTGGGCCGTCCGGTCCCCGCGGCCCCCGTGGCGGGCCCGGTGCCAGCGGGGACCGATCGCAGGCCGCGCGGGACCGACGCCCACGCCGAACGTCCCCGCGCGGGGGCGGGGAGAGCGGCTCAGGGACCCGGTGGGCCGCCGTCGCGGCGCGGGCGCGGAGGTGCGAGAGGATCTGGTCGATCACCGACGCCTGGGTGATGGCATCCTGGCATTTCACGAGCGGCAGCCACTCGACGGCGATCGCCAGTTGACGTACATGCTGCTGGATGCGGGGGAGGTGGCCGTGAGTCCCTCGTCCGTGTATCGCGTGCTGAAAGCGGCCGGCCGCTTGGATCGCTGGACGCGCACGCCGTCGAAGAAGGGCACGGGCTTCGAGCAACCCACGCACGCGCAGTGGCATATCGATTTCGCCTACGTGAATATCGCGGGCACGTTCTACTATCTCTGCGCCATTCTCGCTGGATGATTACAGCGCCTTGCGCGAATCAACTCGGCAACGGTGGCGGAAGATTTCCGGTTGTTTCCGCTGCGTCTGCGTATTCGTTTGCGCCGGGTGGCTTGACGTCCGCAGGCGCGGCGGGTGTGTTGCCAATTTCCGGTAACTTTTCGACACCGAATCCGTCCGTTGGCGCCTGGATCACGTACAACGTGACCGCAGCGTTGCCGGCCGCCGAGAAGTTGGTGTTGACTATCAGTGACAACGCGGGCAAGCAGATGCGTCGCTGCGAACTGGATCGCACACCAGCCTTCGCCGATTCGTGTGGAACTTGAACGGTGATCCGGTTGCAGCGGCATCAGGTGGGCGTGGCGGTGCCGACGGTGGTGGACGTGGTGGTGCTGTCGGTGGTGCTGGATTTGGCGGTGGTGGCGGCGGTCGCGGCGGGGCTGGCGGCGGCGCGACGCGTGTCCCGACTGGCGTCTACCGTGCGTCGATTGGTCGTATGAACGGGACGACCGTGACGCCGGTTGGTCCTTCACAAACGTTCAGCGTGTTGCCGTTGCTGCGGTAGGCTCGGCGCAGCGAATGAGCTCCGCGTGCCCTTGAGAGATCGTTTACTGCGTTGACACGGATTGTGCGGAATTTGCGGATCTGACGGATTTATCCCCGCCCGCAAAAAGTCCAATTCGTGTATCGACGCGTTGGACTTTTTTGTGAATGGAACTGGTGAACCCCGACGTTGTGGCTATTGATGTTTGTTCCTTACGGCCCCAGCAGCGCCGCCGGAATCACTCCGATGCCATCGCTTCGACGATAGGCGTGCGTGCCTGTCGTAATCACGATCGCATCAAGCAGCTCGTCATCGCCAAGCTTGTCGCGAAGCCAACGCAGATGTTTCACATCATCGTCGGTTACCACCGCCCCCATCTTCACCTCAACTGCGATCACTCGTTGATCACCACGCACAATCATCAAATCGACTTCGTGCTGGCCTTCATGCGTACGCAAGTGATACACCGATGCCTCGGCCGACTGCGCATACACGCGCATGTTGAGCGTGACGAGTGATTCAAAAAGACGACCGAGCAACGCGCCGTCGCGGAGTGTGTGCTCGGTCTCGGTCGCCGCGCTTACGCGTTCCTTCACCGTCGCCGCGGTGCCACTCAACAACGCGCTACTTTCAACGCCCAGTAAACGCGCCGCGAGTGCCGGATCGACGAGTTGATGTTTCGGCGCGACTGCGAGTGCCGAGATGTGATTGCGCGTCGGCAACCACGCGGGCACCGGCTCGATGATCCACAGACGCTCCAGCACGTCGCGGTACGCGGTGGTTGTACTCTTCGCCGGCTTCTCACGCTGTCCGCTCGTGGCCGCATCGCGAATGGTTTCGAATGTGGCCGTTGTTGAGACCGCCGCGGCGTAGGCGCGCATCCAACGACGCAAGGCGACCGGATTGCGCACTGCGCGTCCCTGCTCCTCGAAATCGCGGTCGACAATGCGCAACAGATAGCCGTCCAGCTCCGAGCGAAGTGCGCGGTCCTGACTTTGCCGGAGTCCGGGGAAACCGGATGCCAGAATTTCACGCGCATAGTCGGCCAGAACCACGTTCGTTTCGCCATCAAGCGGGGCTCGTCCGCCTCCCATCAAATTCGACAAACTCACGGTCGGCTGTTCCACGCCACGCTCGGCCAACGACAGTGGTCGCATACGGACGCTGACGATGCGTCCGGCGCCAGAATGCGTCTCGGGACTGACGGGCGAGGCTGAACCCGTGAGCAGGAAGCGATTGGGGGAACGGTCGTCATCGACCGAGCGTCGGACCGCGTCCCAGATCGAGGGCAAGCGCTGCCACTCATCCAGGAGGATTGGGCCTTTCCTCTCCAGGACCTGCGCTGGAGCGGCTTCCGCGAGGGCACGTTCCGCCGGGTCATCCAGCCGGACGACCGTAACAACCCGCTGCTCGGCAGTCACAGTTTTGCCGACTCCCTTGGCTCCGTCAATGAGGATCGCTGGTACGTGCGCGAGTAGCTCACTTAGTTCATGGTCGACGACTCTGGGAAGGTACGTGTACATTGTTGTGTTTCATGAACTTAGGTGGATGCGTCGCGCCCATTGTAAGAATATACGCTACCTTTTTCGGCTTGTCTAGACTACCAATTTTAGTCGTTCTACGCTACCGATGCAGTCTATTCTACGCTACCGATTTAGACACTCCTACACTACCGATTTCGCCCCTGCTGCGCTACCGATTTCGGCCTAGTCATATTCGCAATTTCCGTCCGAGTACGATCCCAACTCCGCCGGATGCAAGGGCCAATTGCCCGATCGCCTCAGTTACGGGCTCCGAGGCATCCTTGTCGTTCGCGACTGGTGGATCAGGCGTGAGATCCAGCTGAGCCGTCGCGATTCCTCGCTTCCTCGAACGAAGGAAGGTCGCCCCCACTTCTCGCCGCGCTTCGCGAAGACACTGATGGTGCGGCGCACGCCGATTCCGCACAGCTCATAGGCACCTTCGCTGGATGCCGTTGTTGACACTTCGCGATTTTGCCATCGAATGAGGCCGCCGTTCACTTCTGCACGATGGCTCGGCGCTGGTCGCGGACTTCGGCATTGCCTTGGCGGTGCAGAGCGCCGGCGGGCAACGCCTGACGCAAACAGGCTTGAGCCTCGGCACGCCGCAGTACATGAGTCCCGAGCAAGCGATGGGTGAACGCACCATCGATGCACGTTCGGATATCGGGTCGCGGCAACAACCGCTCAACGCGGCTACTCCGTGTCGAGGGGCGGAGTACTCGTCTATCGCGAGGGCACGAGCGCGATCGGTAATGAATCAATGCTGCCGAATCGTCTGGTCCTGATGGACATACGCGGCGGCGCCGCGCGCGATATTGCGCGTCCTGCCGGCAATCGTACGACGCCGCGCTTTTCACCAAGTGGCGACCGAATCACCTATGCGGCGGTGTCCAACCGGAACGTCGAGAAGGACATTCACATCCTTGATCTTGCGACCGGCAACGATGCACGGTTGACGTTTGCCGGTGACAACTTCGATCCCATCTGGTCGACGAGCGCGCGAGAGATCCTCCGGGGCTGGCACGACCGCAGCGCGTTACGTCATCGCGCAAAACTGGTTTGCGGAGTTGAAGGCGCTCACGTCGAAGTCGAAACAATGAGCACGAGGCCGGGGCCGTGACATCAGCGACGGACCGACACTGCCCTAGTAGTCGTAAATATGTTCCACCCGAAACTCCCCCTCGTTTCGCAAGGGGGCCAGCACATCCAACACATCGCGCACGTGCACGCGTAACAGCATGCGCGTGCGCGATGGATCATCGGGCATGGCGTACGCCACCACCAGACCAGTGCGCGGCGGCAGCTGCCAACTTTTTGGTGCGGTGCCACTCACCGTGACAAACTCGGCGCCGGAAATTTCCGCCAACCGCACGCGATTGGAATGGTCCGAAAGCGCCAGCAACGCATCGCGATACGGGTCGTATCGGTTCACTGCGACCAGTGTGTAGCCACGGTCCAGCGACATCACCGTGCGGAATCGCGCATCGGACAATACCGAGGCCGAGTTTGTTGACGCAACTGCCTCGTCGAGGTTCGCCGTATTCGGTACACTCGCCGTATTCCCTACCCCCAATGAATCGTTCCACCCTGCCACTACCGCGTAACGCGTAAACTGGTCCGGCGTGTACCCCGCGGCCGTTCCCGCTCCAATCACACTCGCGTACAACGCTTTGATGGCGTATTCGGCACTCAGTGCAAATCGACGTTCCCACTTGCGCAGAAATCCGGGACCGGTCATTGGCACGTCGGACCACAATTTGCCGAGCGCGTTCGTGAAGGAGAATTCGTACCAGCCGCGGGTCGTGATCAGCTTCGCATAATCGCGCGCGACGACCGCGGCGTATTTATCCTCGGCCGTGCCACCCTCGGGCATGAACAGTTCAAAACATCGGCCCACGGTGCCTTCGTACACGCCTTTGATACCGTATTCAATTGCCGTGCTCACGCCAATGACGTTCAACATCACGTGTGTGCCCATCGCAATGGTGTAACGGCCGTTCGCGTACTGCCACGTATCATGATACGCGCGCCAGAATGTTCCGACCGATCCAATGTACGGAAACGCACTGGGTCGTTTGCCCGCCTCAAGCCACCCGGCATACGCCTCGCTGCCGTATACCAGGTCCCACTCGGGATGTGTGAGGAAGGCAGCGCCTTCGGAGCGCGCGTATCCCGGCACGGTGTCGAGCACCATACGCACCTCGGCCGGAAGGTTGGCGGGCAATCGCTTGGCAGTCACAACGGGAACCGAGCCGTCCGCCGCCGGTTGATACAAATCCCAGAGCGCGTTGGTGAACTTTCCCGTCGAGTCGACCTTGCGTTTGGTCGCGAACAACTGCGGAGCGTTTGGGTATGCGCGGGCGAACTGGTTGCGCGTGCCGACGGGTTGGTAGGGCAGGTAGTAGCGACCGCCGCTGGCAATGGCGCCCTCAATCAGTTCGCGCGTCCACCGCGCCACCTCACGTCGTGAATCGGGGTCGGTGCGCTGTTTGTAATACAGGACAAACGCAAACACTTCCGTTGGCGCCCACGCAAGATTGCTACCATGGTCGGGCAGCGCGTGGCGAATGGAAACGTTCACCATATTCACATTGTATCGCTGCAATACGTCGCGCATGCGCACCACAAACGGCATCAGGCTGTCCACCGGCACGAAATATTCCTGCAGCACAAACGTCTCGAAATCGCGTGAGGCCGGTTCCAGCTCGCTCACATCGTAACTGGCTTCAAAATTGCGCCAGGTAACCGGTTCGCCGCGAAACAGCAACGGATCGAGCACATATTCGCGAAACCGCTTGCCCATCGCGCCGCCGCTGATCATGGAATACGCGGTGCGGTGGGTCCAGCTGCTCTGGTCCAGCGGCCGCATGCGACTCGGGACGGTCACCGAATCGGTGGTGTTCCGATACGAAACGACGTGCACGTTTTCGTACGCGGGCGGATAAATATCTGCGTTGTGAAATACCACATTCGAGTCGTCGCGCACCGACGTGCGGAAATAGTTCAGGTAATTGGACAACTGCATTTTGTCGTCGTCACGTTTGACCCGGGTGTTGCGCGCGACGTCCAACGTGACGTGTGCAATGACACCCAACGCGCCGTATCCGCCCACTGCACCAAAGAACAGTTCAGGATGTTGTGTCGGGCTGGCGGTCACCACGCTTCCGTCGGCCAGCACCAGCGTAATTTCGCGTACCGAGCGAATAAGCGGCCCCTGTCCGATGTACCGTCCATGCGCGTTCACCGACAGCGCACCGCCCACGGTGAACGTGTTGTACGTCTGCATGATCTTGACCGCGAGGCCCAACGTGTCCAACACCTGCTGCAATTCGCGCCAGCGCGTGCCCGAACGCACGGTGACTATGCGCTGTGCCGTATCGATGGACACGACCCCACGAAACTCGCGCATGTCCAATTGCAAGCCGTTGGGTGTCGCTGTCTGTCCACCCATGCTGTAACGTCCGCCGCCAATGGAAATGGGGCCGGGCGACGCTTGCACTGCCGCAGAAATTTCCTCGACTGAGCGCGGCGTTATAACGCGTGCCATCGCAACGGGATACAGGCGCGTTACCTCGTCAATCTGCACGGTCGAGTCGGCCAGTGCGCCCACGGCAACAGACGGCGTACGACTGTACGACGTGACGCTCACGGCCGCTCCAAAAAACAGCAGCGCGAGAATTGGCCGCCCAATCACTTTGGCCACACGAACCGCGCGGCGCGTGACGGGATGTTTCCAAACGGGCTGCCCAATGGCCCGCAACCGTCTCGCCGGTTTTCGAACGACCAACCACCGTTCGGTCTTGTGCGACGTCACGCCCGCGTGTTTGTTGTCGTCGGGCTGTTGTGGTGTCGACCCTTTACGCGTGCCGAGGAAGTTGCGCAATGCCATCAGATAGGACGGTTCGGTGGAGTGCTGCCGTGTTCTCGATCTTCTTCGTGATCGTCGTGTCGCTGGGGTACATCCCCGGCCTGAACGTGACGCCGCATGTGCACAATCCCAGTGCCGCGCCCATGGAGCCGGGCGAACACATGATGATGGGTCTGTACGTCATCAGCCTGTTGGACGACGTCACACACGGACTGAGCGCCGTCCTGTTCCTCGCTGCCGCCTGGCACTCTGCACGTATGTCTCGGCTCGCCCTGACGGCGTTTGGATGGTACTACGCGTACGACGCGACAATTTATATCGTGACGGGAATTCTGCAGCAAAAGCCGTTGGGGGCAAACCTGGGTCTGAACGGCCCCCACGTGGTAATCAGTTCGATTATGCTGTTTCTGGCCTACCGTGGCCGAGCCAACGTCCCCAAATCGGCGTCAGTACAATGAATTCTCAATTCTGAACTCTATCAGTTGTGCGCCACTGAACTCTCAAACTCTGAAGTCTGAACTCTGCATTCCGTTGAGTTAGGATCGGAGGGCCAGCGGGCAAAGCCCGCGCAGCCCGAACATCCCGCGTGCCGAACATCCCGCGTGCCGTACACAGGCCACGCCGCCCCGACCGGTCCGAACATCTCCGGCCCGCCCGAACGCAACCAGTGTCCAATCAAGAATCAGAAGAATACAGAAGCACAATGCCAACAGCTCGACGACTTGCGCTTGGCCGATGGATATCAACTCGCCGCTGATTGTCTCGCTTGGTGCGGGGCTCCGGGCGAAACTACGCCGCCGTCTCCGCGAATACGCGCTGCAGCAAGTCACTCACACCGAGCCGACCCGCCCAAAGACGCAACCGCTCGCGATCGAGCCGGTGTCCCTGAATACGCGCAATGGCCTGCACGTCACGCCATTGTCGCTCGGACACCTCGCCACCGCGCCGATACCACTCGAGTTTTCGGAGCATCGTGTGTTCGGCGGTGTCCACGTACAACGTACCGCCAGACATCGACAACCGCTGACGATGCGCAAGACGCTCTGCCTCAAACGCATCGCCACCCGCAACGAAAAAGTCCACTTTGATCGCGCTGGCGAAGTGAATGGCATTGAATGACGCGGCCGCCTTCACGGCTCTCTGCATTTCGTCACCATCAACGTAATAGTCGCGACCAAGTGCCTCCTGCAGCGGCTTCACGTGACGCGGATGCAGTGCCACGACCATGTCGACATCCTGCGTCGACCTCACCTCGCCGTGCACCGAGCCGGCAATTGATCCGCCCGTCAACCAGATGACGCCCATCGTATCAAGCATGCCCCCGACATGCAGCGCAATCGCCACCGGGTCCAGCAGCTCGTCAGGCCCCATCGCACTGGCTGCGGTACACGAGAGCAGCCAGTTCACTCCCCAGCCGAAGCTCCGCGCGGAAGTATCGAATTATTTCATCCGTGGCGTTTGGGTGCCGCTGCCTGAGACCTTCCAGGGCGAGTTGATCCACCCGCTGAGAAAGCCGTGCTACTTGCGCGAGTTTTTCGGTGGGTGAAAGGCGACGCAGCAGGGCATCCTGAATCGCCTGCGCCTTGACGCTGGTGTCGGCCGGCGTGCCCCCGAGGAGCGTCGGCACAGCGGTGCGCTCAACGCGCACGGCCGCCCGACGAGCCTCCCGAATGGCCACCATGCGCCGCGCGGTAGCGGGATCGAGAATGCGGCGACTCTTGGTGCCGCCACGCCGACCGATTTCCGCGAGATATTGCCTTGGTATTGACATCTATGAACATAAGTCGCTTATGATGTTAAATACAAGTCAGATAACATTATAACCGCTTCGGGCAATCGCCAAGACATTGATGGCGCGTCGCCAGAGCACAGCGCGCGGTCGTGCCTGTGCCCGAATGGACGGGATGTTATGTTCCGCGTATGAGCGATCGCGAAATGCATCAGTCCGTATGCGTGAGCCTGGACGACCTCTACGGCGAAGAAACCGCCAACTGGATGCGTCTGACGCCCCGCGAACGGTGGATAGAGAGCGCGCGCCTGGCCGCCTGGCATCACACCCTTGGAGGAACGAGTGATCCCGACCCAGATCCTTCGAGTCCTTTCTACGATCCAGACGTTCGACGTGCGCGCCCTGTTGATGGGGGGACAGGCGTGCGTGTTGTACGGCGCGGCGGAGTATAGCCGCGATCTCGACCTGGCGGTGCTTGCGACGCCGGAGTCGCTCCCGACGCTGACCGCTGCGCTCGACTCGTTGCAGGCTACAACAATTGCTGTGCCGCCTTTTGAATTGCAGTACCTCGACCGCGGACACGCGGTGCATTTCAGCGTACCGGATGGGTCAACATCGCCGTTACGCGTGGACGTCATGAGCCGCATGCGCGGCGTGGCGGAATTCGAGCTCCTGTGGAACCGTCGCACAACCATTGCCTTGCCCGATTCGTCGGCGGCGCGCGAGGTGTTGGTGGATGTGATGTCGCTCGAGGATCTGGTTACTGCAAAAAAAACGCAGCGTGACAAAGATTGGCCAATGCTGCGTCGCCTTGTGGATGCGTCATACGCGTCGGCACGCGATCGTGAAGCGACGCCAGCGGAAGTGGTGTTCTGGCTCGCGGAACTCCGGTCACCGCCGTTCCTGGCCGAAGTGATCGCGCGGCATCACGAGGTGGCATTAGGTTCGGCGCGACCGGCCGTTGCTGTCCTGTTGAGTGGTGGCGATGCGACGCAGGCATTGGCGCTTGAACAGAGCGCGGAAATGAATGTCGACCGGGTATACTGGGCGCCACTTCGTCGAGAGTTGGAGCAGTTGCGACACGATGCGCGCCGGCTGTAAATAGCGACAATCCGTGCCCCTGACTCGGCGGTCCCGCCGAGCGTATGCTCGGCACAGCAAGGAAACAGCAAGATGGTGGGCCAAAGTTTTTGGTGACGGATTCTTCGGCGTGCGCGTGCAGTCTTGCCCAATGCACGCTCACATTCAATCGCCGACGACATACACGATATGCTCATGGCCCAAGCCTCCAGCGCGTGGACGCTCGCCGATCTGGATCGCTTGCCAGACGACAGCAACAAATACGAACTCGTCGACGGAGACCTGTTTGCGAGGCCGGCGTCGTCGCCCGTACACGAAGTGCTTGCTACGGCCTTGCGGGAGCTTCTCGATCCGTACGTGCGTCTGGAGCGATCGGGACGTGTGTACGTGGCCAAGTTGCGGAATATTTTCGCTCGCTGGTGGCATGATCACGACCCGCTGACCCGGCACCCCTGACCAATCCCGGCCCGGGTACACTTGTCGTAGCAATTGGACCAGCAGCCCTGACCCCCGGCACCAGCCGCCACCCTTCCCTCAGGGCCCTCGACGCGCGACCATTGAGGGATGCCACCCCCCCTCAAAATCCATCGCATTTCGGCGCCGCAACTCTGGGCTTTCGCGACTTTCACCATACTCTCGTTCGGCGCCTGCAGCCGAACGCGGCCGGACACGTCGCTCGGTAGCGGCCCCGACGCGCGGGTACTGGTCTACAACATCCACGCCGGCAAAGATGCCGCGGGTGTTCCCAATCTCGAGCGCGTGGCCGCGTTGGTGAAATCGACCAACGCCGACATTGTCCTGCTGCAGGAAGTGGATAAAGGTACCAAACGTTCGGGCAACGTCGATCAGCCGGCGGTGCTCGCGGCGCAAACCGGATTACACGTCGCATTTGGCAGCGCGCTGGACTACGACGGCGGCAAATACGGCGTCGCAATTCTGTCTCGGTGGCCCATTCTCAACGACACGCTGTTTCATCTCCCTGTTGAACCACCGCAAGCGCGCGCGGGCGGATCGATGGAACCGCGCGGTGCACTGCGCGCCATCATCGCCAGTCCGAAGGGGCGCTTGGCTGTCATCAACACACATCTCGATGCGTCTGGCGACGACAAGTGGCGCAAGCAGGAAGCCGACTCAATCGTAAGTCTGGTTGCGCTGACACGCCGCGACGTGGGTATGGTGATTGCAGGCGGAGATTTTAACTCCACTCCGGAAAGCGCCGTCCAACAGTCACTGCGCGCCGCTGGGTTGCGCGACAGTTGGAACGAATGTGCAAGTGGTGACGGCCTGACGTACCCCGACGGCGTGCCCACAAAGCGCATTGACTACTTGTTTCTCACGGGAAGCACGCGCTGCTCGTCGGCCTACGTGCCGGAAACTCGCGTATCAGATCACCGTCCGCTCTTTCTGGAAGTAGCGCTGCGCCCCGAAACACCAGCAACAAGCACGGCAGGCGGTGCAACCAATCTCGACCCGCGGACGCCGCTCACCAAAAAACAACGCGACTGGGTGGAGCGCACGCTCGCGTCGCTGACATTGCGTGAACGCGCTGGACAAATGGTGAACGTGTGGGTGCTGGGCGACTACACCAACACACACGACGCGACGTTCGCCGAGGTGTTGCGCTGGATCAAGGACGACCACGTGGGTGGCGTCACCATGTCGCTGGGTTCGCCCATTGAGGTGGCCGAAAAAATTAACGCCATGCAACGCGCCACCAAAGTACCGTTGATGTTTGGCGCCGACCTCGAACCAAACCTGGGTCGTCTGGAAGGGGGCGTGTTTACGCACTACCTGATGGATGCCGGCGGTGCGACGGTGTTTCCGAACGCGATGGCCATCGCAGCAACGGGTCGCGAGAGTGATGCGTACGAGGTGGGTCGCGCCATTGGACGTGAAGCGAAAGCGGTGGGCATTTTGATGAACTTTGCGCCAACGGTTGACGTCAACAACAATCCCGCGAATCCTGTCATCAACACCCGTTCGTTTGGCGAAGATGCAAAACAGGTCGCGCGACTGTCCGCCGCGTTTGTGAAAGGCTCGCAGGACGCAGGCGTGATGGCGACCATCAAACACTTCCCGGGGCACGGCGATACGGACGTGGATTCGCATGCTCGGCTGCCGATTGTCGGCGCGTCGGCCGCTCGGCTCGACTCTGTCGAATTGGTGCCGTTTGCCGCCGCGATTAATGCGGGTGCAGGTATGGTCATGACGGCGCATATCGCATTACCGGCAGTGCAGGGGGATAGCATCACGCCGGCTACACTCGCGCCAAAAATCATCACCGGACTGCTGCGCGACAAGCTGCATTTTTCGGGGCTCGCCATCACCGACGCCATGACCATGGGTGGCATTGGTATTGGGTATACGACCGCAGTCAGTTCCATTCTGGCCGTGCAGTCTGGTGCCGATGTGTTGCTCAAACCAACCGATCCCACCAAGGCCATTGATGCACTCGTTGATGCCGTCAATCGCGGTGTCATCTCGCGCGCCCGCATTGACTCGTCGGTGCGCCGCGTGTTGGAGCTCAAGGCGCGCACGGGCGTGGCGTTTCGCCCTATGGTGCCGCTGGACAGTTTGCGCGACGTGGTGGGTGCGCCGGAGCACCGCAACCTGGCGGCTGATATTGCGACGCGTTCAGTGACGTTGTTGCGCGATGAAAACAAGCTGGTCGACTCTTTGCGAAAGGGTCGTACCGTGCTGATTCAATACATGCCGGAAACCGAATTGCGCGCGGGCAAAATTTTTGCGGCCGAGGTGCGTCAGGGGGCGGGTGCCAGCCAGACCCGTGTGTACAAGGTGGGACCGACCACGGCACCCGCCACGTTCGATTCCATCTCGCAAGCCGCCCGTGGCGCCGACCGAGTCATTGTTGCCACCTACGTGCGACGGATAGAAGGCGAGGGCCGATTTGCTGTGCCGCAGAACATTGCGGCGTGGATTGACGAACTGTCCACCCGCGAACGTGTAATTGTGGTGTCCCTTGGCAACCCGTATCTCATTCGGCAGTTTCCGCGGGTCGGAACCTACCTGGTGACGTATGGTGTGGCAGATGTGCTTGAGCGCGCGGGGGCGCGGGCGGCGCTTGGCCGGAGTGCGATTACCGGGACCATTCCGGTGTCGTTGCCGGGGTTCTTCAAACGGGGTGATGGAATTCGGCGATAGTGTCCACTCGCGACACGACACAAGCGGAGGAGGCTCATGCTCACGCGTCTATGCGATATGCGGCTTGCAGCTCTGTTGTTGCTCACCAGCACGTTGGGCGGACCCAATGTTGCTCCGGTGCCACAAAATGCAGGGGCCACCGTAATTGTCGGTGTGGTGCGCACCGCAGTTACGCGCCACCCAATTGCCAACACGCTTGTCTATTCGAATTGCGCGGTGATCCCGTCGGCAGCGAATCTTACATTGCTGCTTCAGGCCACGTGCCGGCCTACGTGCCGCTACTGTGTGTCGTGGTCGATGCGCCCGAGTTTCTGAAGGTGACAAACGCCTGCGGAGACTTTCTGCATCCCGCCGCGCAATACCGGCAGCAGATTGTCAAGCAGCATCCGGGCAACTTGTATTTTGGACCGGCTGGCGATTGGGGCGTCATGATTCGTCGTCGGACCGTGGCGACGCGATGAGCGGCAGTAACGGATACAATTTCTCCGAGCGCGTGAGACGCGTACTCGCGCAAGCCCGTGAAGAAGCTGCGCGCCTTCACCACGAATACGTGGGTACCGAACACATTCTGCTCAGCATCATTGCGGAAGAAGACGGTGTTGCGCACGCAGTGCTCGAGGCGCAGGGCATCAATCGGGGAAACCTCAAGCGGGAGGTCGACGCCGCGGTGAAAAAGGGCAGGGCCAGCCACACTGGTCCCGACCTGCCCTATACATCGCGCGCCAAGAAAGTACTCGAGCTCTCCATGTCTGAGGCGCGTGAACTGAATCACAGCTATGTCGGCACCGAACACTTGCTGATGGGTCTCATTCGCGAGGAAAAAGGCATTGGAGCACAGGTTCTCGCAGAAGCTGGCTTGACCCTCGAAATCGCGCGTCGCGAAACGTTGAGGCTACTGGGCGCCAATCCGCCGCTTCCAGCATCCGGGCGGGAGCCATTGGGGCCACTCATTCTCGAAGCCGACTCAGGCCACCCACACAGGACTCCGCTCATTCCCAAACCAATCATCGCCAGCCTTTCCATCGATGTGTTCTACAGCGACGGTACCGTGCGGCGAGAGAGCTTCACCAGCACCATGGCCGCAATCAGTTTTCTCGGCGCAGTACATCGGCGACAAATGGACAGCTAGGTACGTTCGTTGCCAAGCCGAGGCGGGAGATGACGGAAGTACGGCTGGAGACATTCGATGCTATCGACGGGTATGCACGGATACCCACTGCATTCCTGGTGACGTCGCTGTTGCTGCCTCTGCCGCACGACGGCGCGCCCAGCGGTTTTGTGTTGGAGGAGCGTAGCGCACCATCGCCGTTCGTCAAGAACTACGACGCCATTCCTGACAATCATCCAACGGATTGGCCAAAACACTTCGACACAGCACAGTGGCAACTGTTTTCGGCGTTTCAAGGCATCACACGCGTTGGTGGCGCGGTGGCCTTTGTCACGCCCGGTACCAATGCGTCCGACGCGCCTTTCGCCGAGTTGTGGGATCTGCGTGTGTCGCCCACGAGCCGACGTACTGGCGTGGGTACGGCAGTATTCCGTGCCGTGCAGCGTTGGGCAGCCGATTCAGGCTGTGCCGTCGTGCGCATAGAAACACAACACATCAACGTCGCGGCCTGTCGGTTTTACGAACGTCAGGGGTGTACACTGCATTCGGTGCGAGCCGGTGCCTATCCAGATTTTCCGGGCGAAGTGCGCCTCATCTGGTACAAAACGTTTTCGTGAATCACCGCCACAACAACCACGCAATGAACGTGACCACACCAGATACGCAGGTGACTGAACGGACGCCAGGGACCGCACCGACACCGCCGTCCTTTCGCTACATCTACCTCGTCGATCTTGTGTGCTCACTTGGCGCGGTCGTGTATTCGCTCAGTGGGCAGCCGCCGCATCCGCTCGCGCAGATGTTCATCGGAGTCGCGCCCATTATCACTGTCGGGATGTGGCTGCGCAGGTACCTGCACGAAGCGAAAATCGCGCTACCGTACGATTTTGGGTTTCTGTTCCTCATTGGCTGGCCCATTCTGCTGCCCGTGTACGTCGGGAAGATCCACCCGGAAAAGCGCATCAAATTGGTGGCCAGGTTATATGCCCTGGCGCTCGCCCCGTATTTTGTGGGCATGTTGGTGTTTGTGGCGGTGGTGGCGTTTTAGGGTAGCGCGCGCGTTGCAGACCAATTCCCCAAACCCGAACTGCCATGTCCCGCCAATCCCACCTCCTCCGCGCCATAGAAACGCATTCGGTTCATGACTTCGTGCAACGCTTGGCGCCGGCATCCGTGCCGTTGAACCCATCAATGGTTTCACACCAATCGAGTACCTGACTTCGGGTTATCTCCGATCCGACCGGTTTGCAGATTCCCTGCGGGAACTGATAAATGCCGGGGCGACCCTGTCTGACGATGCCATGAAGGCCGTGCTGTTGGATGACGAGATGGCCATGGAGCGGCCGATCAAGACCAGTGGAACCGACCTGTTGCGCCGGCGCGTTCACCTGCGCGCAGCATTCACGTCCTGCCAGGGAGTGACGCTGCTGCACTTGTGCGCGGAGTTCAACAGCAGTCGCTGCGCGCGCGTGTTGCTGGACGCGGGCGCTGACCTCAACGCACCCGCTGACATTGATGCGGATGGGTTTGGTGGACACTCACCGATCTTTCACACCGTCAACAGCATTCACAACCACTGCCGCCCCATGATGGAGCTGTTGCTCGAACGCGGCGCGACGCTGGATGTGCGGGTTGAAGGGTTGTTATGGGGACAGGATATGGATTGGGTGACGGTTGTAGTGGACACCACTCCCCTTTCGTACGCGCAATGCGGCTTGTATCAGCAGTTCCACCGACGCCAGGATGATGTGTATTCCAACCTCGCGTACCTGTATGAGCAACGCTTCGGGCATTCGCTGCGCGTGGCAAACGTTCCAAACAAGTATCTGGCCTGACGCGCAACGTTGGTCAGCGCACAGCGAATTGACAAACATTCGTCCAATGTGCAGTACTTCATGATCAAGCACGCGAACTGGCAACTGCGCACGAACGCGTGAACGTGCCCGGCGAAGAGAGCGCGGTACCGGCTGAAATCCGCACCGCGCGCTTGTTGCTTCGCAGTTGGCGCGGAGACGACGCTGTGGAGTTGCTTCCCATCCTTGAAGCCACCTGGGGCCATCTCTCTCCGTGGATTCCCGCTCGCGTCGCGACGCCTGCGCCGGTTCCGCAGCCTGCAGAACGGCTCGCAGGTTACGCCGCGAACTTTGCCAGCCTCGCCGAATGGCGATACGCAATTTTCCGAACGGAAGACCAGCGCATGCTGGGAGAGGTCGCGCTCTTTCCTCGGTCGTCGGCCAGCCGCGTTCCGTTCGCTGAAGCCAACCGTGCGGAGCTCGGCTACTGGCTGCGCGCCGACGAGAACGGTCACGGTTTTGCGACAGAGGCTGCGGCGGCCGCCTGCCAGGTGGCAAACGATATCGCGCGTTTCGCGCAGTTCGAAATTCGCTGCGACGCGCGCAACTTGCGGAGTGCGGCGCTACCAAAACGTTTGGGATTTCTCCTGACGGCCACAGAACGGGACGGCGCTGCAGTATACTGTCTTCGCCGAGACGGTTTCCCAGGGGAAGGTGAGCGTAGTATTTTGGCGAATGACTCAGTCCATACGAAAAGCCCTTGCGGCTGCTTGCCTTGCGATCGTAGCGGCGTGCACTGACCGCACGCAAGCAAGTGGTCGTGGCATTGTGGTGCGCGACAGCGCAGGCGTGGAAATCGTCGAACACACTGCCGCATACATCGCGTCGCTACCGCGGTGGACCATCGACACGGTGCCGCTGGTGCACATCGCCGGCGACGCACCAGGCAACGCGTTCACCAACATTCGCGCAGTCGCCCAACGCGCCGATGGCCGTTTCATTGTTGTGGAAGGACGGGCGCGGGAAATCCGCGAATATTCGGCCACGGGGGTATTCGAGCGACAAATTGCTCGGGGCGGCGCTGGGCCAGGTGAGATTGAATATGTCAGCCGTCTGCAGCTGACGCCTGAAGATTCACTCATTGTATTCGACTACAACCAGCGGCGCGCATCGGTATTCGCGCCAGGTGGAACCTTCGTCCGGCAGGTCACGTACCCCCGCACATCTGATGGATCGCGCTTCAGGGCGCTCGGTTTGTCAGGTGACGGGCGCCTCATTGGCCGATTCGAGAAATCGGTTGGTGAGTTGGTTGCAACCGACGGCCCGGTCACTCGAATTCCGTTCGCCATCGTCCGAATGGCCACTACGTCCGCCGCGAACGATAGCGCGTCGCCTGGCGTCGTAGACACAGTGGCGGTCGTTCCGGACCTGGAGACGTACCCGACCGCATTTCCGTCAGAAGGCAAAGCTTATCCGGACATTGACTTTCTGATTTTCGGGCGCCGCACCAACATCGCCGTAGCCAACCTTGGGCTGTTCGTCGGCAGAAACGTCGCGGACGAAATTGAGCTTTACCATGAATCAAGAATCGTCCGCCGCATTCGCAGTGGGGTTGTGCCAGGCGCGGTTACCGCAGTCCATCGCGAAGCCGTGCATGCGGAACTCAGGGAATTGGTCGCGAAATCGCCCATGCCTCCGGCACAAAAGGCGGAGAGGCTTGACTATCTGCTCACCAAGCGACGCATTGCCGACGTGTTTCCATTTCATGAGACACTGACCGCGGGTACTGACAGTACACTCTGGGTCGAGAAACCTCGGCTTCACGATGAGGCAGGACGAACATACGTCGTTCACGATGCAAACGGCCGCGCCATTGCCCACGCGCAGTTCCCAGCACGCATCGTTCCCCACAGTTTGCGAAAAGACCGCATGGTGGGAGTCTGGCTCGACAGCGACGACGTACCACACGTGATGGTGTGGAAGACTGTGTTGGCGCGTTAAACCATCAACGCGCCGCACCAATCAACCGCTGCGCCACTTTGTCCAGCACTGCCCCTGACGGCCGCGACAACGTTCCTCCGGTGCTCGTGTTCACCTGCAGCGCAACCGCCATGCGGTGATCGGGCCAATACCGCGCCTCGGCCACATAGCCCGGGAAAAATCCGCTGTGCCCCCACGTGATGCCACTCGCGGACGGACGCACAATCACGCCCCATTCATACTTCACATCGCGGCCCAACCGGCTTGGTACCGCATCCGTCGCAATACGCACCAGTGAATCCGGGTACGCATGCCCCTCGAAATAACCCGTTATCCACCGTGCCAAATCGCGCGCGGAAGACGCGTAACCACCACCAGCCCACTGGTGTGGTTCATCAGGTTCCGCACTTTCGCTGTGCGCGCATTTGGCATGCGATCAAACCAGGGTTCCTTTTCAATGCCGGCGCTGGTCCGGCGCACGCCGCAAGCGACGCCACCGTGCGAAGATTCGACATGGATATCAGCGGGGTGTGACGCTATACATCATGCGTCCCTCAGCCAGAGGAGTTTTGTTGTCATCCGAAGCCGTTGTGGTTGAACGTGGTGTCGAGCATGAGCTCGAACCGGCGTACGTCAAAGTCGCGTATCTCACCACTGCCGGACATTTGCTGATTTCCACGCCGCTGCTGGTTGTGGCGCTGGGCATCACGCATCTGTATGCGCCCATCACGGACACTCAAAAATATGTGCTGTGGGGTGTGCTCATCGCGAAACTCCTCTTCAACGTCATCAAGGGTTATTACTGGCCCATTCTGGCATACCGGCACGCGCGATATCTGGTGGACGACGACGGAGTGCAAATTCGCTCAGGGGTGCTCACGCGCATAGTGACCAGTATTCCGCGGTCCCGCGTGCAGCATGTCGATCTCGCGCAGGGTGTCTGGGAACGACGCTACGGGCTTGCGACGCTGGTCATCCACACCGCTGCGAGTGCCAACCCGGAAACAAGCCTGCGCGGCGTATCGCGCGACACGGCCGAGGCAATTCGCAACTATCTTATGCCGCAAGCGTCCGATGATGCGGTGTGACTCCAGCCGCCGGCGTCCGATGATGCGGTGTGACTCCAGCCGCCGGCGTCCGATGATGCGGTGTGACTCCAGCCGCCGGCGTCCGATGATGCGGTGTGACGTTCCATGATGGACGAAGAACTTGCCGTGCCGGCTGCCGCGCAGTCGGTCGGGAAGGAGTTCCGCCTGCATCCATGGTCCATTCTGCTCAACCTGCGCGGCGAGCTGCGCGCGTTGGTGTTTCCGGCAATTGCCGTCATGGTCGCCGGCCGAAAGTCCGAGCGAGGGTTTTTCCCGCAGCTGGTTGTGTTTCTCGTTATCGGTCTGATTGGTGCCATCGCACGGTATGTCTCACAGCGCATGCGCTTTGATGAGACAGAATTTGTCATCAAGAGTGGCATCATCCGGCGTAACGAACGGCGCATTCCGTACGCACGAATTCAGAGCGTCGATTCGACGAGAAACGCCCTTCAGCAAATGTTGGGTGTCGCGGAAATTGTCATCCGCACGGCGGGCAGTGCCGAGCCAGAGGCAAAGTTGACGGTGTTGCCCGTCAGCGCTGTCGCCGACTTTCGACAGCGCATATTTGGGGCGTCATCGCGCATTGCGGCAACCGAAGCGGCGACCCCGTTGCTCGAACCGGCGGCCACGACGGTGCCGCGTGAAGCGGTGTTGCGATTGTCGACACGCGACCTGCTTCTGTACGGGTTCATTGAAAACCGTGGAATGCTTCTCATACTCGGCGCTGTCGGTTTGTTGTTCCAGTATGGCCCACTGGAGCAGATGCTGAACAATGCTGTGAGCGCAGAATTTGGCGGGCAGGGTCCGCTGCGCGGGTTGTTGGATGGGTTATTCAGTCAGGAGGGGCTCGCGCCGCCTGTGGTGCTTTATGCGGCAGCGGCAATTGTGCTGCTGTTGTTATTCGTTCGCCTGATGTCGGTGGTTTGGGCGACAGTGCGGCTACACAACTTCACCATCTTCCGGGAAGGTGATGAACTTCGCGTGGAATACGGGCTGTTTACGCGGGTGGCCGGAACCATTCCGCTGGCGCGGGTGCAAACCATCACCACCAAAAGTGGCCTGGTGCACAGGATATTCAATTGTGTAACGCTGGACGTCACCGTGGCGCAGGGCGGCCGCGTCGAGAAGGGTGGGTTACGCGAACCACTGGCGCCAATTGTGTCCAAACACCGTGTCGTGACACTCGTGCAGGAGCTGTGGCCCGACCTCGACGTCACTGCGGCCGAATGGCAACCGTTGCATGAACGCGCCCATGTGCGCTTGCTGCGCCGTGGCGTGCTGAGCGTTGTGTTGCTCAGCAGCCTGCTGGTTCCAGCGCTGCGGGTGTGGACCATTCTGGTGGTTGCTGCGGCAATACTATGGAAAGTGCTGACTGTGAAACGGGTGGCAGACAGCATCAATTGGACGGTGTCTGACTGCCTTTTTGCGGTGCGCAGCGGATGGATTGCCCGGCAGGAAATTGTTGCGCGTGTGCAAAAGATGCAGGTGCTGGCACTCAGTCAAACGTTGTTCGACCGTCGCACCGGCATGGCGGGCATTTCCGCTCACACGGCGGGCGGGGTGGCTGCGGTTTCGTATTTGCCGACGGACGTTGCGCGCGGGTTGCTGAGGCAGTTGTCAGAGCAAGCGGCGAGGACGCGGTTTCGATTGTGAGGTAGTGCTGGCACCAAGGGCGGCAGGCAGGCGTCCCAACACTAAAACCCAACCACCGCTGCACTTCTTGCGTCAGTAGCATGACCTTCACCTCCAGCTCATGCCAAACGCATTCACACGATATGCAAAACGTGCCTTTACATTGGTGGTAGCCCCCGGTCTGGTTCCAGCCAGCGCCCAGGACCAACGTGGGCCACGCGCGAGACCCGTTCAAACAACCTCATCACCCGTAACGTGTTCGGCCTATGGGTAGTGCATACCGGCCCGACGCTTCGGCTTGGAGGGGGGAGCGCTCTCGAGCACTGCACCAGGAACCGAAGTTGGTTTGGGCGGTGCCAACGAATTCACGGAAGATTCCACTGGCGCGCGCCCGCGGCTTTCCAGCATGGGCAACAGCGACAGGAGGGCGTCTGCGACGCGCGCCGACACCAGCGCGTGCACTGGACGGAAATAGGCGGTCGGCGCCCACAGTGTGCCGGTGCTGCCGTAACCCCTGGCCGTGTCGCCGGCGAACTTGACCAGCGCGAGCACGATGCTGTAGCGAAAATCGTCGCGGCGAATCACACGGCACTCGAAGGTGGAGCAAAGCTCCAGTCAGCGCTTCATTGTTTTTGCATTTCCCCCGTGGATTCGTCCTTATCGTGAGCCGGGATACGTATGCCATTTGCGCCAGCGTCAGCACACATACAATTTGTTGAGGCGAGGCACCACCTGCTACCATGCAACCGCTTGACACCGATGAGTTTTTGATGGGCACGGCGACGACGGAAGCCTTGGTGCAGACCTCCGATGCGCAAACAACGCTATCGAGCGATACGACCCGAGAACACCGACATGTTCCGGCGCTGGACGGAATTCGCGGAATGGCCGCCATTCTGGTAATGGTGTTTCATTTGGCCCGGCAGGAAATCGCCGGTACCGGGCCCGCCGCTATTGGAGCCGTAGCGCAATTCGGCTGGGCGGGTGTGGATCTGTTTTTCGTGCTCTCCGGATTCCTCATCTCAGGAATTCTTCTGGATTCACGCGACCGACCGCGCTTTTTCCGCACATTTTACCGGCGTCGGGCACTGCGAATTTTCCCGCTCTATTTTGCGTTCCTGGCGCTGTACATCTATGTGATCGTTCCAGTGCTGCCGGGCGCCGAGTCAGACATTGTGCAGCGGCAGAAGTGGCTCTGGACCTATCTGTCGAATTTCGATGTCGCGCGTTTCGGTTGGTACGCTGGCGTTGGTAGTCACGCAAACAATCTGTGGTCGCTAGCCATTGAAGAGCAGTTCTATCTCGTTTTTCCATTGGCCGTTTTTTTTCTGCCGCGACGCGCTATTTGGGTGGCGGCAGGGAGCTGCGTTGTGGGCGCGCTGGTGGTCAGATTATACCTTGCTCAAGCAGGTTATGGGACGCTGGTTTCGTACGTATTGACTTTCACGCGCGTCGATGCGTTGGGGCTTGGCATTCTCGTTGCCTTAATGGCACGGCAGCGGCAGATGTTGCGCCAGTTCGTCCCCACTGCGCGTGCAGCCATTGTTGCGGCCATACTTGCGTGTGGCGTGGTCACGTTTCGCAACGGACGGTTTTCGTTCGACGACTGGAGCACGGTGCTGATCGCGCAGCCGTTATTGGCATTTGGTTTCGCAGGTGTGTTGCTGTTAACCGTCACAGACGGCGGCAGCGAACGGCTACGTCGGCTGTTTGAGTCCCGCATACTGCGCTTCTTTGGGCTGTACAGCTACGGTTTGTACATGTGGCATCCGCTGATGGGGCGTGTGGTACGTCTGGCCGGACTTCAACAGGCGAAGGTCGAGGCCGCGCTGCATTCCAGCACAGCGGCGGTCTTGTTGGTGGTGACAGCCAAGTTTCTGCTGGCCATCGCCGCCGCACTGCTCAGCTACTATGTGATCGAACGGCCGTTCTTGCGGCTCAAGGATCGCAAGCCGACGCTGGCCCACTGAAGGCTCCAGAACGATGTTGGACGCCCATGAGCCGCAAAGATATCGCCGGCGTCCCGCCGGCCCCCATGCTGTTGCCATATGAACCGGCACCTCCGCGCCCTGATGGTCCTCTTCGTCGCTGGCAGCGGATTGCATTCCTGCCGAGAGAATTCCGCAGGCAACCCCGCCCGATACCTCTACGTCTGGGCCGGCGACGAAGATGGCAAGCAGTCCGACTTCATGGCGGTGTACGACGTCAATCCGTCAAGCACCAATTTCGGCCAGGTCATCAGCACCACTCCGGTGGGCATGAGCAACAGCATGCCGCATCATCTGGAGTATCAGCTGCCGGCTGCGGGTGAGTTCCTG
>Ga0209181_10002920_pt1 | contig 27306 bp, 22 predicted proteins | sample MAT05_FD_187208 | JGI IMG/M metagenome (GOLD analysis project Ga0209181, IMG submission 187208) | Freshwater microbial communities from Lake Fryxell liftoff mats and glacier meltwater in Antarctica - MAT-05 (SPAdes) (version 2) | ecosystem: Environmental > Aquatic > Freshwater > Ice > Liftoff...
AACCGGGGCCGAACCAGCCAGTCGGCGGTCGTCCGCAAGTCCATTCGCTCTTCAAGGGGAGTGCGGAACGTGATCGAGTGGGACCGCCCACCGTGGATGAACGTCGCGGTTCGCCCCGGTGTGTTGCCTTCCCAGGCGACGTTCAGGACAGCAACCCGTTCCCACGCCTCGGGCCGGTTGCGCTCGCGGGGACGCCAAACGGTAAGGTTGTGTTTCTCTCCGTTCTTCGTCCGTTCGGCCATCAACCCGGTCTGGCCGACCGCGACGAGGTCGCCGCCCTGTGGCCCCTTCCTGCGGTGGATGCCGACGTGCAGGATCTGCCCCATGATGGACGCGGGCGGTGTCATCTGCGGGCGGATGCCCGGCGGCATCGTCACCGTCGCCAACCGCTCGGCGACAACCTGTCGGGCGTACCGCACGTCGGTCTTCCAACTGAACTCGACGTAGATGACGTTCATCCCCTGGCTCGACTGGCTGCGGACGGCTTCCACCCCGGACGCCCCGAGCAAAGCCGTCTCGACCGGTTGGGTGACAAGGGACTCGATCTCCTCGGGCGAGAGGCCGGGGCACTCGGTCAGGATGACAACCCGAGGCCGGTCGAGGTCGGGAAACACGTCGATGGGCAGAGTCGTGGACAGGTAGCCGCCGTACACAAGGACGACGAGACACGCGGCCAGGACGAGCGTGCGGTGAGTCAGTGCAAGTCGGATGACGGCGTTCAGCATGGCGTCACTTCCCCTCGTCTTCGTTCTTGTGGAGACTGCCGTCGGCGTGGATGTGGTAGCCCTTCGGCACCCCGCTCCCGCCTGCCTTGACCATGCGGCTCAACTGTGCGGCACCTCTCTGCACGACGAAGATACCGGGCGGCAGCGAGCCGTCGTTCGCCAGCACGACTTCCTGACGGTCTTGGAGCAGGACGCGAACGGGCTTCCGCTCGAATGTGTTCACGTTCTGCGTGAACACGAACGCCTCCGGGCCTTCGCGGGCGACCGCGTCGGCGGGCAAGACGAACACGTTTTTCACCTCCTCCACTCGAACCAGCAGTCGGACCTTCTGGCCGGGCCGGAACCGCCACAGGGTCTGCGTGCGGCCCTCGTCGTCTACCACCCGCGACTGATTCTCCAGCGGCATCAGGAACGCGAACGTCCGGTTCATCGGGTCGATAGTGTTGGCCATGTGACGGATGCGGAAGGTCTGGTTCACTTCGCCCCAAGCTGCCGCCGCGTCCTCCTGAAAGTCCACCTCGACCGGCCACTTCTCCTTGACGCTCTTCTCCAGCAGCGTCGTCTCGTCGCGGAACGCCCGACCCTCGACGGCGAGTTTCTGGTGGTTGGCGATGAGGCAAAGCGTCTGCCCGGCTTGCACCTGTTGCCCGAGATCGACCTTCAGTTCCTGCACCTCGAACGTCGGCGGATCAGTCGGCCCGACGGCCCCCGGCACCGCGAGCGGGTCCGTGGGAAGTTTCGCCGGACGGGGTGGGACGACGATGGCGACTTCGTTGACGAACTTGCCTTCCGCGACCCCGTCGATGAGTTCCGAACTGAAACCACGATTGAGCAATTCCTGGCGATAGGCTCGCACGGCCACCTGGAGCCGGACGATCTGATTGTCCACCTCGATGAGCCGGGACTCCGGGACGGCCCCAGCGGAAGCCACCAACGTCTTCCGCTGGGTTTGGGCGAACTTGATGTCCTGGGTGGCCTTCAAGAGTTCGGTCTGGGTCAGGTGCAGCGACTCGCTGAGGAGCTTGAGGGTGAATAACACCTCGCCGGGTTGGACGGTGTCGCCGGGGAAGTGGTACACCCTGGCAATCACGCCCGTTGCGGGGGCGACGACACCCCGGTCGCTCTGGCCGGGACGGTCCACCACCATTCCGGGCACCTGAATGGTCTTGCAGAACGTCTGGGTTTTCAGTGGTTTCGCGGTCAGCCCCAGGTTGAGTTGGGCCTGCTCGCTGACGATGACCTTGCCGGTCGGCGTGACGGCTTCGCCCGCCGTCTCGACAGGCTCGATGGGTTGGCCGGTTTGGAGAAACGGCAACCAGTTGTCGCGGGTCAGGTAACCGGCGGCACCCACGCCGCCGAGGATCGCGACATAGGCAAGCGGCTTCAGGAATCGGAGTCGGCTCACGGGTGGAATCCCCCTTGCAGAACGTGGCGTCAATAGAGGCGTTCTGCCTCCGGGCCGCAACAGTACGAATTCCCGTCCGGGTCATCGGGACGTGGACGTTGCGGAGCGTACATCGCCGAGTTTGCGAGGCCGCAATGCACGATGATGAAGTTAAACGAACGAATGGAACGGCATCCGACGCCAGTGATTCACTGGGCGTGGAACGTCCCCGAGCGGGCACGGACCGCTAGATGAGCAGTGTGAGGTGGCGAACGTAGAGTGGGCATTCGGACGCGACCGAATGCGGCGATGGGTGGGGACGAGGCGGTGAGCGGTCGGGGCAGCCAACGACCCTGCCAAACGACACGTTCAACGGCAAAAGTTGCCACGAGAAAACACGGGTGGTGTCGTCAATAATCTGACCGGACCCGGTCGCGATATCTACCGCGACGTGGACGGCGTTATCGTCGTGGTCGGGTAAGGGCTCGGGATAGGTGGGTTCCGCCGTCGCGTGTTCCGGCTCGTCGTCACCCGCGTCGTCGTGGTGGTGATGACCACCGGGACCGTGTTGGTGGTCGTGCGGGGCGGGGGGCTTGGTCGCGTGCAAGTGCGGTCGGTGATCGTGGGCGGGTGGTTCCTTGCCGCCGTGCGAATGGCCGAGGAACGCCGACTGCGTCAGCACCAAACACGGCACCAAGATGAGTGACACTACGCGACGGAACATGTCTCTGTGCCCAACCGTTTCAACACGTATCTTATCCACCCGGTGACTCAAGACCAGCCCTCACTGTTGCGGATGCCGCCACCGAGACACGTTGACTTCTGCCGTGATCCCGCCAATAGTAGTGACATGGGTCGCGTTGCCCTCACACTCTGGTTCACGTTCACGACGCTCCTGAGTCCAGGGGTCTGCTGCTGCGATTTCGCAGCTACTCTTCGAACTCAATCATCCGACCCCAAGCCAGCCCCGTTAACGAAGGCGACGAAGTCGTGCTGCCACAAGGAAGCACTGCCGGGGGAAGATTACGGTCAGCGGCAGCAAGAGCCGGTCAAGCCGCCCAAGTGCCCCTGTGAACACGCGAGAACGACCGCCTCAAGGCCGTGGTCTTCGGCTTCGGCCAGGGCCAAGAACTCTCCGAACACACGGCGGCGAAACCGGCCATGCTGTTCTTCGTGAAGGGCGAGGCGAGCGTCGGCTTGGGAGACGACGTTCAACAGGCCCAGGCTGGAACCTGGGTTCACATGCCTGCGAACCTGAAGCAGTCGATCAAGGCGAAGACGCCGGTGGTGATGTTGCTGGTGTTGCTGAAGTGAGCGGGCGACTACTATTGCGGGCCTTCCTCGTGTGGCTCGTCATCATCGCTGTCGAAACGATCCACGGCATCCTGCGGGGCGTCCTGCTCGTGCCAATCGTCGGCGACATCCCGGCTCGGCAAATCGGCGTCCTCATCGGGTCGCTCCTGATTCTCGGCGTGGCCAGCTTGTTCATCCGGTGGATGGCTGCACGGACGAATCTCCAGCTTCTCGTTGTCGGGCTGCTGTGGGTCGTGCTGACGGTCCTGTTCGAGACCGGGCTGGGGCGGCTCGTACTCGGCCTGCCGTGGGAGCGGATCACCGAGGATTACGACGTGACCCGTGGCGGGTTCATGGAGCTGGGGCTGCTGTTCATGGCGGCAGCACCCTGGTTGGCGGCGAGGCTCATTTCCCGGCCCGCTCCACCTTGATCCACTCAACTTCCATCTTGAACGGCCCGGCCTTCTTGTCGCCCAACATGAAGCCGAGGGCGTTGATCTCTTCGGGTTTTACTGCACCCGCATCCTTCACCGGCCTGCCGAACGAAGTCGCCTCGAACTTGTCGAGCGGGACTTCGACCTCGATCCACTCGTCCTTCTTCGTCTTCACCGTCGCACGGTACGAGAAGGCGATTAGCGGCTTGGCGAGGTAGAGGTTCAGGGTGTACTCCCGGCCATCGCCCCGGACCCTGGCGACCAGGGTATCGCCTTTCTCCAAGCCGAGCTTCTTGGCCTTGGTCCGCACGGATGCGAAGCCGCCGTTGTTCTCCAGCGACAACGTGCCGTAAAACTCCAGGGTCTTCTTGTCGGTGATCTTGAACTTGCCCTCGGACACGCCTCCCATCACGCCATCGTTGACCGTCTGCCACTCCTTCGCAGCGTCGGCCCCGGTGAGGTCGAACAGGTCTTTCGGCGTGTCGTCGGCCATCACGAATGACCCCATCAGGATCAGCAGCGGCAACGGGAGCATTTTATGGATCATGGTCGTCCCCAATTCATTGTCGTAATCGACAACTGAAGCACCGTCGCCAACGACACCCAGCGAGTTGTACCAGTCCAGTCAAGCCAGGTCATTGGCCTTCGTACCGCTCCAGGTGCAGTTTCTTCTGCCGGGCGTATTCGGGGTGCTGGCGGGCGGTGGCGTACCGCTCGTAGAAGACCGCCGCCGCTGCCGCTTTCTCCGGGTCTTCACTCCTCGGTAACTCGTCGCCGGTCTTCTTGTCGTACTTGCGACCGCCCTTGTGGTTGGCGTACCGCCTCGCACGGGTCCAGCCCATCTGCAAAAACTTGCGGGCCATGTCCGCACCGGGGAAGTCTTCGGCCTTGAGATAAGCCAGGAACAGCTTGGTAATCTTGGCCGACGACTTCTTCGCCTCGGCCACCGTCTTGAATCTCCAATGCGGCAGAATCTCGCCCTTGTACGGCTCGACCAGCAGCACCCCCTGCTCGCCCTTGCCGACTCTGTAAAGCTCCGGGCGCTGGCGGAAGTTGATGGCCGTGAAGTCCAGAGAGTAGTCGAACGGCTGGATGCCGGGCTTCCGACTCATCGCTTGCCCCTCGCCAGTAGTCGGATGACTTCGGCGACGTCCACCGGCTTCACCAGGTGGTGATCGAACCCCGCCTCCGACGAGCGACGGCGGTCCTCGTCCTGTCCCCACCCGGTCGCGGCGGCGATCACGACGTCCTTCGCCCACGGCCGTTCCCGGATGCGGCGGCAGGCGTCCAGGCCGTTCAGTTTCGGTAGCCCGATGTCCAGCACGATGAGGTCGGGTCGGAACGCCTCGGCCATCTCGACGCCCTCGATCCCGTCGTGGGCGGTGCGGGCGTCGTGGCCCATGAGGGCGAGCAACTCGGCGAGGCTCGCCGCCCCGTCCCGGTTGTCGTCCACGACCAGGATGCGGTGCTTCGGGACGGGAGCCGTGTCGTCCCTCGGGGGCTTGTTCTCTTCGACCGGCACGCCCTGAGCGATTGGCAGCCGGACGACGAACGAACTGCCTTTACCAACACCCGCGCTAACGCCCGCCACCGTCCCGCCGTGCGATTCCGTCAGCCCTTTGACGAGGGCCAGCCCGATCCCCAGCCCGCCCTGCGCCCGCTCCGAATCCCGGTCCACCTGCGAGAACATCTCGAACAGTCGGGGCAACGCCTCGGCGGGTATGCCGATCCCCGTGTCCGCCACCGTCACCACTGCCTCCGCCCCCTCCACCGTGGCTGTCAAGTCGATCCTCCCGCCCGCTTCCGTGTACTTGGCGCTGTTGTTCAACAGGTTCCAGAACACCTGCGCGAGCCGGGTCAGGTCGGCGTGGAGGTACACCGGGGACGGGGGCGGCGTCACCGTCAATGTGTGGCCGTTCGCCTCGATCTGCGGGCGGGCCGTCTCGACGGCGCTCCGGATGACGGCCCACAAATCAACCCTCGCTTTCCGCAGTTCGAGCTTGTTGCGGGTGATGCGGCTGATGTCGAGGAGGTCGTCCACGAGCCGCACCATCTGCCCCAACTGCCGCTCCATCATCGCACGGGCCGCTTCCCGTGCCTCCGGCTCGGTCGTCCGCCGCAACAGTTGGAGGCCGTTGCGAATGGGGGCCAACGGGTTGCGGAGTTCGTGCGCCAACGTCGCCAGGAATACGTCCTTGTGCCGGTCGGCCTCCTTGAGAGCCACGGCCTGTTTCTGCAACTGGAGTTCGGTACACTTCCGGTCGGTCATGTCCCGCAGGATTTTCGAGAAGCCGGTGAGCTTCCCCCCGGCGTCGTGCATCGGCGTCACGATGCCCAGCGCCCAGAAGAGGCTACCGTCCTTGCGGACGTGCCACCGCTCGTCCTCGGCACGCCCGTCTTCCCTCGCCAGCCGGAGTTCCTCGACCGACTTTCCGGCCCGCAGGTCTTCCTCCGTGAAGATGATCGAGAAGTTCCGGCCGAGGATTTCCGTCTCCTCGTAGCCGATGATCTTTTCGGCTTCGACGTTCCATGTCGTGATGACCCCTTCCGTGTCCATCATGAAGATCGAGTGATCCTTGATGTTCTGCACCAGTGACGTGTACCGTGACTCGATCTCCCGCCTCGCCTCTTCTGCCTGGCGGCGCTCGGTCGTGTCCTCGATGGCGAGGAGGATGAACTCGGTCTGGTTGTCCTTGCCGCAGATGCGGCGGGCGTTCAGGAGCATGAACTTCTTCCCGATGTCGGGGAAGTCGTGCTCGACCTCGAAGTCGTCGAACGCCGTGTCCTTCGGCAAGACCTCCTCAAGTAGCTTACGCAGCCACGGGATGTCCCACTGCTGGTTGCCCAGGTCGTACACGAGCCGACCTACCGTCTCTTCGGGCGTGACCCGGAAGGTGCGGTAGAACGAGCGGTTGGCCCGCCGCACCCGCAGGTCGGCGTTGAGGACCAGCATCGGCTCCCGCACCGTGTCCACGATGGCGTCGGCACTGAGCGAGAGTGGTTGCGGGTGAGTCATATTAGATGGCGTCCTCGGTCTGCTGTTTTGGCGTTGGCAGTTCAGCCAGGATACCCTCCACGGCCTTCGGCTCTGGCGGCTTCACGAGGTGGTGATCGAACCCGGCGTCGGCGGTGCGGCGGCGGTCCTCGTGTTGGCCCCACCCGGTCAGTGCCGCCAGCACGACGTTCTCCAGGCCGGGCTGTTGGCGCAACCGGCGTGCGACCTCGTACCCGTCCATCCCCGGCATCCCAATGTCGAGGAAGACCGCGCCCGGCTTATACCCCTTCGTCATCTCCAGCGCCGCCATACCGCTGTGGGCGACCCGGACCTCGTGGCCTTGCAGCCGGAGCAGCATGGCAAGGCTGTCGGCGGCGTCCTGGTTGTCGTCCACCACTAGCAATCGGAAGCCCGAGGGCGAAGGCGACTCGTCGGCCTGCGGCCCCGTCTCCAGATCAGGATCCGGTTCAACCCGCAGCGCCGAGATCGGCAGCCGCACGACGAACTCGCTGCCCTTGCCAAGCCCTGCGCTCAGGGCCTCGACCGTGCCGTTGTGCATCTCCACCAGGTTCTTTACCAGGGTCAGTCCGATGCCTAGCCCGCCCTGGGCTTTGGTGGACGCGTGGTCCACTTGTACGAACAACTCGAAGATGTGGGGGAGCATGGCCGGGTCGATCCCGATGCCGGTGTCCCGGACCCGCAGAACAGCCATGTCGCCGCTGCGTTCGGCGGTCAGCCAGATGCGACCGTTCGCCTCCGTGTACTTGGCGGCATTCGTCAGAAGGTTGCCGACGACCTGAGCGAGCCGCACCGGATCGGCGTCGAGCGGCAGGGACTCGGACGGAAGGCGGACGCTCAACTCATGACCCTGGGCGTCCACGAGCGGCTGCACCGTCTCGACCGCACGGGCGACCACCGTGGCGAGTTCAACCTTCTCCCTGCGCAGTTCGATCTTCCCCCGCATGACACGGGACACATCGAGGAGGTCGTCCACCAGCCGGACGAGTTGATGGACCTGACGCTCCATCATTTCCCGTGATCGCTGGACTGTCGCCCCATCAACCCTGGGCATCTTGAGGATTTGGAGGGCGTTGCGGATCGGGGCCAGCGGGTTCCGGAGTTCGTGGGCCAACGTCGCCAGGAACTCGTCTTTGCGGCGGTCGGCGTCCCGCAGTTCCCGGTAGAGTTGGGCGTTCTCGATGGCGATGGCCGACCGGCTCGCCAATTCTTCCGCCACGGCGAGGTCCGTGTTGTCGTAGCGGTGGCCCGACTCGGCGCTGATGAAGGTGATGACGCCCAGCGTCTTGCCCCGCACGGTCAACGGCACGCCGATGTACGACCTCAGCCCGAGCTGCCGCATGCTGCCGAGCAGTTCGGCGTCGTGGACGGACTGCACGAGAAGTTCGTCGGTGATCTCCGGGACGATCTCCGACCGGCCCGTGCGGAGGATGTTCCAGACGCCCTGCGGCGCTGCCGGGTCGGGCGGGAAGCGGCGGTGAACGTCGTGGGCCAGTTGCACCTTCGCCGGGTCAATGTGGGACACGGACACCCGCCGCAACGAGCCGTCCGGCTCGGCCAGATCGACGGTCACCCAATCCGCAAAGGACGGCACGGCGAGTGACGACACCTTCTGGAGCGTGCTGTCGAAGTCCACCAGCACGGCGAGGGCGGCGCTGGCGTCGGCCAGGATCCGGGCGGTCTGCTCGCTCCCCCGGAGGGCGGCTTCGTCCCGCCGCCGCTCGACGGCGACCCCCGCCGTGCGGGTCAGGATTTCTACCAGCCGCAACTCGTCCGGCGACGGGCTGCGGGGCGACGGGTAGTACACGGCGAACGTGCCCAGCACGCCGCCCCGCGACGAGATGATGGGCGAGGACCAGCAGGCCCGCATGCCGTGGGCCAGCGCCACGTCACGGTATTCGGCCCACAGGGGGTCGACGGCGATGTCGGAGACGACGACCTGTTCGCCCCGGTAAGCCGCCGTCCCGCACGACCCGGCGCAGGGGCCGATGGCCACCCCGTCCACCGCCCGTGCGTACTCGGCGGGCGCTCGGCGACCGGCGACGGAGCGCAGCCGCTTACCGTCCTCGTCCACCAGCAGCACCGTGGCGATCAGCTTGTCCGGCCTTTGACCTTCGACGGCCTCGCACAGTGCGTCCAGCACGTCGGGCAGCGGTGCGCCGTGGACCAGGAGCTCCAAGACCCGCTTTTGGGCGGCGAGGGCCGCCTCGTTCCGCTTGCGCTCGGTGTCGTCGTGGCCTTCCACCACGACGGTCGTGACCCGGCCCGATTCGTCTTTGAGGCCGGTGACGACCGTGGTGGCGTGGCGGAGCGTCCCGTCCGCCAACGAGTAGTCCACGTCGCCCGTCACGGGCCCGCCGCCCCGCGCCGCCTCGGCGACGTGCCGCCTCCACTGCCCCTGCATGGCCGGGAGGCGGTCCCACCAGGGCGTCTCCCAAAACAGTCGGCCCACGACCCGCTCCCGCCCGACCCCGGTGGCCCGGAAGCACGTCTCGTTGGCCTCCAGCACCGTGCCGTCCGGGGCGAGGACGGCCATGAACTGAAACTGCTGGTTGAACACCGCCTGAAGGCGGCGCTGGGCCTCCCGCAGTCCCCGCTCGGCCCGCTTCTGCTCCGTGACGTCCCGTGTGAAGCAGCGGGTGTGGGTGAACGTGCCGTCCTGGAACAGCACGCTTGAGTCGATCAGCACGTCCTTGATCGTGCCGTCCTTGCACCGGAGCCGGGCCGGGTAGTCGTGCAACTGTTCGCCCGCTTTCAGGCGGTGGAGGATGTCGCAGATCACGTCGTCGTCGGCGTGGAAGTCGGCGACGGGGCGACCGACGTACTCCTCCCGGCTGTAGCCGAGCAGGGCAAGTTCGGCCCGGTTCGCCCGCAGGATGATTCCGTCCGGTCCGACCCAGTGCAGCCCCACCGTGGCGTTCTCGAAGAAGTCGGTGAGTTCCCGCTCACTCCGGCGAAGCTCGTCCTCGGCCTCCTGGCGTTCGAGGAACTGGCCCAAGCTTCCGGCGACGGTCCCCATCATCTCCAGCAGACCGGCGTCCGGGTCGCTGATTCGCTTGGTGAAGAACTCGATGACGCCGAGCGTCCGGTCGCCGACGACCACCGGGCAGCCGAAGGCGCTGTGCAAATCGTACTCGGCGGCACTTGCCGCCCTGGGGAAGTTGGGGTGGGTCAGTACGTCGAGTAGCCACGTCGGTTGACCCGTGGACCAGATCGAACCCGGCAGGCCCTCCCCCCTGGCAAACGAACGGCTGAGACTGGCCCGCTCGAACTCGGTCGCCGGAACTTCGGGTTTGTGCCAACTCTGCGCACAGGTCAGTTCGCTGCCGGTAACGCCGACCCGCCACAGGAACCCCACGTCCCAGCCGAGGTTCTCGCACACGGCCCGCAGGACTCCGCTGGCCCCGTCCCCCACGTTCGCCGCCTCGCTCAAGGCGTGCGTCACGGCGAGCCGGGCATTCCGGTGACGCTCGGCACGCTTCGCCTCGCTGACGTCCCGGAGGTACGCCGTGAACACGGCGGGGCTTTCTTCCGAGTTCCGGGTGATCGCTACCTCGACCGGGAACTCCGAGCCGTCCGCACGCAAGGCGGACAGTTCGAGACGCTTGCCGAGGACGGGGCCTTCGCCGGTGGCGAGGTAGTGTGCCAGGCCCTTGCGGTGCAGGTCGCGGACCGCAGGCGGGATGATGAACTCGCAGAGTTCCCGACCGACGATCTCCGCTCGCCGGTACCCGAACGTCTTCTCGGCGGCGGGGTTGAAATCGACCACGTTCCCCTCGTGGTCCATCGTAATGATGCAGTCGAGGGCCGTCTCTAAGATGGCGCTCTTGCGAGCCTCGCTCGCCCGCAGTTCCCGGTCGGCCCGGCGTTGCTCGGTCACGTCCCGGAAGATCAGCACGACACCGATCATCCTCCCCGCCGCATCCCGGATCGGGGCGGCGCTGTCATCGATGGGCCGCTCCGTGCCGTCACGGGCAACCAGGACCGTGTGATTTGCCAGTCCGACGACGACCCCTTCCCGCAGCACTTTCTCGACCGGGTTCTCGACCGGCTGGCGGGTCGTCTCGTTGACGATGCGGAACACGTCCGCCAAGGTGTTGCGGGCTGCTTCTTCGGACTTCCAACCGACAAGCTCCTCGGCGACCGGGTTGAGGAAGTCCACCCGCCCTTCGGCGTCGGTGCTGATGACGGCGTCGCCGATGCTCGCCAGCGTGACCCGCAGCCGCTCCCGCTCCTGGTGGGTCACTTGGCGTGCGGCGGTTTCCTCGGCCAGTCGGCGGGCGTTCTCCTCCGACCGCTTGCGCTCGGTCAAGTCCCGCGTGATCTTCGAGAAGCCGACGAAGCTCCCGGCGTCGTCGCGGAGGGCGGTGATGACGACGTTGGCCCAGAACGGCGTGCCGTCCTTGCGGAGACGCCAGCCCTCGTCCTCGAACCGCCCCTCGTCCCGTGCGACCTTCAGTTCGTGGGCGGGCCAGCCCCGGTCGATGGCGTTTTGCGGGTAGAAGCGGGAGAAGTGCTGACCGACGATCTCGTCGGCCCCGTACCCCTTGAGGCGTTCGGCTCCGGCGTTCCAGGTGACGACGCGGCCTTGGGGGTCGAGAACGAAGATGGCGTAATCCTTTGCGCTGTCCACGATCAGCCGGAGTAGCTCCCCCTCACGCCTGGCCCGCTGCTTTTCCTCGAACAGCTCGACGAAGCCGCCGACCTTGGCCCTCAAGATCAGGGGCACGAGCGGCTTCACGAGGAAGTCCACCGCACCGAGCAGGTACCCCCGCTCCAGGTGGGAGCGGTCGGTGTCCTGGGCCGTGAGGAAGATGATCGGAACGTGCCTGGACCGACTCCGCCCCCGGATCAGCGTTGCCGTCTCGTACCCATCCAGGACGGGCATGTGCACGTCGAGCAGGATGACGGCGAACTCGTCGCTCAGGACACGACGAAGTGCTTCCTCGCCCGAGGTTGCCACGACGAGGTTCAGGCGCAGGTCGTCGAGAATCGCCCGCAGCGCACGCAAGTTCGCCGGATTGTCGTCGACCAACAAGATGCTGGCCTTCGGCTCGGACGGCCTGCTCGGTGGGAGGTCGGGAGTGTCCGACGAGTCTGCCATGAGACGCCTTCTTGGGTGTGATCATCGCCGAACCAGCTTGCGCAGGCGTTCGATAACCGTGCGAGGACGCGGGGTGGCCGACAGGCTGCGCTGCCGCTCGTACTCCTCAACGTCGATCCACCGGGACGCTACCGTTCCGGTCTCCAATTCGATCTCGGCGACTCGCTCCTCGACCGTGCGAAGCGGCGACCGCCAGCCCGCGTTGTGGTCGGCCACGACCGGGGTCGTCCGGGTCGGCCCTTTCACCCACACGCCGAGTGATCCCATCCGCCCCGTCGTTCGCCACCCGTGCGACTCCATGATGATCCGCACCATGCCGCCGACTGCCTACTGGCCGGGGCCGTCGACTGCCCGTCGCTCGCGCGGCACAACTGGTGCACGTCCCGTCCGTACGCGAACTCGCGGACGACTGGCCATTGCAGTTCGCTCTCCACCACCCTGCGCGGTCGCTCCGGATTGTCGAAGGAGGCAGGAATTGCCGGGAAGGAGATGCGGGTGTCATTCGACACGTCGGCGAGGCGTCGCCCGTGGCAGTTCTTGGCGAACGGCTGTTCGCGTGGCATGATCGGGGTCCAAAACTTCACGTACACAATTAGGAAATTCGATAATCGTATGCAAATTACCTGCCGTGCGGCGGCGCTTGGCCACGTTGCCGGGGCAAGACATTCTCAGGAAACGCTTTCCAACTGACAATTCGCACACGGGGCTGTTGTATTCGGGGCACTGCGGCAGGAAGGAATGCGCACCAAAGGGAAGGTCCGCCGAGCAACTCCTTTCCGTGCGGCCGACGTGCTGCGAGAAGTTTCGGGGCAATCCCAGCTTCTTTCGGCCCAATCCGAACGATTTGAGGGTGACCTTCGAAGACTCTCCCGCCAGTCGGCGAGTTCCGTTCTCGGCAGAGTGGAAAGTGCGCGTGTCACCGACGTGTTCGCTGGAGATCCGCTTCGAGCATCGACGCGGCCGAGTCACCCCCGAACGTTTCTGCAAGCGGCGCACGACCGGGTAGCCGAGGCGGGTCAAGAGGTGGTTCGGCTTGGAAAACGCAAGGATGTCGTAACTGACGCTGCCGGAGTCCCGGTCCCACTCGATCAGAAATCGTTCCTCGCCGCTCTCGACGTGGCCCGGCAACGTGCCGTACGCAAAGCCGAACTTCGTGATCGGCCCGGACGCTTCCACCACGTACACGATCCGCCAGGCGTTGAGCCACCACATGCCGAAGGCACGCCCCATCACTGCCACGACCGCACCGGACTGTATCGGAGTGTCCGGCGACCACGCCTCGACCCAGCCCAATCGGAACTGCTCCCAGCAGCGCAAGGCGGCACTTGCCGCACGAAATACGAATTCTCCTTCGCCCAACTTAATCCGGGTGTGATCCACGTCATAACCAACGGGGGCGTCGTTGCGGTTGCTCCCACCGCCGAGTAGGTGAATGGCAGGGTTGCCTGTGCCGCCAGGAACGGGCGGATGAATTCGGGTGACGTCTTTCGCAACGATAGCATTTCCGCTCGCGATCTCGTCCGCAGTCAAGCCTGTGCCGGGGTGCGATAAACGCTAACATGCCCCCGTGGATTACTATCCGCAAAACAACCCGCCTTCCCAACCGTGAATTCGACCGAACACGATGTCGTCACCCGGCTCGAACAGTCCTGAAGCGGTGAATGTTCCCGTCGTTCTGTTGACGGGTGCGTCCGGTTACGTCGGCGGTCGCCTGATTTCGCTGCTCGAACAAACCCCTGTGGTGCTCCGGTGTTTGGCCCGAAACCCGGACAAATTGCGGCCACTCGTCAAGGACGCCACGCAGATCGTCCGGGGCGATGTTCTCGACCCCACTTCGCTGACTGAAGCGATGCAGGGCGTCGATACGGCCTACTACCTCATCCACCTCATGTCCGGCTCGAAGGACTTCGAGAAGGAAGATCGGCAGGCGGCGAGCAACTTCGCCGAGGCCGCAAAGAAGGCGGGGGTGCGGCGCATCATTTACCTGGGCGGCCTGGGCGACGACGCCGACCCGAAACTCTCGCCCCACCTGCGGAGCCGCCACGAGGTTGGCCAGATTCTGCGAGATTCCGGCGTCGAAACCATCGAGTTCCGGGCGTCCCTCGTGATCGGCACGGGTAGCCTGTCATTCGACCTGGTGAAGTCGTTGACCGACCGTCTGCCGGTCATGCTCTGCCCCCGCTGGCTCACGACGCCGACCCAACCCATCGCCGTGGACGACGTGCTTGCCTATCTACTGGCCGCGAAGGACTTGCCTGCGGGGCAGAGTCGCATCTTCGAGATCGGTAGCCCGGACGTTACCACCTACGGCGGCATGATCCGGGAATATGCCCGGCAGAGGGGACTGCGGCGGTGGCTGATCTCGGTGCCCGTGCTGACGCCGTACCTCTCGAGCTTGTGGCTGGCACTGGTCACGCCAGCAGCATTCGAGGTCGGGCGACACTTAATCGAGGGGTTGAAGAATCCCACCGTGGTTCGGGACAGGACGGCACTGGACGTGTTCCCGATCAGGCCGATGGGCATTCGGGAGGCGATCCAGAAGGCACTCGCCACGCCGGAGACGTGATCTCACCACTCGAACCCAGGCGCGTCGCGGACTTCGGGCCGGATTGTGGAACTGGCGAGACGCGGGCTCTTGGTGAATGGTGGTCGTCATCCGTTCTCCAAAGAGTTCCCTGACGTCAGTCGCCGCTTCGTCACCAACTCCACCCAGCGATCCTCCAGCATGTTTGCATACGGAACCGGCCGCAGTCCGACATGACCGAGCGAGTACCCGTCGTTGACCTCGACCAGCACCGTTCGCCCGACCGCTGTCACGCCGAAGTCGATGCCATACGCCACAGGTGCTTCCACCCGATAGTCTTCAACCGCTTTCCTCACTGTCGCGGTGTCCGGGTGCGTGAACGGATCGCCGTTGTAGTGGCCGACCCCGATGATCTCGTGCCGCCAAACGAAGTACCGCCACTCCGAGACGAACTCGACGGTTTCCGATGCCCACACGGCCATTTCGTCCGGAAGGCTGGCCGTCGTGATCAGATCGCGGAACGCCGACAGGACATACCCGTTGAACGCCTTGTGAACTTCACGCGGCTTCACGAAGAGTGGTTCAGGTGCATCGCCGCTGAACAGTCCGCGAACTTCACCGAGCGTGGTGGCACGAACACGCCTGCCGAGATATCCGAGGAGCGAATCCGGGAAGTCGATTGTCGGTGGTGCTGCGCCGAGGAGTCGCAGAGCGTGCAGCACCGTGGCGACGCCTCCAACAACGAGTGTCGAAGGTGTCACCTCGATCTGGCCTTCACGGAGTTGCGGCCACTCGAAGAACGAGATCGGGTACGCCTTCCGATCGAACCCGGCCCACGAGACCCAGCCGTTCACGGTCGCGAACTCGCCGTTCTTTTTCTGGATCAGCACGCGTTCGATCACGGCCTCGCCCTCTGAGTGAAAAATAAGGAGAGTGAGGCCACGAGCCAGAGGAAGGTTCACCACCAGGCCGCGTCACGCGGGGGCAAGCGACGAGCAAGGTGGTGAAGTCGAACACCAGCAACACAGCATCCCTCACTTCGGCGTTTACGGTGAGCGCGACCCACCCTTTCCTCGGTCACTGCCGCCGCTGGCAGGATGGCACATGGCGGGCTGTTTTCGTGAATTCGTGAAAGGACCTCCGCCCGGAGGCAGGACACGTAGCGGAACGCGAATTTGGCTCGCAACCACGACCGGAAACACGTCGAGATTGAGAAGAGTTGCCATGGAGCCAGGATCAGATCTCCGGGTGATCGCGAACGGACTCCAGGGGTTCAGTTTTTGGTGGTGCTTCACGGTAAAACACGGTCGTCGCCAGAAGCGTCGAAACCGCGAGTGACGTGATCCACGCGGGCACCCAACGAGCAGTTCGCTTCACGGCGGCGATCGCGTCCACCTCGTTCATCACTTGCACACGTCGGGCCACATCCCTCATCGAGTAAATCACGACCGCGTGAGTCAGCACTAGAGGTAAGAGACCAACAAGAGTTGCGAGCGGGAGTTGCCGGTTCAGGAACAGCCCGAGGAATGTTACCTCCAACCCCAAACCGCCGAGCAATCCCAGCAGTAGTGCCAACGAGAGTCCTCGCTTCAAGCCCAGCGACACGATAACGGTCCGAACGCCCAACTCGCGATCTTCCGGGTAATCTTCCGCAGCATTCACCAGGATCACACCCGTTTGCATCAGCCCGTAGAACACCGCCACTGCAAGGACGCTCCATGACGGCCAGGGATCGAACAGAAATGCCGCAAAAACCATCGGGCCGGTGAACAGTCCCAGCCAGTAGAAGGCGAGTTGCCACAGCCCACGCCGCTTGAGACGAAACGGTTCGACCGAGTACGCGTACGCGATGAACACGCCAGCCAGAACCAAGGGAACAAGTAGCCAGCGGTCAAGAACCCAGGCGAGATGGATCGAAAGGCCAACCGCCGTTGCTGCCGAGAGCGCGGCCTGCGCTGCCACGCCCCGCAACCCGATGCCGTAAACTGCTTCGGTGAGATGGGGTTTGTAGATCGCGTCGAGTTCGCGATCCGCCAGACAGTTCAGCAGGTCGCCGGAAGCGAACAGGAACAGGAAAATCAGCAACCCTTCCCAAAACGCCGCCCCCTCAAAGGCACTCGCGTCAGAAATCGTCAGCAGCATCGGTATCAGAAAGATTGGCAACTCGGCGATGCGATACTCGACACGCCGCAGTCGTAGCGACCAGATGAGGTAGCGCCACATGGGCGTGATCTCCAGGTGGGTCAGAGGATGTTGACCCGGCGCAGGTGGCGAGCGGCCGGTTGCGTGAAGCCCCGACGCCCGTGCAGCAACGCATGATTATCGGCCAGCACCACATCGCCCTCACGCCACGAATGGGCATAACAACACGTCGGGTCGTTGAGCAGTTCGTGCATCCGGGCGAGAAACGCGGGCTGCTTCTCTTCTGGTATACCTTCAATCGCCAGTCGGACTGGATTGAGGTCTTCGACCGGTTCAGCAAAGCGCACGACGGTCTCACCGGTGGCGGGGTGGGCCGCGAGCAGCGGCGACGTGAACGTGCCGCCGTAGTGGACGATCTTCTCGGTGCTATACGTGATTTGGACGACTTCCCAAAGGCGGCGATCCTCTGGCGTGAGTCGCTCCAACACCCGTCGCGTATCACAGAACGTGGTCTCGCCTCCACTTCCCACAGGTGGCGCGATCCGACAATGGAAGAAGATGTAATGCGGCACCTTGCCCAGGAACGCACCATCCCAGTGAAATGGCACGTCGCGACTTGTGTAGAGGTAGTTTCGGGCGTCCGCGTGGACCTGGAGTTCGTTAACCGCGCCGAATTCCCATTCGAGTACGGTTCCGAGTTGGTTGCAAAACGCGAGCATTTCCTCGTCGGAAGGCGAAACGAAGCCTCGAAGCACAACCACGCGATGCTCCGTGACCCAGGATTTCAACTGCGGGATCAGGGCCAAACTCAACGGTGGATTCGGCAGTGGTGCCGTGATCTCGACGCCGAAGGGGAAGACGTGCCGGGTATTCATGCTGGCTCCCGAGGTGGTTCCACCAACTCGAAGTGACTCGGCATTCCATCGCGTTGAACGAGTCTCGCGCCGAGTTCCTCGGCGGCATCGCGTTTAACCAACTTCCAGCCAGTGGTTGTTCGGAGCGCGGCACCATGCCAGGGTGTGAGCCAGGCATCATCACTTTCACCCAGGAGAATCCCGATCTTCTCGCCATGTGGGTGTTGTGGATGAATCGACAACCGAAGTGCCGTTGGGAAGCAATCAGCCAGCAATCGCCCCCAGGCGTCACTCCGTTGCACCACCTGATACGCAAGATCGCGACACTCGTTCCGAATCTGCGTGCGACTGCGACCTGATTGGAGATCCGCCTGTTCTTCGAACAAGAAACGGTGAATGCCATTGACCAGCGATTGGGCGTGGGCGAAACGGCGGGCACGCTCTTCGACCTGCTCCACTGTCATCGCGTACTCGTTCACCAAATGTTGACGCATCGCCGGGAAGTCGATCTCCTCGTACAGATCCGCCATGCTGAATGTGTCGAGCGATCGGCAACCCAACCGCTCGATCATGGTTTCGATTTCGCTCCCGTATGCGGTCACGTCTTCATCACCAACCGACACGAGATCGCTGAAGACGTGGCCGTCCGAGCAAATCGTGATGTGTACACCGGGAGGATAGATCGCCCGCAACTCGGAACAAACGCCTTCGAGATAGAGCAATGCCACTTCCTCTGCCTGATCGGGCAACCGCCCAAGAGTCTTCCGGCGACTCGGCGATTTCGCCGGGAACGCTGGCAGCAGGAGATGAATCGGTTGGCCCAAACGCAGGAAGTACTTCACTCGCGGCAGATGCAGTGCCAGACATTGACCGCACGGATGGGTCACGCAGGTTCCCGCATCGGGGAGCAATCGCCGGTGCCGGAAGAGGCAGCGCAAAACCGCTTCGGCCTGCTCCCGCAACTCGGTAGTATCTCGCGAATCGAGGAGCGGCCGGAAGATTCCATCGAGGCGTTCCGCTGCAGGCAGGGCCTCCGGCATCGCCAGGAACGGAGCGATGAAGCCCAAAAGGTCGCGAGCCAAATCGAGCGAACTGTGGGCAACCTGCGTTCCGGGGGAACGGTCCTGGCCCCACAACAGCATCAGCGCGAGGTGTGCGCCGTACAGAGTGCGGACAAGTCGGTCTGCTGCTCCTTCCGGGCGATCGCTGGCACCCTGGACAACAGCAGCGAACACGCTCTGCACCCGGTTACGAATGATCTCGGTCTGTGGACTGAGTGCACCGAGTTCGTGACGTGGATCGAGGAGCGTGGCCGTCAACGCGGCCAGCGCTTCGCGGTACGGAGCGACGAGTGTAAACTTGGTTGTCATCACGGCGTGGAATCGCTCGGCAATGGTGCCTGCGGGCAGTTCCAAAACGTAGCTTTCGAGATCGGCCGCAAAGCGGGCATAAAGTGCCAGAACCAATTCCTCGTCCCGCCCAAAGAAGACTCTGGCGCGATCGAGCGAGCAGCCCGCGATGGCCGCCGATTGTTCGAGAAGATTGCGGTTCAGCCCCTGGCGTGAAAGTAAACCCGTCGCTGCCTCAAGCACACGCTGGCGTGTACGCCGATCGGTGCGGTTAGCCGGGATGGAAGGTTCGGTCATGCGAGTCTGCTCCGGTTTGCAGTGTGCCGGGGGCATCCATATTCTCGGCCCACACCCGATCCACGCAACCGGGAGCAATGATGTTTTCGAGCGCCCGTAAGTGCCAGCGGCGGGGCATCCAGCGAATTACACAATCGCGGAACCAGCACGCCAGCGGGTGCTGCCACTGAATCTTGCTGCCCATGCTCCATGATTGGTAGATGATCCTGCTCGTTCGTGCTTGCCGGTCTCGCTCGTAGCGTCGCAGCGCAGGTTCAACCGAATTCTCGCGGCGAAGACAACCGGCCAGAACCAAGGCGCTCTCGATTGCCAGGCACGCTCCCTGGCCGAGTGTCGACGTCGTGGCGTAAGCGGCATCACCGAGTAGCGTGACCCGGCCGGTTCCCCAACGATTCACCGGTGGCCGATCGTAGATCGGCGTGCGGACCAACAGGTTCAGGAGCAGGCTGTGTTTCATTGGAGTCAGGCACGATGGAATCTCCGGGAATGGGCACATGCTACCATCCCGTTCGTGATCGTTCTCACTCATTCTTGATCGCAGGAAGTTATTGCTCTGCGCGGGCGATTGAAAGAAGTGGTAATCGAACACCGTGGTGATTTGGTCAACGGGACGATCGTGCCGAGATGGTTCGAAGTGAGAACTGAGGAAGTGAAGTGATCGGAAGTGCGTGATGTCGAGGCTGGGTAACGCCGATTCAATCCGCTACCCAGCCAGTCCACTTGGTGACCCTCACTCCCCCTCACTCCGTCCAGTGACCCTTGATCGTGAAGATGCTGTCGGGGCCAGAACTGACGGCCGCACCGGTCGCGGTCAGCTTGACCGTTATTCCCCGGCTGGCGTCGTACAGGTGCACTTCGTTTGCAGATCGGGCCGTCTCCTTGAATGTGAACGCGACCTGCCCGTTCTGGTACTCGTTCCACTTGCTGCCACCCAAGTGCTTGAAACTACCCTTTCCATTCTGGTAGCCCCAACTCTGACGCTGCCATCCACCCGCGTAAGTGAGGAGTACGTCGTCCCCGGATCGCACGATGGCCTGTTTGTCGGTCAGCTTGACGGTGATTCCGCGACTCGCGTCGTAGAGGAGTTGGGCACCACCAACGGTCCCCGTATCGACGAACGTAAATGCGGCTTTCCCGCCCTGGTACTCAACCCACTTCCCATTCGCTTCACGCTTGAACTCACCGCTCTTGTAAGCCCACACCGACCCGCCTGCCTGCGCAACCGCTGCTCCGCCCAAGCACACCAGAATTGCCGCCACCGGGCTCAAGGATGCAAGACGCATGTGATGTTGCTCTTCAATGTTGAACTGTCGCTTGTGGTCGTCGGCTCGACAACCTTCTGGCCAATGTGCGCGAGTAAGGCGAACCCTTGCGCACCTGGGTATCGACGGCAATCACTGAAGTGCTCGGGCGAGACTGTACGCGATGAGTTCCCCGTCCGTTTGTGCGTTGCGAAATTCCTCTGATCACGAACCTGGGGAATTGGCATTACAATGTCTCTCATGCCGCATTCGTTCAAGAACGAAACCAGCGAACCCGCCAAGATGCTGATCTCCGTCGCCCCAGCCGGACTGGAAGAGATGTTCTTCGAGGTCGGGGTGCCGGTCGCTCAGGGAGCCACGACCGCCGCACCACCCACGAAGGACGAGCTTGAGAAGTTGCTGGCGGTAACACCGAAATACGGCATCGAGATCAAGCTGCTGGGCATTGAGCCAAGCGGTGACGATCATCTATCTGGGTTCGGGTTGGTTCGGGTTCCACCAGCACGGGCCTTTGTCTCGTCGAGCTTCGATCGCTCGTTTCCGAATGTCCGCCATCTGATCGTCTGCAAGTGGGCTGAAATGAGTGAAATATTGCGAAGGCCGCAGTTGAGCGATCCGCCGACCGCTACTTGAAGCTGATCGGTTGGGGTCGCATCCAGGCATTGGCGGACCAGCCTCTCCCCCCCGTGGCGAGGATGCAGGACAGGTCGCAGTCACAGTTTGACATCCGGGACGATGTTCTGACCCGTCTTTGGCGGGCGCACATAACTTTCGTCCGGTGGCCTGCGTGGCGGCAGCTTTAGCGACGGGGGTGTGACATCCTCGTATGGCACCATGCTCAGGATGTGGGCGATGCAGTTCAGCCTGGCACGCCGCTTGTCATCGGCCTCGACTGTGTACCACGGCGCTTGCTTGATGTCGGTATGCTCGAACATCTCGTCCTTGGCCTTCGAGAACTCCACCCACTTCTCCCGTGACCGGATGTCCATGTCACTCAGTTTCCAGCGTCGAGCGGGGTTCCCGGCCCGCTCATGGAAGCGGCGTTCCTGCTCCTCATCGCTGACGGAGAACCAGTATTTCACAAGGATGATGCCTGACCGGACGAGCATACGCTCGAACTCCGGGCAGGATCGCAAGAACTCGATGTACTCGTCTTGGGTGCAGAAGCCCATGACGTGTTCCACCCCGGCCCGGTTGTACCAACTGCGGTCGAAAAGGACGATCTCCCCAGCAGCGGGCAGGAGGGCGACATATCGCTGGAAGTACCAGAGAGTCGTCTCCGTGTCCGAGGGCTTGCCGAGGGCGACGATGCGGCAGCCACGGGGGTTCATCGGTTCGGCAACGCACTTGATCGCTCCGCCTTTCCCGGCAGCGTCACGGCCCTCGAACAGCACGACGAGCTTCTTGCCCGTCGCCTTGATCCAATACTGCATCTTCACCAATTCCATGTGCAGTTCGTCCAGCTTGCCTTCGTACTCTTTGCGCCTCAGCCTGCCATCCTGCGGCTGGCCGGAACCCTCCACTTCCTCTGATTCTCTTCTTTCTTTCTCACTCACAGTCTTCTCCCTCACGTTGCCTGCCGTTGTGCATTGGACGAATAGCGACGACTTTCAGAAACAAGTCCAAAGCTCGTGTGGCGATCCCCTTTCCCCGGAAGTCCCGGCCGATCCAGTAGCCGAGGGCATCGAGCCCGTGCAGCTTGAAGCAGGGGATGTATCCGTCACCGACACAACAACGAACCCATAGTCTGCTCGCACGATGATCGGCTCGGGCAGGTCCACCCAGGCCGTATCCGTTAAACGCCTCGCTGCACGAACGACCACGTCAGTTCGCTGCGTTGATGGCACCTGCATCGCCAAACGCCAGCCTTTGGTCTGCGGGCACGGCGGTGAATCACTCCGCACCCGGCACATTTCGCCTGCCACCGTGCCACTGCTCCTTGAGGCGTCATCGGCACGGTGGGTTCGCGTACAGGATCGCCCGTGTACGCGAACACCAGCGATGAGCGTGCCGGGCACTTGCAGCGGTAGCCGCTGAGCGATTTCGGGCGTTTGTAGCGGTGGTGAGTTCTGTTGCACGCGGTGCAGGTGGTTTGCCAGTCGCCGGGCTGCACGACGGTGTCGGGAGAATCATCGCAGGCACGAGGCGTGGCACCGATTCGAATTGCGACTTCCTTCCAGACGGGGCCGTGTCCAGCCTCGGGACCGGCGATGGCGTGAGCGATTTCGTGCAAGAGCGTATCGAGTACCGCTTCGTCGAGGTTGTGGATCGCGTAATACTCGCTGATCTCGATTCGCTTCGTTCGATGCTTGCACACACCGAGCCGCCGCTTCGAGTCCGCCAGACGGAACGTCCAGCCGATCAGACCGTGCTTGGTGAAGTGCTCGGTGGCGGTTTCTTGCAGCGTTTTCAGGTCCATGCCCACACTCCGAAATCCGTCGCGATCCTCATCCGCTATTCTACCCCAGGTGCGAGGAACCCGGTCTCGGCATCGGGGCACCATGCTCGTCCGATGGCTGCTCTCATCGGTGCCGGAGGCGTCGGGGACTCGGAGCCGCTGCCGAAAATTGGGACGACTTCGCCTGGTTGACGACACTGTCCTACGTGCGGAAGTCTGGTAGTATCCGAGGATCATCCGACGTTCGTTCACAGAGGGCGCAATCATGTCGCGGTCGATCCTGTGCGTTGTGGTGTCCTGGCTGATCCTCGGTTCGTCTGCGGTCACCCGAGCCGATGACGCCGAAGATAAGGTGATAGCCTTGGTGAAAGAACTTGGCGGAACGGTCGGCCGGGACAATAAGGCGGTGAACAAGCCAGTCATTGAGGTGACACTGCGCAGCACGGAGGCGACGGATGCAGACGTGAAAGAACTCACGGTTTTCAAACACCTCACCGAACTGAATCTCTCATTCACCAAGGTGACAGATGCCGGGGTGCGAGAACTCGCTGCCTTCAAAAATCTCACCACACTCGACTTGGACCACACCGGGATATCGGAAACAGGGCTCAAGGAACTGGCCTCCATCGAGAGCCTCACGGAACTCACCCTGGGTGGCTCAGCCGTGACGGCGGCGAGTTTGAAGCAACTGGCCTCCGTTAAGAGCCTCACCAAACTTTACCTGAGTTCCAGCGAGTTGACTGACGCAAGCGTGAAGGAACTCGCACAACTCAAGAATCTCACCACGTTTCACCTGTGGAACATCAAAGTGCCAGACGTGGATTTGAAGGAACTCAGCAAACTTCAAAACCTCACCTCCCTCGACCTCGGCAGCATCCAGGTGCCGTTCGAGGGATTGAAGGAACTCGCCAAACTCAAAAACCTCACCTCCCTCGACTTGAATAACAGTGAGGTATCGTTAGCCGGTTTGAAGGAACTCGCCAAACTCAAAAACCTCACCTCTCTGAACCTGCGGTACGCCGATGTAACGGATGCCGGTTTGAAGGAACTCAGCAACCTTCAAAACCTCACCTCCCTCGACCTGAGTCGTGCCAACCTCACGGATGTAGGTTTGAAGGAACTCAGCAACCTTCAAAACCTCACCTCCCTCCATCTGCATGTCACGAACGACATGGATGTAGGTTTGAAGGAACTCAGCAACCTTCAAAACCTCACCTCCCTCAGCCTGCTTGGCCGTGGGGTGGGTGACACTGGATTGCAAGAACTCGCCACCCTCAAACGCCTCACCTCACTCAGCCTGAGCTACACCGAAATCACGGACGTGGGTTTGAAGGAACTCGCAAAGCTTCCAGACCTCAATTCACTCAATCTCAGTTACACTCAGGTGACTGGGGTGGGGATTAAGGAACTCGCCAACCTCAAGAAACTCGTCACACTCGACGTGTCCAAATCGAAGGTGACCGACGAGGGGTTGAAAGAAATCGCAACCCTCAAAACCCTCACCTCGCTCAACCTCTACGAGACTCTGGTGACGGACGCAGGGATAAAGGAACTCGCAACCCTCAAAACCCTCACGAAACTCAACCTTCAGTACACCGGGGTAACGGCCGCGAGTTTGAAGCAGCTTGCACCACTCAAGAGCCTCACCGAAATCGTCCTGAACGATGCTCAAGTGTCGGACGAGACAATGAATACGTTGCGCGAGATCAACCTCCTGCATACTCTCTCACAGGCGCGAACCCTGGATTGGAAACGACCATCCAAACCCGAAGATGTCGGTACATTCAGCCTAAATTCCAACGTGACAGATGCGAGCTTGAAAACACTGGCACTCTTCAAAAACCTCACCACACTTGGTTTGGAGAACACCCGGATAACAGACCGTACGCTCACGGAGTTGCGGGAGATTAACCTGCTTCACACACTGACTCTCGCAACCACTCCGAACGGTCGCCGTCCATCCAAGCCTGAGAGAGTCGCTGCGTTCAACCTCGCCGACACCCAGGTGACGGACGCAGGTTTAAGGGAATTGGCCGCCTTCAAAAACCTGACCACGCTCAATCTGTCGAAGACGCAGGTGGCGGATGCAGGTGTCAAGGAACTCGCAACATTCAGGAACCTCGCCTCACTGAATTTGAGCGGCACCGGGGTGACGGACAAAGCAGTGAAAGAACTCGCGAAACTGCCGAACCTCACCACGCTCAATCTGTCGAAGACGAAAGTGACGGACGCCTGCGTGAAGGAACTCGCGAAACTTCCGAACCTCACCTCGCTCGACTTGGGCGAAACTGGGATGACGGACACGGCGGTGAAAGAACTCGCGAAACTTCCGAACCTCACCACGCTCAATCTGTCGAAGACGAAAGTGACGGACGCCTGCGTGAAGGAACTCGCGAAACTTCCGAACCTCACTGGGCTCTATTTGTCGGACACGAAAGTGACGGAAGCCACTGCGAAGGAATTCGCCCCACTAACGAAACTCGTATCTCTCAACCTGAGCGGCACCGAGGTAACGGATGCGTGCGTGAAAGAACTTGCACCCCTCAAGAATCTCACCTCACTCACACTCCCCCAGGTAACAGATCGGACGCTTGCGTTGTTGCGGGAGATCAACCTGCTCCATTCGCTTTTTCTCGCAACAACTCTGAACGGGAATCGACCGGCTAAACCCGAAGATGTCACTTCGGTCGTCCTGAACAACACGGAGATAACGGGTCTGGGCTTGAAGGAACTGGCGGCGTTCAAAAATTTGACCGACCTCAGTCTCGCCGCCTCCAAAATCACCGACGCGGGACTCAAGGAACTCGCAGCATCCAAGAACCTCACCTACCTCGATCTCAGCTCGACCATGGTTACGGACGTGGGGCTGAAGGAGCTTACGGCGCTCAAGAACCTCACTGACCTCCGGCTCTGGAATTCCCAGGTGACGGATCTCGGGTTGAAGGAACTGGCCAATCTCACGAACCTCACGACACTCGATCTGACTGAGACCAAGGTAACGGACGCGGGACTGAAGCAAGTCGCCAACCTGAAACACCTCCACACCCTCTTCCTGAGCGATACCAAGGTGACAGACGTAGGTCTCAAGGAACTTCATAAACTCAAAAACCTCCGCACGGTGTATCTGCGCGACACGCAGGTGACGGAGGCAGGGGAGGAAAAACTTCAAAAGGCGTTACCGGGGTGCCAAATCTTACGCTGACAGCATGATCACCTCGTTTCAGGTGGTATCATCGGTAGGGTGTTTGTGAGGGTTTGTGCAGCGTGTCTCGATTCTTTGTGGCGTTTGAGCGTGAAACTGAAATCCGAAGTTGCTTTCGTATTTGGCGTGAAGGCACGTATTCGGCATCAAGCGATGGCTGCGATTGGAAGCAAGAACAGAAGGGTATCGCAGTAAGGGGGTTGATGAGTTGACCGATTGAAAGGCCGTGCCTTTCGATGTGGTGTTGCTCGCGACCATTAGGTCAAGCGTGTCACTTTAAATACTTATTGCATGGAGTACATGCACTGATACGTCACCGGACATGATGTCCGACTCGAAGGGAAACTGGCTGTATGGAAGACACTCATTGCAGACGTAGTGAAATCGGGATGAAGTTATCTACAGCGGTTGGGCCGAACCCAGAAGGCACTGACATTTAACAGAATAATTTTATTGGAATGGAGGATATCGAAGTTGTGGCGGAGCAAATTCACTTCTAACGTCACTGGCAGGGCCGCCAGGGCATGATCACATCAAATCTGCACTTTGGTATCACCTTGCCACCACTGCGCTCTATACGCGAATATGGCGATTACTGCCACACCTGAAATTCGGGTAAGCGAGGGTGAACACCTGCTCGCGGTCTCCACACAGCACGGTTCTCCAGGTCGTCGAGCGGCAGTTGAAAACTGCTCGTTCTTCTCGTCCGAGAGGCAACCGCTCGTGAACGTCTGTAGTCGCCCGGGATACTCCGACCATCTTCATCTCTGCCCTTCCTGGCGAACAGTTTCACTTCGAGTGTGCCTCCTGCGGTCACTTCGTAAAGAGCGAATGCTGCAACAGTCCGCACAGGCTGATTGTGGTCTGACTGAAAGGGAACAACCTCTGGGCCGCTGCTCGAACGGCTTTGGTCGGGACATGGTGCAGCCTGGTCAGATCGAACACCGCCTCGCCGTACGGCTCCCCCATTCTTGCGATGACCTCCATCACCCGGATGCGGAAGGCAGTCTTGTTCTTCGCGTTCAGGGCCTCCCACACCAACCTTGGCAGAGATTGCGCCCGTCTCCGTAGTTCTACTGTATCCTGTCTTGATTCGCTGTAAGCGGTTTAGGTCTAATCCCTTCTGGCTCGGACGCCACACTGAGGGAACTCGTCATGGAACGACGATACGAAACGCGGTTGAAGGAGATGTTGGCCCAAGCCCAGCAATTCCCGACCGTTGATATTTCCCTGAAAATGTAGCCTTTCTTGATCTTCCCTTTCGTAAACGCACTCGGCGCAGTACTTTCCCAGAACCCCCATCTTTTCTTGTGGGCAGTCAGACA